>Ga0256833_1002743_pt1 | contig 12216 bp, 13 predicted proteins | sample 356284metaG_FD_190535 | JGI IMG/M metagenome (GOLD analysis project Ga0256833, IMG submission 190535) | Hydrothermal vent microbial communities from Mid Atlantic Ridge, Atlantic Ocean - 356-284 | ecosystem: Environmental > Aquatic > Marine > Hydrothermal vents | place: Atlantic Ocean: Mid...
GGGTCATCGGCTTCGACAACCTTCTGGTCAACCTCTCCGATGAATTGGAGGCCAACATCATCATTCGCGGACTCCGGGCCGTCAGCGACTTCGAGTACGAGCTCCAGATGGGCTACGCCAACGCTTCACTGAAAAAGGAGCTCGAGACCGTCTATCTGATGCCTAGTCTGGAACACGCCTTCGTCAGCTCTTCGGTGGTACGGACTATTCTGCACTTCGACGGCAAAGTCGAGCATCTCCTCCCTCCCGCTGTCCTGGAAATCATCAAAAAGCAGCGAAAATAATGTATGTGATTTTCGAAGGGATCGACACCTGCGGCAAAAGCACCCAGATCGAGCTGCTCCACCAAGCGCACCCGGAGGCGATCATCACCCGTGAACCCGGAGGCACGCCCTTCGGTGAAAAGGCCCGAGAGATTCTCCTTGAAGCCCAAGTCCAATCCAAGAGAGCCGAACTGCTGCTCTTCCTTGCCGATCGGGCCGAGCACTACGAGGAGATCGTCCGCCCCAACCGTTCCGGCCTCGTGATCTCCGACCGGGGTTTCCTCTCCGGCATCGGATACGCCCTGGCCAACGGCGGCGTGGAGCTCGAAGAGCTCATCGCTCTCAACCACTTTGCCCTTCAGGGGGACTGGCCCGAGCATATCATCTTTTTCGAGACCGACAAAGCGACCCTGAGCCAACGCCTCTCCGCCAAAAGCTCCGACGCCATCGAAGAGCGGGGGATCGACTATCTCCTGGAGGTCCAGCGCCAGATGCGCCGGGCCCTCGACGCCCTGGCCATCCCCCACCTCATCGTCGATGCGCGCCAAAGCGTCGAAGAGATCCACACCAAAATAAGCAATTACCTTCAAATCTGAGCTAAAGCGGGAGAATTTCCTACATCGCCCTTGAGATCCCCACTTGTCCATCTATTTTCATCTCTTCTAGGGCGCGATCCCCCGCCGTACGATCTTGTATTGTCTCTTGTTCTTTTTGTCGTAACGAAGGACCGTCACGCTGGCTACCGATCCGGAGGGGACCTGCTTCATATACTCCATGAAGGTCACATAGTTGGCCGCTCGGGCCTCCGGCCCCTCTCCCACCCCGACGACATAGTCGTGGACATCCAGGCCCAGGCGCACCTCGGCAGGCATACCGTAATAGACATTTCTTATCCAGCAGCGGGCATACCTTTTGGGATCTTGTTTGTAAAGCTCCTTCTCGGAAGGTTTATACCAGGCACCGCACTGAAATCCCCACCTCATCCCTTGGGGCAGATTCCCGTCCTGTTTCGGGGTGAAGGGGTAGCCGTTTTTGTCGAAGCCGAAGCCGTCGAAGGCAAAGGCGTAGTAGATCCCCTCTCCCTCCAGCCGCTTGTTCAGATCGAAATGCCACTGCATATCGGCGTTGAAGCGGATACTCCGAGCCATGGTGGCGATATCGATCCTCCATTTCCCCTCCTCCTTTTTGAAGAAATAGGGTGCACATTTTCGCTGTTTGTCATAGGGCCGGTGAGCTAAGACCGCATGGAGGCCGTCGGGCCCGTAGAGAACTTCGCCGCCCGGGCATTGGGAGAGAGAGTCGACTTCGTGATCCTGATTGATGGTCGTCACGGTCCATTTCCGGAAAAACTCCCGGGTCGCTTTGGAGTAGATCTCCAAGTCGGGATTTCGATTGTGGGCTTTGAGGGCTTGGAGATACTTGTTCATCACATCCTCGGGAGAGTCGCCGCTCTCGGCCCCCACCATTGCGCCCCTTTTTGCTTCAGAATCGCTCTGACCGATATGGGCTTCACTCTTGGCCCCGCCGCCGATGGATTTACTCTGCATCGGCGGCATGAACTCCTTGCCCTGTGCCGCTTCGTAAGCCCGGTCCCGGATCAGCTCCATTGCCGCGTAAACTCCGTCGGCCACCTTGAAGTCCCGGAAGTAAGGAACGAATCCCTTGCGCTCGATATAGGAGACAAAGGCATCGGTATAGACCGGCTCCAGGGCCTGCGAGACCTCCAGGCGCACCTTGTCCTGGGCCGGATTGACCACCAGCAGGAGCGCCTTGCCGCTCTTGCTTCGGCTTTGACGCTGCATTTCGTTGAACTTACGGTTGGCGTAGAGATCGATATCCTCTTTCGTCGTCGTAGAAATCACGCGAAAATCGACGTCGAACTCCTCAAGCATCCGCTTGTTGAAGTCGTAAAACATCTTCATCAGCTTCTTGTCATCCATCAGCGTATAGGCGTCGTCGATGATGAGCCGGACCTTTGGCGTCTCGGGGGCCTTGGACTCTTCGGTTTTGTTTTGGCTTTGGCATCCGGCGACCAGCACCAGGGCACTCAGGATTGCGAGTAAATGCTTCATAGGTCCAGCTCCAGTTTTTGATGCGCCGCCTTCTGTGCCTTGAAGTAGGCTTTGGGAGCAAAATGGGCGATAGCGGCGACGATATTGGCCGGCAAGGTGCGCAAATAGGCGTTGTAGTCAGCGACGGCTTCGTTGAACTGCATCCGGGTAATGTTGATGCGGTTCTCCGTCCCTTCGATCTGGGCCTGAAGCTGCAGAAACTGCTCGCTCGATTTGAGCTCCGGATAGTTCTCGGCGACCGCCATGAGCCTACCGATGCCCGCATCGAGACGATGCTGCAGCACCGCAAGAGTTTTGAGGCGTTGGGGGTCGGTGCTCTTCTCTTCTATCTGCTTGAGTGCCTCGGCTCGGAGTTTCGTCACCTCTGTCAGGAGCTTCGTCTCATGTTGCGCATAGGCTTTGACCGTTTTGACCAGATTGGGGAGCAGATCCAGTTTGCGCTGCATCGTGCTCTCCACCTGAGCCCAGGAGGCCTTTGTGGCCTCCTCCTTCTTGACCAGGGTGTTGTAGCTGAAAAAAAACCAAAATCCAATCGCCAGCAGCAGCACGCCCAAGGCAATCATCAAATACGTACCTACGCCTCTTTTTGTTTCCATGACTCCTCCTCGTCGGGTAGTTTGCCTCCCAGCGGCGCAAGGACGCCGGGCAGGCTCTTTCTGAATTTTTGGTATCTCATCCGCAGCGCTTCCGCCCGCCGTCTTATAACCTCCGCTTCCTGCGTCAGATCCGCAAGAGTCTGCATCACGAAGCTTCTCGCCTCGTCCCCTGCTTCAAGATGGAGGTCATTGGGGCTTTTCATCCCTTTCGAGGGACTCTGTCTCATCTTTTCCAAACGCTCGCTCAGGGCTTCCTTCATCGCCAAAAGCCCACGGTAATCGGCCAGCGTGCGCTCGCGATCCAGCCACAAACTCCACAAACGACGGTATCCATGGCGGACGATCATATAAAAAATAAGGTAGAGCCCTAAAGCGATCATCCCTAGCAATATCCAAAAAGCACTGCCTGCACCGATCCCCGAATCTGAAGCAGCGTTGAGGGTTGCGGCGACATTCTGAGGAGTTTCCGCCCCGCGCATCGCCGTCATCGCCCCGTAGCCGAGTCCGACGATCATCGCCGCAATCAAGAGCAAAGCTCCGATCTCCAAAAATCTCCGCTTCGGCTCCGACGGCAAGGAGAGATCGCCGTCAGTGAAAGAGGCTTCAAGCCGTCGGGCCTGATCTTGGGAAAAGATCCCTTTTTCTCTCAAGCTCTCGATGCGCTCTTTATAGTTCATGATTGATCTCCCGAATTTGACGGATCCCCTCTTCGGCCTTGAGACTCCCCGACTCAACCGCCCGGAGGATCTCCTCGATTCGCGTTTCATCTTCTTTTTGCAAAGTACGCAAAGCGGTACTCAGCTCCGTCAAACGCTTTTTAAGGGTTGGATAGCTGATCCCCAGATCCTCGCTCATCTCCTTAAGGTTGCCGCCGTGAAGGATCAGCGCTTCGGCGAGACGCTGCCCCTCCTTGTCGAGGCGGGCCAATCGCGGAAGAAAAAACTCCCCCTCCAGTACCGTGCCGCAACTTCCGCACTCGAGACGTCGGGGATACAGAGCGTTTTGGCAAATCGGACAGCGAGTCATCTCTTCCTTTCAATCTTTCAATCACTTTTTCGCATGCATGTATCTTTACATGTTTTTAATTATATTAAACTTATAGAAACAATTTTTTAGTTTATTTGAAATACTCTATCAATGGATTCCATGGACCCTTCAAGCAATAAGCGATATAATTCAAACCATCAATCCACCGAGGAGTAGCTATGATCCACGCACTGCGCGGTATGAAAGATCTGATCTTCGACGATGCCCGCCGCTATGAATACATCATTCAGACCCTTTCCCGAATCGCCCGCAACTACGGATTCGAGTACATAGAGACACCGATTCTCGAAGAGACCCGACTCTTCAAACGCTCCGTCGGAGAGAGCTCCGACATCGTGGGCAAAGAGATGTATCAATTTACCGACAAAGGGGGCAACGACGTCTGTCTTCGCCCCGAGGGAACCGCCGGAGTGGTCCGAGCCTTCGTCCAGGCCAAACTTGACCGTCAGCAGGGACAGAAATATCGCTTCTTCTACCATGGCCCAATGTTCCGATACGAACGCCCTCAGAAGGGACGCCTGAGAGAATTTCATCAATTCGGCGTCGAGAGTTTCGGCGAAAAGTCGGTGGAGGAGGATTTCACCCTCATTGTCATGCTCTCCGAGATTTTCGAAGCCCTCGGGATCCGTACCCGAGTGAAGATCAACTCCCTGGGGTGCACCGTCTGTATGCCTCCCTACCGTCAACGCCTCGTCGGCTATCTCGAGGCTATTGCCCAAGAGCTCTGCCCCGATTGCCAGCGTCGCATCGCCACCAACCCCATCCGGGTCCTCGACTGCAAAAACGAACAATGCCAAAATCTTCTGGAGGAGGCTCCCAAACTCTCCCAGGAGCTCTGCGAAGAGTGCGACCGTGATTTCACCCGGCTCCAGAAGCTCTTGACGGACGCGGGCATCGCTTATGAAGTCGATACCCACCTGGTCCGGGGCCTGGATTACTACTCCGGTGCGGCTTTTGAATTTGTCAGCGATGAGATCGGTGCCCAGAGCGCCGTCGCCGGAGGAGGACGCTACGACCGTCTGGTGGAGTTTTTGGAAGGGCGCCCGACCCCCGGTGTGGGCTTCGCCATCGGGATCGAGAGGATCATGGAGCTGGTACGGATGCCCCAAGAGCGTCGGGAAGGCTGGTACCTGGGAGCCATGACTCCCGAAGCCCTCGACCGGCTCCTTCCCCTGGCGCGGCAGCTTCGCCGCAGCCATCGAGTCGTCGTCGAGTACGCCCCCAAGGGTCTCAAAGCCCACCTCAAGGGTGCCGACAAAGCCAATGCTCGCTATTGCGCCGTCATTGGCGAAGAGGAGCTCTCCAAGGAGCATATCTGGATCAAAGATCTGGAGGCACGCGAGGAGAAAACGGTGCCCCTGAAGGAGTTGGAGGAGATCGAGGCTCAGTAACGCGCCGTCAATCGAACCCGGATACGACGCAGAGGACGCTGGCTGAACTTGACGATCCGCCGCCCCTGGTACCAGGCGATGTTTTTGTAATGGATAAAGCGTCGTTCCCGATGGGTTCGATAGCGGGTTTCGCAAACCCGGCGCGTCGTATAGCGTACCCGTCGATGCTGTCGGGCGATATTGGCCCCCATGAGTGCCCCGACCAGGGCTCCGCCGATCGTCGCCGCATCCCGGCCGTGCCCCTTGCCGATCTGATGACCCAGCACGCCTCCGGCCGCCCCGCCGATCAGAGCGGCGGGAACCTCCTCCATTTCGTAGTAAGTAACGGGCACCCGTTCGTCCCGACAGATCTCATAGGGCTCTCGTATCGTCACCGTCCGATAGACCGGCTTGCTCCGGACTACCTGGACGCTTTCGACCCAGGAGAAAGACCCTCCCCACAGCATCGTAGCACTCAGAATCGATCCGATAATCAGTTTGTTCATTTGTGACTCCTTTTCTCGATAGGGATACTGCAACGCTATCGGTAAAATGTGGATCGGTTGTGAAGTATCATAGTCTTATGAAAGAAGTTGAAGATTACCTCCATCTAGCGAAAGAAGAGACACGCGTCGGCATGCAGGCAGGTCACGGAGCTCCCTTCGGTGCCGTGATCGTCCACAAAGACACCGTCGTCGCTCGATCACACAACGAAGTGATCCAATGCAGCAAAATCATCCGGGCAGAAGGGTCTGATCCCATTCCCTTTTTTCACCGCCAGAGTGAAGCCAGCTGCGGCGGATCAAACTCTGAAACGAGAAGCCCGACGAAGCCTCCTATGAGGACTTGGTCTCCAGGGTATTCTCCTCCCTTTCCGATTCACGGTGCAGCTCCGCTCTGAGCTTTTGCCAGCGCTCCATGAGATGATCGCCGTCGCCGTAAGGGAGAAATCGCCAGTAGCGTCGATGGGCCTCTCGCACCCTCCGGGCATGACGGATCGGGCACCAGAACTGCTCGGTACGGGAAGCGATCTCTCTGACATAGGCGATGAGTCCGTTGAAGTAGCCGCAGTAAGCGCAGTTAAGCTTCTGCAGGGCATTGAGGTAAGGAAGACGATGGCGGTCGATGACGATATACTCTCTCCGATTGACCTTGGGGATGCCGTAGACGGGAAAACAGATCGCCTGGTAGATCGTCACTCCCAGGTCCATCACCAGAGCCGGGACGATCATCCCGTAGATCACCGGTGCCGAAAGCAGATAACTTGGCCGCGCTTTGCGGATATAGTCCCACAGAGGGATCCGCTCCGAGGCGAAATCACATTTGATCTTCTCTCCCTCTTTGGATAACTCTTCATAAAGCTCTTGTTCCAGCTTTCCGATTCGATCCATCAGATCCAAAACTTTGCGGCGGTTCTTAAGCGTCGGCATCTACCATTCTCCTTTCAACATCGTGACCAATACCGTGGCGTAGCTTCCTTTGGGCAGAGTGAAGCTCAGTTCGTACTGGGCTTTCTCCTGAACGTAACGGCTATGAATCTCATTGGGGAAGACCCAGGCATAGCGACGGCTTCCCTGCTCAAGAATTTGCGCATCGTCATATCCCTCCTCGATCGTGCGGGCGGCTTCGCAGGCTCTTTTGACCTTCCGACCCGGCAGAAGCCCCGTGGGAGCCCGGTCCTTGGCGGCAAATTTCTCCGCTTCCACGGGGATCTCCTCGGCACAGAAGAGCTTGCCGAAGGGATAATGCATCATCATCTCCCCCCGGAGGATTTTGAAAAAGTGGGGCTGAGCCTTCGTCCCGCTGAGGGTCCCGGGTGATAACCCTTCGACCTGCTCCGTCTCTTCTTCGGAAAAGGCTTCAAGCAGTCGGCTGATTCCGATACGACGGCTGAGCCAATCATTGAAGAGCTTACTCTGATAGCTGCCGATGAGAAATTCGCGCATCTTCCGATCCCGCATCTTCAGCTCTCCTTGGACCAGTGCTCTGCCTTCTTGCCAATTGTTCCCCTCCACGCCAAAACGCTGAAGACCGAAGTAGTTGGGCATTCCGTAAGCTTCGATCCACTTCAACATCCCGTCGATCTTCTCCTTTTGCACACCCAGGACCTTCTTGAAACGCAGACGGAAGCGGTTGCCCTTGAGATGGCCGATGCGAAGCTTGTTGCCGTGGAGTTGGCTCTCCAGGATCGTCATTTGCGGATGATCCAGCCTCTCCAGAGCCGGAGCGCATTCGGCGGGGACCGTCAGATACTGCGTCGTCAGGGCATGCTTGTCTTTGAGGCCGGCATAGCCGATACGGCGCTTGGGAATCCCCAGAGCATTGGAGAGGATATCCAGCGCTTCGAAGGTAGAGAGCCCCTTTTTCCGAAGCCGGATCATCAGATGCTCCCCCTCCCCGCTCGCCTCGTAAAGAGGGATCTCTTCGACGGTGAAATCCCGGGGGGAGGGATTGAAGACAAAGTCGTTGCGCTGGGAGAGAGGCAAGAGCCAAGTAAGAGTGGATGGATTCATAAGGATTTCTTTATAAAAGGATTAATTAAAACAAACTAGTATTTCAAACGAAATGGAAACCTTTAGTTTACATTTTCTCAATTACAATTTTTATCACTTCATGAAATAATATAACAACTAATACCGGATTTAGTAAAGTAAATATCAAAATCAAATAAGAAGACAAACTATATTCACTATCTTTTCTTATCAGGTTTGTCATTATATCCATAGCAGTATAGCCTATACTGAATGCAGTTAATCCCGAAGAAATATAAAACAATATATATGCAATAACATCATTAGATTTATAAGCATATATGTAAAATCCTGAGCAAACTACTATCCACCCTATCCATCTAAACCAAATCTCAGTAAATTGTAAAATAGGTGTACGAACATACAAATCCTCTTTTTTAGAGTCACTATTACTAGACAACTTCATAGGTTCATCTCCTTTTAGTTTTATTAACTTCTTTCATAATCGTTTTAAAAAGACGCCGCACTCTACATGCTCCGTGTAGGGAAACTGATCGAAGATCGCCGCTCGCTCTACCCTGTGGGTGCGGCTAAGCTCGCTCAAATCCCTGGCCAGGGTTTCGGGATTGCAAGAGATATAGACGATACGGTCGATCCCTCCGATGAGCTCTCTACTTGCCGCATCCAAGCCCGCGCGAGGGGGATCCACCAAGACGGTCGAAAAATCATATTTGTCAATATCAATATGGGAGAGCCGACGAAACGGTCGCTCTTTACGAAGAGCTTGGGTCATCTCTTCGGCGCTGAGACGGATAAACTCGATATTCTCCACCCCGTTGAGTCTGCAGTTCTCTTTCGCTGCCTTGATGGAGTTTTTACTTACCTCCGTCGCCAGGACCTTATCGAAACACTCCGCCAGAGGGATCGTAAAATTTCCAAGTCCACAGTAGGCCTCCAGCAAATCTCCTCCTCCCGCTTCGGCGGCGCGGGCCTTGGCCCAGGCGATCATTTCAGCATTGACATAAGGGTTGGGCTGGGTAAAGCCTCCCTCGTAATGGCGGTATTGATATTTTTTACTATCAATCTGAAGAACCTCCGTGACGTACTCCCGATCCAAGACCTCCTTTTGCTTGCGGCTGCGGCCGATGACGGAGGCTTTCAGGCGCTTTTGAAGCGCTCGGGCTTCGGCAATCCAGGGCTCTTCCAGCCTCCGATGATAAAGCATCGTGATCAGACACTCTCCCGTCGTCGTCGCCAGAAATTCCACGCCAAAGAGCCGCCGTGAAAGCTCCGGCGATGCGTTGACGGCCTCCAGCAGCGGCTCCATCCGCTCCTCGATGGCCGAGATAACCTTGGGGCACTCGTCGATCGCGACGGTGCCGTCTTTGCTCAGGTTGCCCATGGCATAGCTGCAAGCGTCTCCCTCGTGCCAGATACGGAACTCCGCTCGGGCCCGGTAATGGCTGACGGGTGAGTCGAAACGATCAAAATCCCCCTCGTAGTAAGGTCGCAAGAGTTCCCGGACCCGCTCCGCTTTGCGCTCCAGCTGGCGGGCGTAGCTCAGATCGTAGAGCGTACAGCTACCGCAGCTGCCGAAATGTCGGCACTTCATCCTTAAAAGCCTTTGGATATAATTACTGAAATCTTGAAGAGATTCTATCGAAAAAAGGAAGCCTTTCTTATGTCACTCAGCGTCGTCATCCTCGCCGCGGGTCAAGGGACCCGCATGAAATCCACCACCCCCAAGGTCCTCCATGAAATCTCCGGCAAACCGATGCTCTTTCACGTTCTCGACGCGGCGGAAAAGATCAGCGACGACATTACCGTCGTCCTGCATCATCAGTTCGACCGGGTCCGGGACGCCGTCGTCTCGGCCTACAAGAGAGTCCACTTCCACAGACAGGATGCCGAGCACTATCCGGGAACCGGCGGCGCCCTGCGGGGGATCGATTTTCGCCACGATCGGGTCTTGATCCTCAACGGCGACATGCCCCTGGTAACCACCGCTTCCCTCCTGCGCCTCAGCGATGCCCGGGCCGATCTGGCTATGAGCGTCATCGATCTGGAAGACCCCTCCGGATACGGTCGGGTCCTTATCGAGGACGGCAAGGTCCAAGAGATCGTCGAAGAGAAGGACTGCACTCCCGAGCAGCGACGCATCCACAGCGTCAACGCCGGCGTCTATTGCGTCCGGCGTCAACTCCTGGATCGCTACATCCCCGCCCTCTCCAACGACAATGCCCAAGGGGAGTATTACCTCACCGATATCGTCAAGATGGCCGTGGACGACGGGAAGAAGGTGGTGCCGGTCTTTGTGGAGGAGGCGGAGTTCAAGGGGGTCAACTCCCGTATCGACCTGGCCCATGCCGAGGAGCTGATGCAGCAACGCATCCGGCGCGCCTGGATGGCCGAGGGGGTGACGATGCACCTGCCCGAGACGATCTACATCGACTGCCGGGCGGAATTTTTGGGAGAATGCGAAATTGAGAGCGGGGTGCAGATCCACGGCCCCTGCCGGATCGAAAACGCCCATATCAAGGCCCACAGCGTCATCGAATCGGCCGTGATCCGCGACGGCAGCGTCGGCCCCATGGCCCGTATCCGCCCGGGCTCGAACCTCTCCCATAGTCATATCGGCAACTTCGTCGAAGTCAAAAAGTCGATGCTCAAAGGAGTCAAAGCCGGACATCTGAGCTATCTCGGCGACGCGGAGATCGGCGAAGGGACCAACATCGGCGCCGGAACCATCACCTGCAACTACGACGGCAAAGCCAAATACAAGACTCTCATCGGTCGCAACGTCTTCGTCGGTAGCGATACCCAGCTCATCGCTCCGGTCACGATCGAAGACGAGACGATCATCGCCGCCGGCTCCACCGTGACCCGGGACGTTCCCTCCGGAGTCCTGGCCATCAGCCGTGCCCCCCTTAAGATCGTCGAAGGGTTCTACCGAAAATTCTTCAACAAAGGACGTGCATGACCCCCGCCCTCGAGCTCAGGGGCCGACGCATCCTCCTGGGCGTCACCGGCTCCATCGCCGCCTACAAAGCCTGCGAAATCGCCCGTCTTTTCGTTAAAGCCGGTGCAGAGGTCCGAGTCGTCCTCAGCCCCTCTGCCGAGCGCTTCGTCTCGGCCCTGACCTTCGAAGCCCTGACCCGGCAGCCGGTCCTCACCGTCCAGAGCGAGAGCTGGAGCACGGAACTCAACCACATCGACCTGGCCAAATGGGCCGAAGTCTACCTTCTGGCTCCCGCCACCGCCAACACCCTCAACAAACTGGCCAAAGGCATCGCCGATACCCTGCCTTTGCAGACCGCCCTGGCCTACGCCGGCCCCCTGGTCGTCGCCCCCGCTGCCAATACCCAAATGTTGGCCAATCACTACACCGAAGGCTCCATAAAAATGCTCCGGGTCAACGACATCACCGTCGTCGATCCGGCCAAAAAACTCCTCGCCTGCGGCGATGAGGGGAGCGGCGCCCTGGCCGAACCCCTGGAGATCTTCTACCAAACGGCGCGCGAGCTGCTGCGTGAGCCCTTCTGGGAAGACCGCAAAGTCGTCGTCACGGGCGGCGGCACCCGGGAGGCGATCGACAGCGTCCGCTATCTCAGCAACCGCTCCAGCGGCAAAACGGCCAATGCCCTGGCCACGGCCCTCTGGCTTCGGGGCGCCGATCCCTGCCTCGTAACGACCGCCTCCGTCGAAGGACTCCCCGAGCAAGTCTATACCATCGAGGTCGAAAGCGCTCGGGAAATGGCCGAATATACCGCCGACTGCATCCGGGTCGCCAAAAAGGGCAAAATGACCTCTCCCAGCATGAACCGCAACGAACCCATCAGCCTCGTCAAAAAGACCCCTTACCTCTTCATGGCCGCCGCCGTGAGCGACTACGCCCCCCGCTACCCCCAGGAGGGCAAGCTCAAAAAGGCCGATCTGGGCGAGCACTGGAGCCTGGAGCTCGTGCGCACACCCGATATCCTCGCCTCCCTGGACAAAAGCGGCATCGTCACGGTAGCCTTCAAAGCCGAAACCGACCCCGAAACGGGACCCGACAACGCCCGCCGGGCACTGGAGGAAAAAGGCGTCGATGCGGTCTGCTACAATCTGGTGGGCCCCGACAAGGCCTTCGGCACCGAGGAGAACGAACTGCTCTTCATCACTTCGGAGGAGGAGGTGCGACTCGAGCTTGCTCCCAAAGAGAGGCTCGCCTTCGCCCTTCTTGACGAAGCCAAAAAGCTCGACAATGACGCCTAATCCCCTCCGCCATCTCGCCATCATCATGGACGGCAACGGCCGCTGGGCCCAGGAGCGTGGACTGCGCCGAACCAAGGGCCACGAAGCGGGAGTCGAGACGGTGCGCCGGGTCACCGAATATTGTGCCGAAGATCCCGGGATCG
>Ga0256833_1002744_pt1 | contig 12215 bp, 6 predicted proteins | sample 356284metaG_FD_190535 | JGI IMG/M metagenome (GOLD analysis project Ga0256833, IMG submission 190535) | Hydrothermal vent microbial communities from Mid Atlantic Ridge, Atlantic Ocean - 356-284 | ecosystem: Environmental > Aquatic > Marine > Hydrothermal vents | place: Atlantic Ocean: Mid...
TACCGGCACCAAGTTCCAAAGAAGCCATTCCTATTTGGTAATTATCCAATTTTTCTACAAACCCAGATTTATTTGCAATTACAACTTCTTTATATTTTGCTTTAGGATATTTTTTTAAGTTACGCAAATAACTTGTGTCTCCGTTTTGCAATTCAACAATTTCTAAAAACTTATCAAAAGCTTTTCCGCTTTTAATCATTTCACCGGAAATTTCAATTCCTTCTTTTATACTCTTTGCTTTTTTACCCAGGTATATCATTGCACCCGATAGATTAACGGTAACTTCGTAAAGGTCTTTTACTTCTTCACCTTGTAATACTTTAACGGATTCATATACCTCTAACCAATTGCCGATATAATTTCCAAGTGGTTGATTCATATCCGTAATAAAAGCGATTACTTCTTTGTTAAATGATTTTGCCGTATTCATCAAAGATTCGGCTAATGCTTTTGCATCATTCATTTTTTTCATAAATGCACCGCTTCCGGTTTTTACATCCAATACAAGTCCGTCAATTCCTTCGGCTAATTTTTTACTCATAATACTTGCTGTTATTAGGGGAATTGATTCAACAGTTGCAGTAACATCGCGAAGAGAATAAATTAATTTATCTGCCGGAGCAATATCTTTGGTTTGTCCTATTAAAACAGCTTTGCTTTTTTTTATAACGTTTTTATATTGCTTTAAGTTTAAGTTTGTTTTAAATCCGGGAATTGATTCAAGTTTATCCAAAGTGCCGCCGCTGTGTCCTAATCCGCGTCCGGAAATCATTGGAACGTTTATTCCTGCAGCCGCAACAATAGGAGCCAATATTAAAGAAGTTTTATCTCCAACACCGCCGGTGGAATGCTTATCAATTTTTTTGCCGGGAATTTCAGAAAGATCAATTACTTTGCCACTGTACAGCATAGCTTTGGTAAGTGCAGATGTTTCTCTTTTGTTCATCCCTTTAAGAAAACTTGCCATCAGAAATGCTGAAAATTGATAATCGGGAATTTGTTTGTGGCTGTAAGAAGTAATTAAATAATTAATCTCTTCTTTTGTAAGAGCTTTTCCATCTCTTTTCTTTTTTATTATGCTTATTGTATTCATAGTTATAAATGTTTTTATTATTGGAATACTAAAATATACTTAATTGCTCTTAAAAAAATAAGACCTTTATATATTGAATTTATGCATCAATTTCGATATTATATAATAACTAAATCTATTCATTATAATAAAATTTGAGGTAAGTAATGTTTGATAATAATTATGAATTTACTTGTGTTGACAGGTTCTTAAAATATGTAAAATACGATACACAATCAGATGAAGAATCAACAACGTTTCCAAGCGATCCGAAGCAACTGGAACTTTCTAAAGATTTGGTTCCGGAACTAAAAGAGATTGGATTAACCGATGCTCATATGGATGAATATGGCTATGTGATGGCAACATTACCGGGCAATACGGAAAAAGATGTTCCTGTGATAGGATTTATTTCTCATGTAGATACTTCTCCGGCAGTTAGCGGTAAAGACGTTAAACCTAAAATTAATAAAAACTATCAAGGTGGAGATATTGTTTTAGAAAATGGTGTTGCAATTAAGGCGGATGAAAATCCGGAGTTGAAAGATATGATTGGGTTCGATATAATAACTACCGACGGAACAACATTGCTAGGTGCTGATGATAAAGCGGGAATTGCCGAAATAATGGATGCAATGAATTATTTGGTTAAACATCCTGAAGTTAAACACGGAACTATAAAAATTTGTTTTACGCCTGATGAAGAAGTTGGACGCGGTACGGAGAAATTTGATGTGAAAAAATTCGGTGCAAAATATGCTTATACCATTGACGGAGGAACGCGAGGAGAAATTGAAACGGAAACTTTTAGTGCCGATGCTGTTAATATAACATTTATTGGTAAAAATGTTCACCCCGGCTATGCAAAAGGTAAAATGATTAACTCTGTAAAAATGGCTTCTTACTTTATGGAACTTTTACCCAAAGACAGACTATCACCGGAAACCACCGAAGGCAGAGAAGGTTATGTTCATTGTACAAGTATAAACGGTAACGAAGAGAAAACAATATTAAAATTTATTATTAGAGATTTTGTTGATGAAAAACTTAAAGAGTTTGAAGATTTCTTAAAAGAATTAGTAGATAGAACAGTAGAAAATTTTCCGGGGTCTAATTCCGAATTTGAAGTAATTGAACAATATAGAAATATGAAAAACGTTTTGGTTGAACATCCGGAAATAGAAAATAATGCTTTGGAAGCATTAAAAAGATTGGACATAACACCAATACAATCGGCTATACGCGGTGGAACCGACGGATCTAAATTAAGCTTTATGGGTTTACCAACACCTAATTTATTTGCCGGTGGTCATAACTTTCATGCAATTACGGAATATGTAGCAATTCAAGATATGGAAATGGCAACAAAAACAATTGTAGAACTTTGCCAAATTTGGGAAGAGAAAGCATAATTAAAGAATTATTGGCGTTGCATATTTTTATGTAACGCCTTTTTTCTAAAATAAAAATAATATTATGGTTAACTTAAAAAAATTAACACTTGTTGAAGTATTAAAAAAAGCAATATATGATTATCCGGATAAAACGGCACTTTCTACTATTGATGGCTATGAAATAACTTACACAGAACTTAATAATAAAGTTCAGCAAATTTCCGGGTTTTTAAAAAAAGAAGGAATTGTTAGCGGAGACAAGGTTGCAATTTTAAGTGAAAATTCTCCACACTGGGGTGTAGCATATTTTGCAATAACAACAATGGGTGCTGTTGCAGTTCCAATTATGACAGAGTTCCAATCGGCAGATATTCAGCATATATTAAGACATTCCGAATCAAAAGCTATTTTTGTATCGGCAAAACTTTACGAAAAAATAAAAGAATTTAATTCCGATATTTTAGGAACTTATATTTTAATAGATGATTTTAGTATTATTCCGCATTCCGAATCAAACGATTTGATAAGCAGAACTATTAAAGAAAGAAAAAAAGATTTTACAAAAATTTTTGATGCAGCATTAAAATTTGTAGGAATCAAAAATGAAATTGTTGAAGAAAATGATTTGGCAGCTATTGTATATACTTCGGGAACCACAGGGCATTCAAAAGGAGTGATGCTAACACATAAAAATCTTGTTTATGATGCAGTTGCCACAACGGGTTTTATTGATATTAATTCGAATGATACAATGTTATCGCAATTACCACTTGCCCATACAATGGAATGTACACTCGGACTTATAATGCCAATTATGGTTGGAGTATCTATTTATTATTTGGATAGACCACCAACAGCTTCTGTACTTTTACCTGCTCTTAAAAAAGTAAGACCAACTATAATAGTTTCTGTTCCTCTTATTATAGAAAAGATTTATAAGATGAAAATATTACCCGAAATCAATAAGAAAAAAGTTTCGCGTAGCCTATATAAAATACCCCTTTTTAGAAAAAAGATAAATAAAGTAGCAGGAAAAAAATTACTACAAACCTTTGGAGGAAATTTAAGATTATTTCCAATTGGAGGAGCAGCTTTAGCCCCGGATGTAGAAAAATTTTTACATGAAGCGAAATTCCCTTATGCTGTTGGATACGGTCTTACGGAAACTTCTCCGTTAGTAACAGGAACAGATAATTTTAATGTGAAATTAGGAGCTGCAGGAACTGCCTTAATCGGAATGGAAGTAAAAATAGTTGATGCAGATAAAACTACCGGTGAAGGTGAGGTTTTTATTAAAGGTCCGAATGTAATGAAAGGCTATTACAAAGACCCTGAAAAAACTAAAGAAGTATTAACAAAAGATGGCTGGTTTAAATCCGGTGATTTAGGTTATTTGGATAAAGACGGATATTTATTTTTGAAAGGGAGATCTAAAAATGTAATTATTGGTTCTAATGGAAAAAATATTTATCCGGAAGAAATAGAATCTGTGATTAATGAAAATGAATATGTTTTGGAATCGCTTGTTTACAATACCGAAGGAAAGTTGGTAGCTAGAGTGCACTTAAATTATGATGCTCTTGATGAAGGAATGAATTTCAAAAATAAGGATGAACAAGAGGTTAGAAAAAGCATACGTGATTTACTTGATGATTTGATTAAAAATGTAAATAGCAGAGTGTCAACATTTTCTAAGCTTAATAAAATAATAGAACAACCGGAACCATTCGAAAAAACACCGACAAAAAAGATTAAGCGTTATTTGTACATCTAGTAATTCACTTCACTGCCTATCAATTAATTTTACTGTCTTTAAGTTATTTTAAATTGAGTAGTTTTTTAATTGTTCCCGGATTTTTCTAACTCTTCAAAATATTTACGAATTAATTTTTGATAATCTTTGGAGTAGCCTTCTTTAACAGCTTTTATTAATTCTTCCCGTAAACTTTCTTCTATTTTTTTATTAGTTAAGTTTATTTCGTCCGGAGATTCTATATTAAATGTTTTACCAATTCTCGATTCTCTGTTTTTTTCAAAATCCCGTTCATTTATTGAACGTTGTGCATCCAATAGTTTTGATAAAATTTTATTTTGTTTTTTTATTAAATCATCATTTAACTTTTTAGTATTTAGTCCTGAAATTACTTCTTTCATTTCATCAACAATTTTCTCTAAGTTAGAAGCAATTTTTTTTGATTGCCCTGATTGTTTTGCTTCTTTGTTTAATTCGCTAAGGGATTTTTGAATTTGCATTTGCTGTTGTGCTAATCTTTGCATTTCTGCCAATTGCTGCATGGAAAGTTGACCTTGTTTAAGTTGTTGTGTCAGTTGGTTCAAACTCATTTGTTGTTGCGATAATTGTTGTAACTGTTGCATTAAAGACATCATTCCGTTTCCTTGTCCGCCGCCTTGCATCATTTGTTGAAGAGAGTTTTGCATTAACATAGCAGCTTCATTCAAGCTTTTCATAGCTTCGCTTTGTTTGAAAGATGCTTGATTCCCATTTCTATTTTGTAATCCATTGATTGATTCTTTCATTGCTTGACGTGCTTTACCCAAAGCTTTGCCCATTTCCGGAGTTATGGCAAATGTTTTTTGCGATAGTTTATTCATTTGTCGCAAAATATTATTTAAGTTTTGCGATAAGTCCATTTGATTTTCTGCCAATTTTGATAATTGCGAAGGACGAAATTTGTTTTGTTCTGTTTTTTGTTGTAACGTCTCTTCTTCTTTGGAAGTTGAAATTAAATCGTTAATAGCTTTCATCATATTTTGCATAACCATCTGCTGATTTTGTTGTTGCATTTGCTTCTTTAATTGTTGCATTTGATTTTTTGCGGAGTTCATATTTTTACTAAGCTGCCGGATATTCTGCATAGCTTTTTGGAAATTATTTTCTTGTAATTCTTTCATTGCTTGTTGAGAGGTTTCGGAATTTTTTTGTTCTTCAAAATTTTCTTTTATTTCTTCCATTTTCTTTTGCGGCATATCATTTACTTCTTTCATCTTTTCGTTTAGCTTATCTAGTTCTTCTTGTAAATTTTTTAATTGTTCATTAATATTTTTTTGTTCTTTAGTTAAATTGTTTTTGGTCTTTTCGTTAGTATTGGTATCTTTTTTCTGAAGTTCGTCTGCTTGTTTATTTAGATCTTTATTTAGTTTTTCCATTCGTTTTATTGCTTCATCAACCTTTTGTTCAATTTGAATTTTCTTCAATAAATTCAAGGTACGTTCAATACTTTTCCTAAATGCTTCTTCATTTGCTTTAAAATTTTCAAGTGAATTTTGAACTTTATCTCTGTTTAATTGTTGAAGCGATTTCTGCATTTTTTCTAAAGCTTTTTGTAATTCTTCATTGTTTAATTTGTCCATTAACTTTTGAAGTTCATTGTATTTTTCCATTGTTTCTTTGGAAAGTAAATTATTTTGGTTCATCTCTTGCTGCATTTTTTTCAAGTTTTGTTTAGCTTCTTCGGCTTTTTTTGAGAGTTCCTTAAATTTCTCAATTGATTTTTCAACTTGTTCTTTCTCATTCCAATCCAATTTCTTTTTATTTTGTTTAAGTTTATCCGAAAGTTCTTTTAGATTTTTTTTAAGTTTTTCAGAATCTTTAAGGGTTTCGTTTAATTTTTCTACTGCATCGTTTTGTACATTATCTGCCTGTGTAAAAAGTTCATCAAGCGATGGAACACGAATTTTGAATAATTCGCTTTTGGTAGATTTAGGTCCGTTTATATTGTCATTATCAAAAACTTCTATATAAAAAGTAATAACATCTTTTTCTCTAAGCAGCAAATTTGAAAAATCCCAATTGTAAAAGAAATTTTGTTCAAGCTCGGTTTTATTTATTGGAATGTTTATAGATTTAAATCCATTTTGAGATTTGTGAAAAAGTGATTCGGATACTTTATAATTTAACACAAGTTTTGTAAAACCATAATCATCTTTTATAGAACCGCTTAATGAAATTAAATTATTTTGCGGAAGTAAAGAATATTTTTTAGGTGAACTAATTTCAATAAACGGCGGAGTATCCAAAATAGTTTTTACTTCATAACTAATAGGGTTACTGTTTTTATTACTATCCGCATCAACTAATAAAATGTGATAATGAAAATTATTATATACCAAAATACTTCCTTCCGCCTTTCTATTACTTACTTCTAACGGAATTTCTATAGTATCGTTTTTAATTAAATTAGCTTTAAGTAAATTTTTTGTGCTTTGAATATTAAATAATATCTTTGTTCCCGGAAGTACTTCCAAATTCCCATTATCTTTCTGATAAAAAAACGGTTGGCGGGAATAACTTGGCGGAATAATTTTTAATTCCATTAAATCTATAACCGGCGGATCAAGTACTTCAACAAAAAAAGATTTTGTAACTATGTTGTTTTTATGAGCAAAATATGTAAAAGAGCTTTTGTTATTGTTTAACCTTAAAGTGAAAATATTATTTGAATCCGCCAAAATATTATGTTCGTTAAATTCGGTTTCAAACTTTGTTCTTGTTGCAATGGAAATTTCTTTTGGTGCATTCCCAATGGCTTTTGCTTCTAATACTACATTTTCGCCTTTCTTAATCTTAACATTCCCGCTAAGTATTTCCAAATTAAATTCGGATGGTTTTATGTATTGGGTATTAAAATGAAGTAGTCTGGAAGAAGCTGCCCTTATTTGCGGAAATACCAAAAGCGAAAAAAACGCCAAAGCGAAAATTGAAAAAAAGATGTTAGTGATTTTTTTAAGTGGGGAAAAATCAATTATTTTATTTAAGTCCAAATTACTTATTTTTTTATAAACCGCTTCAAAAGCTGCATTAGTAAGTGATTGAGATTCTGTATCAGGGTCTTCTAAAAGTTGCAGACTATTTAATAAATTATCTTTTACTTCTGGAAAGAAAAAGCCTATCTTTTTTGAGATACTATAGTAATCATCTAATGTTTTATTTTTGAAGATTTTTATAAGAGGTTTTAAGCTCCAAAGAATAAAAGTAGAAACAAAAAGAATAGTTATAATGATTAAGAAAATAAGTTTGACGTTAGTGCTAAAATAACTGTATTGTTCAAAAAAAGTAATAACTCCTAAGAACAATAATAAACCGGAAATTGATTTTAAAATACCGGTAAAGAAACTAATCTTATTTTCTTTTTCAATAAGGTGCGCCAGTTCTTTTAAGACTTTATTTTTCTTTTGGATAATACTATTCATATTAGTCAATTAAAATTATTATCAAACATATCGTCAGTTTGAAAGTGCATAAATAACAATATTAGTCCCGAACTTAAGTGCTTCTTCCCGTTTGCTTGGCGGATCGTTATGAACTTCAGGAGCAGCCCAGCCATCACTAGGATTACTTTCATAAGTGTAATAAAGAACCATTCTTTTGCCTAAATAAATGCCAAAACCTTGCGGAGGTTTGTTATTATGCTCGTGAGTTTTAGGTGGACCGTTTTCAAAATCATATACACAATGATAAATATCGTGATTAAAAGGAAGTTCTACCAATGGTTCATTCGGAAATATTTTTTTTATTTCACGTCTGAATGATTTGTCTAATCCGTAATCATCATCCACATACATAAATCCGCCGTTTTCAAAATATTCCCGCAAATTTTTTACATCACTATTTGAAAAAACAATATTTCCGTGACCGGTTAAAAAAAGGAAAGGATAGTTCAATATTTCATTTTTGGTAATGTCAGCAAATATATATTCCGGATTTACTTTCACATTTGTATTATCTTTTATAAAATTAAGTAAATTTATTTCTGCCGAAGGATCGTTATACCAATCGCCACCACCGTTATATTTTAGTCTTGCAATCCGGAACCCAACATCCGTTTGAGAAAAAATAGTTTGTACCGATAAAAAAAATAAAAGCAAATATTTCATAGTATTTATAAATAACCGTTTGATGTTTGTAACTGAGAACAAATTTGTTATTTGCGTAAATGAAAAAACAAAATTGTAATTTATTTCAATTTATAACTTTTAAGTTAAACTTAGTGATAACAAATATAATACTTGCATCAATAATAAAGTTCCTATTTATTTGTGATATATATCACGTTTTAAACAATTGTATTAGAAAGAAGTTTGATTAATATTTAATAAAAATCGAACAAAATCGATAATACAAATAATGAATAAATCAAAAACAAAATAAAAGATATTACAATGAAAAAAAAATACTTATTATTAGCATTTATTTCTTTCCTTTCTCTTTTAATAATTAGTTGTGAAACCAAAAGTAGTAGTACAACAAATCCCGAAGGTAGTGATACAACCAAGGTTGCAACTATAACAGGGCAAGTAGTAGATGGTAAAGACGGTAAAGCATTAGCCGGAGCAATTATAAAAATAACCGATGGAGATATTGTTAAAGGTACTACAAGCGGTACAGATGGAAAGTTTTCTTATAATTTTGAAACAAATGAAGATAAAGATTTATCTATAATTGTGTTTAAAGCCGGATATTTTCAAGATACCACAAGAATATTTGCAATAGTCAATTCGGAAACCGAAGTTCCAATATTCCAGTTACAAAGAGATGAAAGTTCCAATGCAGGAGATTTTTCCGGAAGAGGAGCTTCAATTTATCTTTTTTCGCAGTCTCAAGAATTTATTGGAGTTAAAGAAAGCGGCTCTAATGAAAGTGCATTAATTGTTTTTGAAATTAGAGATTCCAGTGGAGTTGTTATTGGAGAAAATAATCCTGTTGATGTAAGTTTTAGATTTGGTGCAACACCGGGTGGAGGTGAATATCTTTATCCATCTTCAGCCAGAAGTAATGCACTGGGCAAGGTATCGGTTTCACTAAATACAGGAACAATAGCAGGTGTTTCACAAATAATAGCCGAAGCTGTTGTTGATGGTAAACCAATAACTTCTAAACCAATTAATATAACAATTCATGGTGGATTCCCGGATGCAAACCACTTTAGTATTGGCTCGGATCAATTTAATTATCCATATTATGGTATTCTGGTTGGTAAGGGAAAAATTAGTGTTTTAGTCGGAGATAAATATTCCAATCCGGTTAGAGAAGGCACAGCAGTATATTTTAAATCCGATGCCGGAGTAATTGAAGGATCGGCACTAACTAATAAACTAGGTGTTGCTTCGGTTTTATTATTTTCCGGTGATCCGCTACCCAATGATCCGGTTTATGGTCCGGGTTTCTTTTTTATTCATGCAACTACAATAAATGAAGATGAAGAACATATAACGGCTAAAACCAGACTTTTGTTCTCCGGTTCTCCGGTTGTAACATTATCGCCAAGAACTTTTACAATAGAAAATGGTGGTTCCCAAGCGTTTACTTATAGTGTAAAAGATATAAATGGAAATCCACTGGCTCCGGGTAGTTCATATACTATTGTTGTTAAAACAGGTGGAGATGCTGTAGCTAATGGTGACGTAAATGTAAAAATGCCGGATGTTCAAAGTGGTCATACTGATTTTTCATTTTCTGTTGTGGATGCAAAAGCTGTTGAAGTAAATCCCAGTGATATAACAGTAACGTTAATAGTCGGGGGACCAAATGGAACGGCTACACTTACTGCATCCGGAATAACACATTAGTATAAAATAATAATAAATATTCACAAATAGTTATAAAGTCCGGTTTATACCGGACTTTTTTTGTTTATAACCCTACTTTTATTGAATAAACCTTGTATATTACTTATCTTACCACGCTAAAATTAAATATTAATTAAAATACTAGAGATAGGTTTATTAAATGGATTTTAAGGCAAGAACATATACATGCAATGATTTAACTGAAAAGAATATTGATGAAATAGTTACATTAAACGGTTGGGTTGATAATAGAAGAGACCTTGGTGGTGTTATATTTATTGATTTAAGAGATAGATATGGTATAACACAAGTAGTATTTGAACCAACATACAACAAAAGTACTCACGAAATTGCCAAACAATTAAGAAGTGAATTTGTAATTTCCATAGTTGGTAAAGTAAGAAGAAGACCGGAAGGAACAGATAATTCCTTACTTCCTACCGGAAATGTGGATGTTATGGTTGATGAACTGATTATTCTAAATCAAGCGGAAACACCTCCGTTTCAAATTAAGGATGATATAGATATTTCGGAAGAACTAAGATTAAAGTATAGATACTTGGATTTACGAAGAACGAGAATGCAAAATAATCTTAAGCTAAGACATAAATTTTATCATATTGTTCGAAATTTTTTCGACTCAAAAAATTTTTTGGAAATAGAAACTCCGGTACTTATGAAAAGTACACCGGAAGGTGCAAGAGATTTTTTAGTTCCAAGTAGATTACACAAAGGTAGTTTTTATGCATTACCACAATCTCCCCAAACATATAAACAATTATTAATGGTTGCCGGTTATGATAGATATTTTCAAATTACCAAATGTTTTAGAGATGAAGATCTAAGAGCGGATAGACAACCGGAATTTACTCAAATTGATGTGGAAATGTCTTTCATTCACGAAGAAGATATTTTCGGCATAGTTGAAGACTTAATGGTGAAATTATTTAAAGAATTGAAAAATTATGATTTACCAACTCCAATTAAACGTTTGACTTACAAAGAAGCTTTGGAAAAATACGGTAGTGATAAACCGGATTTACGTTTTGATATGGAAATGAAAACATTAAATCATGTTTTTGAACATTCGGAATTCCGGGTTTTTAAGGATGCACTAAAAAACGGCGGAATTATTACTTCATTGGTTGCTCCAGGGTGTGGAGATTATACAAGAAACCAATTGGATGTTTTAACTGATTTTACAAAAAAATTAGGTGCTGCCGGACTTATTTGGATGAGAGTTAAATCTACACAACAAGATGGAAATGTGGAACTGGAAGCTCCAATTGCCAAATTTTTATCTGATGAAGAAAAAAATAATATTGTTTCAACATTAAATGCAAAACAAGGGGATTTGGTTTTAATAATTTCAGGACCAAGGCATAAAGCTTTGGAACAAATGGGAGCTTTAAGATTGGAAATGGCAAGAAGATTGAAATTGTTAGAGAATAATAAAGAAATTAATCTGTTGTGGATAACAAAATTCCCATTGCTGGAGTGGGATGATGAAACACAAAGATATTACGCAATGCACCATCCTTTTACTTCACCGGAAGTTGAAGATATAGATTTACTTGAAAAAGAACCGGCTAAAGTCCATGCAAGAGCTTACGATTTGGTAATGAATGGAAATGAAATTGCCGGCGGTAGTATCAGAATTCATGACTCTAAATTGCAATCAAAAATGTTTAACGCATTGGGAATTACAAAAGAAGAAGCTGAAGAAAAATTCGGCTTTTTAATGAATGCTTTTAAGTATGGTGCTCCGCCTCACGGAGGAATAGCTTTCGGGTTGGATAGAATGATTATGCTTTTTGCAGAAGAATCATCAATAAGAGATGTAATTGCATTCCCTAAAACAACAAGTGGGCTTTCACTTATGGATCAATCTCCATCTAAAGTTAGTGAAGAACAATTACGTGAATTACATATAAAAGTTAGGAAGTAAAACTACTATCCCCAAAAAAATCCATTTAGGTTACAGGGAGGATTGCACTTCCGTCGGTATTTTGGCAAGCTTGGATTTTTGAGAAACTCGGGATGACACAGCGAGATGTAGAGAAAAACTTGAACTACTCTGTAGTTCTGTTGTGGTTTCTTCTTTACTATGGGTTACACCCATAGTTACTAAAACTTGAACTACTTCGTAGTTTTTTGTTCCC
>Ga0256833_1002745_pt1 | contig 12210 bp, 9 predicted proteins | sample 356284metaG_FD_190535 | JGI IMG/M metagenome (GOLD analysis project Ga0256833, IMG submission 190535) | Hydrothermal vent microbial communities from Mid Atlantic Ridge, Atlantic Ocean - 356-284 | ecosystem: Environmental > Aquatic > Marine > Hydrothermal vents | place: Atlantic Ocean: Mid...
CTTTGCTTTCTTATTGGTATTTTTCCGGGAGTCATGATTGATTTGCTTAATATTGTTTCTGAGCAGATTATTCACCAGCCCCTCCCCAATGAAGCTGCCACCAACTGGTTCTGGCTGGCTCCGGTTGCGGCTGAGCAGGCCTCATATGCTGCGCCATTGGTGCTGTTAGGGGTATTAATTGCCGGTGGCATCAGTTACTGGTATTTAAGACGCGACCCTGCCGTTGCCTTCAGACGGTCTGACACCTGGGATTGCGGTTTTGGAGGCTTAACGCCTCATATGCAATATAACAGTACATCTTTTACCATGCCGTTTAAACGTATTTTTGATAAAGCCTGGTTAATCGATGAAAAAATAGACACAACCACGGGTAAAATTCCATTACAAGTGACCGATATTCATTACCAGCTTCATATACAGGATCATAGCTGGCCAAAAATCTATCATCCCATCGAAAAACTGGTTTATTTTCTGGCCCGTGTCGTCGGCCGCATTCAGACCGGAAATATTCGTATCTATCTGGGATATTCCTTTGTCACCCTGATTTTCTTACTGTGGATGGTAAGCTGATGAACTGGATAATCGCTCTACTCCAAACCCTGTTATTTATTACATTGTCGCCACTGTTGGCCGGCTGGGTCAAATGGTGCAAGTGCCGCCTGCAAAACCGTAAGGCACCATCATTGCTGCAGCCTTATCGGGACCTGTTACGACTGACCCACAAGCAACCGGTTATTTCTCATACCGCCTCATGGCTTTATATTGCAACACCTTATATTATCTTTTCCGCCATGGTTCTGGCCGCATCGGTGGTTCCCTTGATTGCTGTAGACCTGCCTACCGCAGCCAGCGCCGATGTGATTGTACTGGTCGGTTTTTTTGCCTTTGCCCGGTTTTTTCAGGTACTTGGCGGCATGGATATCGGCACCGCTTTTGGCGGCATGGGTTCATCGCGTGAAATGATGGTTTCATCCATGGCAGAGCCGGCCATGCTGATGGCCATTTTCACACTGACAATGACGGCTTCCAGCACCAACCTGTCCACGGCCATAGGTTTTGTGTTAAATCAGGGACTGGTATTACGGCCCTCATTTATTTTTGCATTGATTGCCATGATTCTGGTGGCTATCGCTGAAACGGGGCGGATTCCGGTCGATAACCCGGCCACACACCTGGAGCTGACAATGATTCATGAAGCCATGGTACTGGAATACAGTGGTCGCCATTTAGCCCTGATAGAATGGGCCAGTTTTACCAAACTGATGATCTTTGGCGTGTTAATCTGCAATATTTTCTTTCCCTGGGGAATGGCCGAAGAATTCACGCTTTCCGCTTTAGGAAGCGCTTTACTGTGGCTAATGTTGAAGCTGTCAATACTGGCTGTTTTGCTGGCGGTGTCTGAAACATTATTTGCAAAAATGCGCTTGTTCAGAGTGCCTGAATACTTAAGTTTCGCTTATCTGATTGGCTTACTCGGCCTGCTCAGTCACATCATTCTGGAGGCATCCCGCTAATGGAACTATTAGAACAGGATTTTTATACCCAAGCTATTTTATCGCTGGCAGCCCTGGTTGGCTTGACATCCTTCCTGATGTTGGGTCAGGGACGGTTATTGCGACTCATTTTTGTATTTGCCATTCAGGGATTACTGCTGACTCTGGCCACAGCCCTGGCCGGGTACAGCATGAATAACACTCACCTTTATATTTCAGCAGCCATTACCTTGCTGCTTAAGGTGATTCTGATTCCCTGGATGCTGGAAAAACAAGTCTTCAAATTAAACCTGCATCGCGATGTCGAGGCCTTAAACAATAAAACCGCCGTTATGTTGGGTGGCGCCAGTCTGGTGGTATTCAGTTACTATGTCTTGCACCCTGTTATTCAGGATACGCCACTTGTATTGCTCAATGCGCTGGCCGTCGGTTTATCCGTTGTCTTGCTCGGCATGTTGCTGATGATTTCCCATCGCCATGCTATCGCCCATGTGGTCGGCTTTATGTCAATAGAAAACGGACTGTTTTTTGCCGCCATCGTCTCTACCCGGGGAATGCCCATGATCGTTGAATTAGGAATCGCTTTTGATGTTCTGGTTGCCGCTATATTATTCGGGATTTTCTTCCTGCATATCAGCCGCAGCATTGACAGCCTGGATGTTGACCAAATGAATCGTTTAAATGAGGTAGATCAATGATTGCAGCCTATTTATTATTGCTCCTGCCCTTATCTGGAATCGTATTTTTTGCGGTACTTGGACATCATCCAAGAGTGGGTCGAATTAATATCAAGTTCAATGCATTTGCCTTGCTGATGTCATTATGGCTGGCCATTGATGTTTTCCAAAGTGGCAGCATTATTTCACCCGGTCAACTCTTTTTGATTGACTCTTTTAATGTCTATCTGATTGTATTGACCGCTTTTGTAGGCCTGACCACATCTATTTTCTCGGCGCCTTATATGCGCCATGAACAGGAAAATGGCAAACTGTCCAACAAGCGATTGAAACTCTATTATTCCATGTACCAGGGATTTATGTTTGCCATGTACCTGGTGCTAACCACCAATAACATGGGAATTTTATGGGTTGCTATGGAAGCGGCAACACTGGCAACGGTTTTATTGGTCAGCCTGTACCGTACCCCGGAATCAATCGAGGCTGCCTGGAAATATTTTATCCTGTGCGGCGTAGGTATTGCCCAGGCATTATTTGGTACGGTATTGCTGTATTATGCCGCCATTCAGATCGGTGATACTGAAAATGCATTAAACTGGACAGTTTTATACGAAAACGCCAGCCAGTTAAATCCAGAAATTCTGGAGATTGCCTTTGTCTTTATGCTGATTGGCTATGGCACTAAAATTGGCCTGGTTCCATTGCACAACTGGTTGCCGGATGCTCACTCGGAAGGCCCGACACCGATGTCGGCTGTTTTATCCGGTTTATTACTGAATGATGCGCTGTATGCCGTTGTCCGTAATAAAATGCTGGTCGACGGAGCCACACAAACCCATATTGCCGGTCATTTAATGATGGGATTCGGCCTGCTTTCCTTTCTGGTTGCCGCCATTTTTCTGCACAAGCAACAAGACATCAAACGCCTGTTCAGCTATTCATCTATTGAACACATGGGCTTGATGACCTTTGCCTTCGGAATCGGCACCCCTTTTGCGACATTTGCCGCTCTGCTTCATATGATGGTTCACTCACTGACCAAATCAGCTATTTTCGTTACCGTGGGACATGCCGCTCAGATTGCCGGCACACAACGCATAGAACATATCCGCGGACTGATTAAAACCCAGCCGGCCGTCGGTTGGGGATTATTAATCGGCACACTGGCTATTGCAGGCTTCCCCCCTTTCGGTGTTTTTACCAGTGAATTTCTGGTGCTGTTGGCGACCATGCACAGCTATCCCTGGCTAACGCCATTATTATTACTGGGCATTGGTCTGGCTTGTGCGGGTCTGTTTCGTAATATTCAGCCCATGGTTTACGGTAAACAACCGGAAGGCCAACAACTCGTACCCGCCAACCTGTGGCCGGTGATTATTCATTTAGTGATTGTCTTATGGTTGGGGCTTTCAATCCCGCAATCACTGGCTGAATGGTTCAACCAGGCTACCATCTTAATTTCAGGGAGTGCGCCTTTATGAGTCATGCTTCAACACCATGGAAAGAGGCTTTGCAAAGCCAGTTCCACAAGCATCAAATTGATATAAAAACCAGCCAGATTGATACAGTCTCCGTCTGGCAGATTGCACCGGAACACTGGCAAAATGCCGCTGCTGCCGCCAAGCAGCTGGCCGCGCGCTGGGTTTCCGGCTGGGGAGAACAGCAGGATGAAGATTATCTTGTCAATGCGCTGCTGGAAAAGCAGGGAGACTATTTATTACTGCGTAGCCGGGTGAATGGAAAAAAACTGGAATTACCTTCTCAGGCACCTGTGTATGCTGCGGCCAATCGCTCGGAGCGACATACACATGACTTATTAGGGATACATTTTACTGATCACCCGGATCATCGTACCTGGATACGCCATAAAGCCTGGCAAAAACATCAATATCCGCTAAGAAGTGATTTCCCATTAGCCGGCCATCCAGAAGAGATTACCGCACCGGATATGGACTATGCCTTTGTCAAGGCACGGGGAACCGGCGTGTATGAAATTCCAGTAGGCCCGGTTCATGCCGGTATTATTGAACCCGGTCATTTTCGCTTTCAGGCCGTGGGTGAAATCATTTTAAATCTTGAAGAACGGCTCGGTTATGTCCATAAAGGGATTGAAAAACTAGCGGTTGGCAAAACACCCGAGCAATTAGTCCGTCTGGCCGGACGGGTATCCGGTGACAGCACCGTGGCGCATAGCTGGGCGGCTTGTCGCGCCATGGAACAAGCTGCAAAGTTAAAAATACCTGAGCGTGCCGCCTTTCTACGGGGTATTTTGGCAGAGCGGGAGCGTATAGCCAATCATCTGGGTGACATCGGCGCCATATGCAATGATGTCGGCTTTGCTTTTGCACAAATGCAATTCTCACGCTTACGGGAATTATGGTTACGCCAGCAGAAACAATACTTTGCTCATCGCTTGATGATGGATTGTATTATTCCCGGCGGCGTCGCCTTGGACTTGTCGGCGCAAAGCATTCAGGCCATGCAACAGGAGCTGGTTCAGCTGAGAAAGGAACTGGACGAAGTTCTGCCGCCCATTGATATGAACTCTTCCCTGGAAGACAGATTATATACGGCTGGCTTTTTATCCGAAGCAACCGCCAATGAATTTGGAACGGTTGGCTATGTCGGCAGGGCCAGCGGACAGGATTTTGATGTACGCCGCGATGCCCCCTATGCACCTTATAATCAATTGTCGTTTAAGGTTGCCTTGGAAAAACAGGGAGATGTAGCTTCCCGTGTCTGGGTCAGAGTTAAAGAGGTTTTTGCCTCGTTAAAACTACTCAAGCAAATGCTGGAACAATTACCTGATGGCGATATAAAAACAGCCTGGCAAACTCCCGCCACACACAGCGAAGGTCTGGCCATGATAGATGGCTGGCGTGGAGAGATTGCTACCTATATACGCTTTGCCGATAACAATACCATTGCCCGGTTTTATCCCCGGGACCCCAGTGTCGTCAACTGGCCCGCGCTGGAAAAAATTGTACTGAATAATATCGTACCGGATTTTCCTGTTTGTAATAAATCTCTGAATGGTTCTTATTCCGGCCATGACCTTTAGGATAAACTTATGTTAAGACTTTTTGCCAAAACATTAAAAACAGGTGTTGTTACCGAACGCATTAAAAAACCGACACATACTGAACTGGAACAACTGGGTATCGAACTGAAACGCCAGATTGATCATAATTTTTCCGGAAGTCTGGCGATTCGCGCCGTCGATGCCGGTTCCTGTAATGGTTGTGAACTGGAAATCCACGCATTAAACAATCCGTTTTATGATGTGGAACGCTATGGTATCCATTTTGTCGCCTCACCGCGGCATGCCGATGTACTCCTGGTCACCGGACCTGTGTCCCGACACATGCAGACCGCATTATTGCGTACTTACGAGGCCACACCGCACCCGAAATGGGTGATTGCCGTAGGTGATTGTGCTAGCTGTGGTGGTGAATTTGGCAGCAGTTATGCCTGTTGCGGTGCAGTTTCCAATGTAATTCCTGTAGATGTTACCATTCCAGGATGCCCTCCAACGCCAGAAACACTGGTTAAAGGACTGTTAGGGCTGATGAGTTTATCAGTAAAAAACAAAAGTTAATGCTTGAGGTTTATAATAACAAGACTGGTAATTACTCAGTGTATTCAGGTATTTATCTTTTAAATACACTGAGTCGTTACCAATGCTGAATGTTCAAAAACTTTGCTTACTTTTCAATCAGGTCAATATGCTATGAAACACTCTCTATTTAAATATTTAATACCCGCCTTAATGCTAACGAATAGCCCCGCCATACTGGCTAAAGACAAAATACCCGCGGCTGCCAATGGTATTGAAGTACCGGTTGGCTATAAAAACTGGCGTGTCATCGCCGTCTCTCACCGGACGGATAACAACAGCCTGCGTGCTATTGTTGGCAATACCATTGCCGTAAATGCGGCTCGCAGCGGCAACACCCATCCCTGGCCTGTAGGCGCTATTCTCGGCAAACTGGTGTGGAAAGACAGCCAGCATCCTGACTGGAATCAGGCAACGGTGCCGGGTTCATTTTCTCATATTGAATTCATGATTAAAGACCCTGAAAAATACAAATCCACCGGCGGCTGGGGCTATGCCCGCTGGAAAGGAATGGATGCCAAACCTTATGGGCAGGATGCCAGTTTTGCCAACGAATGTTACAGCTGTCATGCCAAAGTCAAAAAAGATGACTATGTTTTTACCCGTCAAGCGCCTTTACCGTAAGTAATTACATTTCTTTTGGGCTGATGATAATTTCATGAAAAGTCTAATCTACCGTCCTGTTGTTATCATCAGCCTGGTTTTGGGATTACTGGTTATCAGTGAACTGCTGGCATTGGGCGGCCTGACCTGGAAAAACCTGAAACGTATTGACACCATCAAACAGGATATCAAGCAAAGCCATGAGCTTGAGCAACTGTTATTTGGCCTGCTGGCCGGAAAGAAGCCCCCTCAATCCCTGCCTGCCGCCCAAAACCTCTCTTCCGCAACTATTGCTGACCAGTCAGCCGCGCTAAAAAAAGTCAGAAACCTGCTTGATAACCCACCCGCGCTTAATAACCGCACTGAAGCCTTGCAAATACTCAGTAAGGCGCTCCCTTTGCAAATCCGAAAAGAGGAACAGCTGCTCGATAACATCTATAACGACAGTCAGCTTGAACTGAAACTGGCTATATTAATTCCCAGCGGTGTAGTGTTGCTGTTGTTACTCGTGGGCCAGTTTTTCTTTAACCGGCATGTGGCAAGTCCTGTTCAGTCATTGGACAAATTATTATCCAATCTGATTGAAGGTAAACGCCGCCCTATCGAAGATGTCCGCCGTGACTCCATTCTCTACCCGCTATTCCAGAATTACAATCGTTTGGTGACTCGCCTGAATGAGCTGGAAAAGGAACACAAACACTATACCGAATCCCTGCGCAAAGAAGTTTATAATGCCACACATGCCTTGCTGGAACAAAGCCATAGTCTGGCCCGCGCGGAACGCCTGGCGGCAGTGGGTGAACTGGCGGCCAGCGCCGCGCATGAACTTCGCAACCCCCTGGCTGGCATTCAGGTGGCGCTGGAAAATATGCAAAATGATTGTTCAGATGCTGATTTATCTGAACGCATGCACATTGTCAATTCGGAAATCAAACGCTTGACCGATCGACTCAATGATTTATTAAACTATTCCAGACAATCACCCGAAAAATCACAACAATTTGATTTGTATCCTGCTATTGAAGAATTATTCACCTTGTTGAACTATCAGGTCGCAGATAACATTCAATTGAAATTTCTCGCTGACAAAAACCTGACAGTTTTTTTACCCCCGAATGAACTCAGGCAGGCCTTATTAAATCTATTGTTAAATGCTATTCAGTCAATCGCTGATCAGGGCGGCACAATTCAACTCATTGTCCAACAACAACACAAACAGATTGTATTTACCCTGGTTGATAGTGGCCCGGGCTTTCCTGAAACATTGTTGCAACAAGGCATTCGCCCGTTTGCCAGTTATAAAAAACAAGGAACAGGGCTGGGGCTGCCCATGGTTCAGCGCTTTGCAAAAAACCATGGTGGACAGCTCATTCTGAGCAATACTGAACAGCATCATGCCTGTGTTACCTTATCCCTGCCTAATCCATCATGAAAGAAAGTTTGTTATTGATAGAAGATGAATTATTGCTGGGAGATGAGCTGGCCCGCTATTTTCGCAAACAAGGTTGGGAAACCACCCTCGCCCGCAACTTATCTGATGCTAAAAAACTATTCAACGAACAAGGCGTTGATCCACTGGTTGTCGTATCCGATATGAATTTACCCGATGGCAATGCACTGGATTTTCTGGAGCAATGCAAAGACGCAACCCATAGCGCCGAATGGCTGTTTTTGACAGGTTTTGGAAGTGTTGCCGATTCAGTCCGGGCCGTGCGCCTGGGTGCCTATGATTTTATTGAAAAACCTTGCGAACTGGAACGTCTGAACATGCTGGTGGAGGGCGCAGCTCGTAGCGCCCGTGCCCAAAGACGCTTGGAAAATGAAACCCTGGCTCAGAACAGTCGTTATTCCTTATCCGCTCTGGCCGGCAACAGCGCCGCCATGAATCAACTTCGAGACATGGTTTCACAAATGTCACAGGTTCCTTTTTCCAGCCTGATTATTACCGGTGAGACCGGAACCGGAAAAGGCCTGGTCGCTAAAGTGTTGCATTATTCCGGCACCCGCTCAAAAGCACCATTGATTGAAATTAACTGTGCCGCCCTGCCCCGCGAGCTATTAGAGGCCGAGCTGTTTGGGTATGAAGCCGGCGCCTTTACCGGCGCAAAAAAGAGACGTCGGGGATTATTTGAACTGGCTCATACCGGCACCCTGTTTCTGGATGAAATTGGTGAAATGGATTTGGAGTTACAGGGCAAATTACTCAAGGCTGTTGAAGAATTACGCATTCGCCGGCTGGGCAGTGAAACTGAAATAGATATTGATGTGCAAATTATTGCCGCCACTCATCAGAACTTACAGCAACGTGTTAAAGAAGGTGTTTTCAGAGAAGATTTGTATCATCGCCTCAATGTCATCAATCTGCATATTCCACCCCTGCGGGAACGACTTGAAGATTTACATGATCTGGTGCATCAATTTGTGGCCGAAAACAATGCCAAATCCAACAAAAATATCCGTGATATTCCCCCAACAGTCTGGAAAAAATTAAAAAACTACCACTGGCCAGGCAATATACGGGAATTACGTAATATTATCGAACGCTGTGTGCTGCTGGCGACCGGAAATGTTTTTCCTGAACAATGGCTGCAATTATCAGCTCCCGCAGATCAGGCATCTTTAAATGTGGAAAACGGAATTGTATTGCCATTGGATGGCAGCCTGAGCCTGCAGGATATGGAAAAATATATTATTCAGAAGGTTCTGGAAAAAACTGATTACAATGTAACCGCAGCCGCCAGAATGCTGGGAACCACACGGGAAACCCTACGCTATCGCGTGCAAAAATACCATTTGGGTTTACATTAAAAAACCGTAACTACTCAGCGTAATTTAAAAGGCAAATATATTTTACTATCAGTTACTTATGGAAGAAGTGTATGTGACAGGGATGTCACATTCAAGCCTACCCGGATGTATTGAGGGCGTCTTCTGGAGTAAGTGACTGATAGTAAAGCTCTAAATACGCTGAGTAGTTACAAAAAACTTACCCCCGCTAAATAGCTGCCAGGCAAATCATTGGTTTTTATGGGACCAAAAGGCTAAAACACTTCAGCTGTGCCGATGATATTACCTTGACCATAATCCACGCCGATTGCGGTTAATTCTTTTTTAATCTCTTTATTTTCAATAAATTCGGCAATTGTTTTCAATCCCATGACATTACCGATTTGATGAATGGCCTTTACCATGGCTTTATCCACCTGGTCCTGCAATATATTTTTTACAAAAGCACCGTCAATTTTCACATAATCAACCGGCAGGTTTTTTAAATAGGTAAAGGAACTCATGCCACTACCAAAGTCATCCAGCGAAAATTGACAGCCCATTGCCTTGATTTCCTCCATAAAAGTCGCCGCCTGCATTAAATTGGATACTGCCACGGTTTCGGTTATTTCAAAACACAAACTTTCGGCCGGTATCTGGTATTGTTTAATCTGCTGTTGAATAAACCAGCAGAATTCCTTTTCATCCACGGACTGACCGGATAAATTAATAGAGCAACGGATATTACAATCCGGCTGGCTGGCAATACATTCAGCCATTTTTTGTAAGGTTCGAGTGATAACCCACTGATCAATCTGTGGCATCAGGTGATAATGTTCCGCCACCGGCAAAAAATGCTCTGGTGAATAAACCCGTCCCGCTCCATCTTGTAACCTTATCAGTATTTCATAGTGAGAATCATCCTCGCCTCCCTGCAAAGAAGCTATCTTTTGCCGGTAAAGCACAAACTGGTTTTCACTGAGCGCCGTATGAATACGTGTCAACCATTGAATCTGGTAGGGATGACTTAAGCGGGATTGAGCCTTTTCATTATAAATATGTATCCGGTTGCGACCTTGTCCCTTGGCTACGGTACAGGCCAAATCAGCCAGCTTCAATGCCTGTGAAGCATCCTTAGTCTGCTCATCCAGCTCTACCACGCCCAGACAAGCTGAAACTTCATATGCTTTACCCTGATAGATAAATTTGAACTGCTCAATGGCCAGTCTGATTCTTTCAGCGATATTAACGGCATCATTTAACCGGCATTGTTTCAACAATATGGCAAATTCATCCGACCCCAAGCGCCCGAGGACATCAGTATTTTTCAGTTTTTTCAGAATAACAATCGTGATTTGCTTTAACAGTAAATCTCCACCGGCCTTACCGGCTACTTCATTAATCACTTTAAAATGATCAAGGTCAATTACAAGCAGACTATGCCGGATATTGGTTGCTTGTTCAGTCAATGAGGATGCCAGGATTTCAGTAAACCCTCGCCGGTTAAGCTGTTCGGTTGTCGGGTCCCGTCTGATTTGAATAATTTTGGATGCTTCAGAAGCCAATGTTCTGGCCATGCGCTGATCATTTTCGTTAAAATCAGGCTTTTCAGGATAATTGACCAGAACCAGCAATCCACAAGCACTGCGATTACACTGACTAATCGGAACAATCAATAACTTATCAGAAGTCTTGACCGCTTCGTTGCCCCGGTTAAGCGTCAGCGCTTTCGATATATTTAAAAATTGTCCACAAAGTTGAAGCCTAATCAGACGTTCCAGTTGCTGGTATTTTTCTTCCGCTTCAGGTTTTGCTGACAAGCCCAGAAAAAACTGCCTGCGAGGTAAGCAAATCGCGGCATAATCCACATTCAAATAATCAATACAGCTTCTGGCAATCCGCTCCAATGACGTCTTTTCATCGCTATTGTTATAGAAAGGCTCAATTTCCTCAATGCCATGAACTAAGTCTAACTCTTCCCGACAGACGTTATATTTATCTGAAAGGACAGTTATTTTTTCCAGTTGCTCATAATCTTCCAACAAACAAATCGCAATCTGATTCAATGTACGGGTCAGCTCATTAATTTTATCGGCCGAAAAAGTCCGCTCAGATTGCCAATAGCCTACTAACCATATTCTGCTGTCAGCTATTGTCAACAAACAGCTAAAAACATGATGCTGGTGTTCAATAAGTTGATATTCCGTGGGCCGGTAAGTTGTTTTATCTCGACTGACATGAACAAACTGGTCCAGATTAAAATCCCCTTGTTTTATCAAGCCATCAGAAACCGCCTCTATAATGATTTGTCCATTGTCGGCATATAAACCCAACGCTGAATGACTCAGTTCTGTCTCCCCCCAAAAAGGTAAATATCTATAGAGCTGAAGCTGATTGATGTTAGCTGCCATGGTCACGTTGAGTTAATAAATTTGAGTCGTTATGTAAGTTTATACTGACACCCTTAGTAATTGCCAGTGATTTTTCCTGAGTGAGTGCCAAGGCCCCTGTTTCTACCAAAAAAGGATTAAACTGGCTGGCGCATACTTACAAATTCTTCAGCAGCCGTTGGATGAATACCTATAGTGGCATCAAAATCCGCTTTCGTTGCACCGGCCTTCATTGCAATAGCCAGCCCTTGCATAATCTCTCCAGCATCCGGCCCCACCCTATGAGCGCCAAGAATTTTATCCGTCTCCGCATCAACTAACAGTTTCATAAATGTTTTTTCCTGTGCGCCACTGATTGTATGCTTCATCGGCCGAAAAATTGATCGGTATTTCACCACTTGATTAAATTTAGCTTTTGCCTGCTCTTCCGTCATTCCTACTGTACCGATATTAGGCTGACAAAATACTGTCGTCGCTATATTACTGTAATCCAGCTCGCAATGTTCATTTTGATACAGTGCCTTAGCCAACGCCATTCCTTCCGCCAGCGCAACCGGAGTAAGCTCCACTCCTCCCGTAACATCTCCCAATGCATAAATACTCGACTCATCCGTCTGGAATTGTTCATTCACACCAATATAACCGTCCTTGGTTAGATTTACATT
>Ga0256833_1002746_pt1 | contig 12208 bp, 10 predicted proteins | sample 356284metaG_FD_190535 | JGI IMG/M metagenome (GOLD analysis project Ga0256833, IMG submission 190535) | Hydrothermal vent microbial communities from Mid Atlantic Ridge, Atlantic Ocean - 356-284 | ecosystem: Environmental > Aquatic > Marine > Hydrothermal vents | place: Atlantic Ocean: Mid...
TTCTTGTTATACATCAGACAGTTACGTCCCCAATTCTGCGCACCCCAACCCAGGATGAATGAATCACCCGTTCGTTTTACGCTGTTTCACCCCCATTGAAAACAGTTTTGGGGCATTTTTTTGTTCCAGCCATGGCCTTCGGTTGCCCATGCAAGTTGCTCCGAAAATCCTTGCCCTGCAACAGGTTCCTTCCGGTGTGATACAGGTTGCCTTGCAGCACGAAGCATCAGGAAGAAAACAGTCTGAGCACATCATTCAAGGTTGCCGCCACCATCAGGGACAGAACCAGCGCCAGCCCCACCTTGAAGCCCAGTTCCTGGGCGCTCTGGCCCAGCGGCTTGCCGCGCACTGCCTCGATGAGATAATAGAGCAGATGCCCGCCATCCAGCATGGGGATGGGCAAAAGATTGACAAAACCGATGCTCACCGACAGCACCGCCGCCAGCTGCACCAGCGCCATGAAGGACACCGACGCCGCCTTGGAAGTCACCTGGGCAATGGTGAGAGGTCCGGCCAGCTGTCCTGCATCGCCCTGGCCCACCACCAGCTTTTTCAGGAAATGCACCGTCCCGGTGATGATCCGCCAGGTATGCTGGACGCCCAGCCCCAAAGCCTCGATGGGCCCTTTGCGCTCATAGCGAAAATCCCTGGCCACGTTGTGCGACACGCCCAGCATGCCCACCTTGACCTTGCCACCGAGCCCATCGGGCACTTCGCGCACCTTGGGGGTGACGAAGAAACTCTCCTTGCGCCCGTCGCGCAGGACGGTCACCTTCAGGCGCTCCCCGGCATTCATCGAGACGATGCGCCGCAAATCCATGAACGAATTGATCTTCTCGCCGCCAATGGCGACAATCCTGTCGCCCGGCTTGATCCCCGCCTCCGCCGCCGCCGAGGCCGGCATGACGGAATCCACGACAGGTTCGGAAACCGGCACGCCAATGAACATGAAGGTGGCGGCGAATATCACGATGGCGAGAATGAAATTGGCCACAGGCCCGGCGGCGACGATCAGGGCGCGCGCCCACAAGGGCTTGGTGTGAAAATTGCCATCATCATCGGCCTTTGCCGCTTCGGCGGAAGGCATGGAGGCGGCATTTTCGTCACCGGCAAACTTGACATAACCGCCCAGCGGCAGCCAGGCGATCTTCCAGCGCGTGCCATGCTTGTCATGCCAGCCGAAAATCTCGCGCCCGAAGCCGATGGAAAAGGCCTCGACCTTCACCCCGCACCAGCGCGCCACCATGAAGTGGCCCAGCTCGTGAAAGAACACGATGAAGGTCATCACGCCCAGAAATGGCACGATGTATCCCAAGGGGGTGGAAATCAGACTCGAAAAGTCCATGAAGGTCTCCGGAAAAATTGCGTCGTCTCCCTTGTGGGAGTCACTCGTGGCGAAATTAGGGTCTGGTCTCAATAAAGGCGTGGATGCCAGCGGCAAATGCACAAGATATCAGCGGCCTTGTCTTGCCCGCCGATAGTTGCGCTATTGGCAGGCAAGACAAGGCCGCCAAGATGCAGTGCTTTTGTCGCCCGAAGGGGATGGCGGCCAGCAACAGAAGAGAAGCACTTACGCTTGTAATTGCACATTTTTTCATGGTCTCCTGTTGCTGGCCGCCAGACTGGCGCCACGTTTTTATTGAGTCCGGACCCTAGGGTCTGGTCCCGATCAAGGCATGGATGCCGGCCTGGCGCCATGTTTTTGTTGAGTCCAGACTCTAGGATACAAGCCGTTAAGGGAAGTTGAAAATCCCGTTTTGCACCCCGGAACGGAACACTTTTCTTCCCCGCGCTCAGGATTGCAATTCGCGGGCCAGTTCACGCGCCTTTTGCCGCCCGTAAGCATCCGCCGCCCAGACGTCATCCAGATCTCGCAAATGCCCGAAAACGCCATCCGGGCCGGCCCGCTCCAGCACCTCGGCCACCAGCGGCACGATGCGCACAAAGCCGATCCGCCCTTCCAGGAAGGCGGCCACCGCAACCTCGTTGGCGGCATTGAGAATGGTGGTGGCGTTGCCCGCCTTCTCCAGCGCCGCAAGCGCCAGGGAGGGGGCCGGAAAGCGCCCGGCATCCACCGGCTCGAAGGTGAGCGCGCCCAGCTCCACCAGATCGAGGCGCGCAACCGGCGCGCTGATGCGCTGCGGCCAGGCCATGGCGCAGGCGATGGGCGTGCGCATGTCCGGCATGCCCAGTTGCGCCAGGGTGGAGCCGTCCACGTAGGAGACCAGGGAATGGATGATGGATTGCGGATGAATGACCGCATCGAGCTGGCCGGCCTCCACGGGATAGAGATGATAGGCCTCGATGAGCTCCAGGCCCTTGTTGGTCAAGGTGGCCGAATCGATGGTCACCTTGGCCCCCATGTCCCAGTTGGGATGCTTCAGGGCCTCTTGCGGCGTCACGTTGCGCAGCGACTCCAGCGAGCGGGTGCGGAACGGCCCGCCGGAGGCCGTCAGGGTGATCTTTTCGATCTGGCGCGCGTTGTGCGGTTCGAAACACTGAAAGATGGCGCTGTGCTCCGAATCCACCGGCACGACATCCACCCCCAGCTGCCGCGCCCGGCCCATGAACAGCTCTCCGGCGGAGACCAGGCACTCCTTGTTGGCCAGGGCGATGGTATTGCCCGCCTCCAGCGCCGCCAGCGACGGTTTCAGCCCCGCCACCCCGACGATGGCCGCCATGACCATGTCCACCGGGCGCGCCGCCGCCTCAAGCACCGCCGCCTCCCCGGCCGCCGCCGCGATGCCGGAGCCGGCCAGCGCCTCCCGCAGCGGCTCCAGAAGACTTTCGTCCGCCGTCACCGCCACCCTGGCGCCGAATTCCCTGGCATCGGCGGCCAGCCGCCCGATATTGGCATTGGCCACCAGCGCCTCGATGGTGAAGCGCTCCGGGTGATGGCGCACGATGTCCAGGGTCGATTGGCCGATGGAGCCGGTCGATCCCAGGATGGTCAGTCTCTTGCAAGCCGTTTGCGCCAATGATGTCTCCTTCGCCTTACCAGATCAAAAGGCCGCGCGCCGCATCCCAGATACCGGCCCGCCAGGCGCCGATGAGCAGGGCCAGCACGGCCGCCGCCACCAGCCCGTCCACCCGGTCCAGAATGCCGCCATGGCCGGGGATGAGGCGGCCAGAATCCTTCACCCCGAAGCGCCGTTTGGCGGCGCTCTCGAACAGATCGCCCATCTGCTCGAAACCGCCCATGAGCGCCCCCAGCATGAACAGGGCCAGGGCGGACAATCCGGCAAAAATCGCCACGATCCCCCCCGCCAGCGCCCCGCCGAGAACCGCGCCGAAAAACCCCGCCCAGGTCTTGTTGGGCGAAATGCGCGGCGCGAACCTGGGCCCGCCGATGCTCTTTCCGGCAAAATAGGCCACGGTGTCGGCGCTCCACACGGCGGCAAAGAGGAACAGAACGGCCGCCAGCCCCTGTTCCCCGCTGCGCAAGGCGGTGAGCGCAAAGGCGGGCAGCGCCAGATAGGGAACGCCCAGCACATGATGGAGCGTGAACCCGCGCCTGTCCCAGGCGGTGAGCAGAATGGAGGCCACCCAGCAGGCGGCCACGATCAACCCGGCCAGCGCCAGCGGCACAGCCGCGATGCCGCCAAGCGCCCCGCTCACCCCCGCCATGGCCAGCAGGATGAATTGCCCGGTGTCTCCCTCATGGACGATTGCGGCCCATTCATGGGCCATGAGCAGGCTCAAGGCCGCCACCAGCAGGGCAAAGGGCACAGGACCTGCCCAGGTGATCAGCAAGACGGCCGGAATCAGCACGGCTGCGGCAATGATGCGCACTGTCAGCTTGCCGCCCTTGCCCGGCAGGCGGGATGACTCCTGCTTCTTCATGATCGCTACCCTCTCAAGCCCGGCCGGCCAGTTTGCTCCGCGTTGTCCGCCCGGACGGCTCGGCCTGCCTGGCCGGCTCGGCCTGCCCGGCCGGCTCGGCCTTGAGGCCGCCAAAACGGCGCTCGCGGCGGGCATATTCCTGCACTGCGGCGCGCAAGGCTGCGGCATCGAAGTCCGGCCAGAAGCCGGGCACGAAGACCAGCTCAGCATAGGCCGCTTGCCACAACAGGAAGTTGGACAGCCGCTTTTCATCACTGGTGCGGATGAACAGGTCCGGATCGGGCACGTCCGGCGCGTAAAGATGGGCGCAGATGGCCTCCGGCGTGATCTCTTCCGGTTTCATCCTGCCAACCGCCACCGCCGCGGCCAGTTTGCGGGCCGCCGCGGCGATTTCCTGCCGTCCGCCATAGTTGAAGGCGACGATGAGAGTCAGCCCGCTATTGTCGCGGGTCAGTTCCTCGCAGTCCTCCAGCAGGCGGACGATGTCCGGCTCCAGCCCCTTGCGCTCGCCGATGATGCGGATGCGCACGCCCATCTGGTGCATCCTGGCCACGTCATGATGAACGAAATGGCGCAGGAGCGAAAAGAGATAGGAGATTTCCGCCTTCGGCCTGCTCCAGTTCTCCGAGGAAAAGGAATAGATGGTCAGAAATTCGATGCCCAGCTCATCGGCCGCGCGCACGGTGCGCCGCACCGCTTCCATGCCCGCCTTGTGCCCGGCGGTGCGCGGCAGGCCGCGCGCCTTGGCCCAGCGGCCATTGCCATCCATGATGATGGCCACATGACGCGGCAAGGCATCGGGCGCACCCTGCCCCCCATGCGCATTTTCAGCCTCCTGGCCCATGGATTTCGCGCCTGTCATTGCCTTGCCATTGTTGCTCTTGCGGTCTGCCGCCGTGCGCAGGAGCGCTCACACCTGCATGATTTCCTCATCCTTGCGCGCCAGAAGCTCATCGATTTCCTTGATGAAGGTATTGGTCAGCTCCTGCACCTTTTCAGCCAGATCGCGATGCTCGTCCTCGCTGATCTGGTGATCCTTCTCCAGCTTCTTGAGGGTTTCCATGCCATCGCGGCGCACGTTGCGCACCGCCACCCTGGCCTGCTCGGCATATTGATGCGCCACCTTGCCCAGCTCCATGCGCCGCTCCTTGGACAGCTCGGGGATCGGCACGCGAATGACATTGCCCTCGGTCTGCGGATTGAGCCCCAGGTTGGATTCGCGGATCGCCTTGTCCACCGCGGGCGCCAGCGAGGCGTCCCACACCTGCACCGAGATCAGCCGCGGCTCGGGCACCGAGATGGTTCCCACCTGATTCATCGGCATCTTGGAGCCATAGGCATTGACCTGAATGGGCTCCAGAAGCGAGGCCGAGGCGCGCCCGGTGCGCAACCCGGCGAACTCCTCCTTGAGCACATTGACCGCCCCCTGCATGCGGCGTTTCAGATCCGCCATGTCGAGATTGCCGGTATCGGACATTGTCTTCATCTCCCCTGTCATTCCGGGTTGCGCCTGGCAGAGCACCAGGCCTTGCGGCCGTCAGGCCGTCACCGTGGTGAAAGTTCCCCTGCCCTGCAGGACATCCAGCAAGGCCCCCTCATCGCGGATCGAGAATACGGCCAAGGGTATGCCATTGTCACGCGCCAAGGCAATGGCGGCGGCGTCCATGACCTTCAGATTGCGCCGCAGAACCTCGTCATAGGTGATGGTGTCGAAGCGGGTGGCCTGCGGGTGCGTCTTGGGATCGGCGCTGTAGACTCCATCGACGCTGGTGCCCTTGAGCAGCGCATCGCAATGCATCTCCGCCGCGCGCAGCGCCGCGCCGGTGTCGGTGGTGAAATAGGGACTGCCGGTGCCCGCGGCAAAGAGCACCACCTTGCCCTTTTCCAGGTGCCGCTCGGCGCGCGCGCGGGCAAAGCTTTCGCACACCGTGGGCATGGGAATGGCCGACATGACGCGCGCATCCAGCCCCTTTTTCTCAAGAGCGTTCTGCATGGCCAGGGCGTTCATCACCGTGGCCAGCATGCCCATGTAATCGGCCGAGGCGCGCTCCATGCCGCCCGCGGCTCCGGCCACGCCGCGAAAGATGTTGCCGCCACCGATGACCAGGCCGATCTGGTGGCCGCGCCCGTGGGCGGCGGCGATTTCTCCCGCCACCCGCTCCACCATGGCCATGTCGATGCCGAAGGGCTTGCTGCCCATGAGGGCCTCGCCGGAAATCTTCAGCAAAACGCGCTTGAACCCCTGCCCAGCCTGCGCCATCCCCTGCTTGCCTCCTGATCAAATCGCCCATGAGAAAGGCCCTGCCTTCCAGCAGGGCCTTTAGCATATTCGCCCGCCCTTAACCAGCGCGGGACAAATCTGGCAGGATTACACGCCCGCGGTCTTGGCGACCTCGGCGGCAAAATCCTCCTGCTTCTTCTCCACGCCCTCGCCAAGCTGCATGCGGGTAAACCCGGTCAGCTTGATGGGCGCGCCCACCTCGGCCTCGGCCTCCTTGATGACCTTGGCGATGGGGGTCTCGTTGTCCATCACGAAGATCTGCGACAGCAGCACCGATTCCTTGAAGAACTTCTTCATCCGGCCTTCCACCATCTTCTCGATGATGTTCTCCGGCTTGCCCGATTCGCGCGCCTGCTCCACGTAGACGGCTCTTTCGCGCTCGGCCACATCGGCGTCGATGTCCTCCTCGCTGAGCGCCAGCGGGGCGGCGGCGGCCACGTGCATGGCCAGCTTCTTGCCCAGCTCCTCCAGCTTGGCCGTATCACCGGCCGATTCCAGGGCCACCAGAACGCCGATCTTGCCCAGTCCGGGCGCGGCCTGGTTGTGCATGTAGGCCACCACGGCGCCTTCCGGCACCTCCTGGTAGGCGGCCCGGCGCACCGTCATGTTCTCGCCGATGGACCCGACCATCTCCTTGACATGCTCCTCGACGGACTTGCCCGCACCGGGGAACGGGGCCGCCTTGAGGGCCTCGACATCGCCCCTGGTCTCCATGGCCACGGAAGTGATCTTGCTCACCATGTCCTGGAACTGGTCGTTGCGGGCCACGAAATCGGTCTCCGAATTGACCTCGACCAGCACCCCGCGCTTGCCATCGGTGGCCACGCCCACCAGACCTTCGGCGGCGGCGCGGGAGGACTTCTTGGCCGCCTTGGAAAGACCCTTGGCGCGCAGCCAGTCCACGGCCTTTTCCATGTCGCCATCGTTTTCCGTCAGCGCCTGCTTGCAGTCCATCATGCCGACGCCGGTCTTTTCGCGCAGCTCTTTCACCATGCTTGCGGTGATCTTGCTCATTGTCTCAACCTTCCTTGAAAATTCAGCTCTTCGGCGCCCATCCGCCGCATCAGCTCCTGGCCGCCTTGGCCTGATCCGTCTTGGCGCGCGGGGCCTTGCCGGCCATCAGCTCCCTGGCCTGCTCGATCCACTCCTCGCGCTCGATGCGCCCGCGCAAGGAGAGCTTCTCGTCCAGCTCCCTGGCCGCCTCTTCGGTCAGCTCGGCAATCTGCCTGAAGGTGGTGAACCCGGCATCGGCCAGCTTCTTGACCAGCACCGGCCCGACGCCGGAGAGCAAGGACAGATCGTCCCCCTGCCCGGCTTCCGCGGCGGGGGCCTCTTCGGCCTGTGCGGCCTGCGGCGCAGCCTTGGCCTCTTCGGCAGCGGCAGGCTCTTCGCTGGTGGCGGGCTCCTCGATCTCCACCAGCGCCTCTTCCACCACCGGCGTTTCCATCTCGCCGATGTCCTCGCCGGAGGCCGCCGCCGACATGGAGATGCCGTCGATGGCCGCCTTGGAGACAAGATCGCAATAGAGCGCAATGGCGCGCGAGGCATCATCGTTGGCCGGAATCGGGAAATCGATGCCCTTCGGATCGCAGTTGGTGTCGAGGATGGCGACCACCGGGATGTTCAGGCGGTTGGCCTCCTGGATGGCAATCTGCTCCTTGTTGGTGTCGATGACGAACATGATGTCGGGAATGCCGCCCATGTCCTTGATGCCGCCAAGGGCGCGCTCCAGCTTGTCGCGCTGGCGGGTGAGCTGCAAAAGCTCCTTCTTGGTATAGGCATCCGCCTTTTCCGAATCGAGAATGTCTTCCAGCTTGCGCAGCTTGCGGATGGAGTTGGAGATGGTCTTCCAGTTGGTCAGGGTGCCGCCCAGCCAGCGGTGATTGATGTAATACTGGGCGCAGTTCTTCGCCGCCTCGGCAATGGGCTCGGAGGCCTGCCGCTTGGTGCCGACGAAGAGCACCCGCCCGCCCTTGGCGACGACATCGCGCACCTTCACCAGCGCCTGGTGAAACAGCGGAATGGTCTGCGACAGATCAATGATGTGAATCCCGTTGCGCGCCCCGTAGATATAGGGGGCCATCTTGGGGTTCCAGCGGTGTGTCCTGTGGCCGAAATGCGCACCGGCTTCCAAAAGCTCGCGCATGGAAATTTCAGGCAATGCCATGGCCTGGTCTCCTCGTTTTCCGGTTGAACCTCCACGCCCGGACATGCATCCCCTTCGAGGGACACCGGACGGCCCATGCGCTATGTGGGGAGCCTCCTCCCGTGCGCATCAGCCAGCCAGGCGCGTGTGAATTGACCGCGCAAGGCATCGGGCCCTGCACGGTCACGCGTTGTCATATGGCAAGAGGCGGCACATTGCAAGCGGATTGTCCGCAAAAGCGAAAAATGGCGGAGGGGGAGGGATTCGAACCCCCGGAGGCTTTCGCCTCAACGGTTTTCAAGACCGCCGCATTCGACCACTCTGCCACCCCTCCGGCTCCGGCTGGACATATGCCCGTCCAGAGAGCACCTTGACCACTGGCCATAGATAGCGATTTGCGGACGATTGACAAGGGCCGCCGCGTCCACCTTGTCAGGCGGCGGCCGCAAATCTCTCCGGTAGCCTGGAGCTCTGGTCTCAATAAAGGCGCATTTGCGGCCCCTTGGGGGCTGGCGCCACGCTCTTGCTGGGCCCGGACCCTAATCGTGGGTGCCGAAGAGCCTGGACTTCACCATCCGGTAGTGGCGGGCCGGGTCGTAGGCCGCCGCCTTCAGGCGCAAGCGGTAGGCTGTCAGATCGCCGATGGCCGCCAGCAGCGAATAGGCCGCCGTCATCTCTGCCGCGCGGGCCGAAACGCTGGCGACGCGCGCATCCAGCAGCTCCTGGCGCGAATTGAGCACATCCAGCGTGGTGCGCGAGCCCACCTTGTATTCCTGCCGCACGCCATCGAGCGCCAGCCGCGCCGCCTTGACCCGCGCCCTGGTTGCGGCGATGACCTGCCGCGCCGCCACCAGGTTGTTCCATGCCGCCACCACCTGGCGGCGCACCGCGCGGCGGGCCACCAGAACGCCGAGCCGCGCCGCATTGGCCTTGTGGCGCGCCTCGCGCACCGAGGAATAGACCAGCCCGCCCTGATAGAGCGGGATGGAGATGGAGCCCATGATGCGCGCATCCCTGGTCTTGGAGGCAGCAAAGCCTTCCGCCTTGTTGCGCGAGGCCGAAAGCTGCGCCTGCAAGGATACCGACGGCAACAGATCGCCAAAGGCCACCTTCACGCCATGGCGCGCCGCTTGCGCGTTGTAGGAGGCCGCCAGAATGCTGGGATTGAGCCGCCCGGCGCGCCCCAGAGCGGCACGCAGGCTGCGCGGATGTTTCGGGCAATGGCGGGGGAAATAAAGCTTTCCGGGCTTGTGCCCCACCGCCTGCGCATAGGCCGCCTCGGAGGCCGCCAGCTGGGCCCGCGCCTGGGCCGCGTCGGCGCGTGCCTTGGCCACTGCGGCGCGCGATTGCGAAACATCCGTGCGGGTGATCTCACCCACCTTGAAGCGCGCCTCGGTGGCCTTCAATTGCTCGCGCAGCACCGCGATGTTGCGCTGCCTCAGGGCCAGGATCTGCCGGTCGCGCACCACGTTGAGATAGGCCACCGCGGCATCGAGCAGAACCTTCTGCTCCACCGCCAGCAGATTCTGCCGTCCGGCGCGCACCGCCGCCTTGGCGCGCTTGACGCCCTCCACCGTCTTGAAGCCATTGAACACCGGCTGCGTCAGGGTGATGGACACGCTTTCCGAATCATAGTTCTGGCCAAAGCCTGGCATGGGCGTCGTTTTCTTGTGACCCACCGCCAGCGAACCCTTGGCGAAAACCTGTGGCCGCCAGCCGGACTTGGCCTTGGCCACGCCTTCGTCCACCGCCCGCAAGGAGGCGCGCTCCGCTGCGATCTGCGGATTGTTCAGATAGGCGCGCGTCAGAGCCGCCGAAAGGCTCTCCGCCTGCGCCGCCAGGGAAGGAAACAGCGCCGCCATTCCGGCAAGGGAAGCCACGGCAAGCCGCCGCATCCGCATCTTGCCCGCCTGCCGGGCGCGCCGCGCTTTGGTGTCAGGATACATCTAACCCGTCCCCTGCTTTCAACTGTTCGAACGCTCATCCCGCAAGGATGCCGCCAGTCTTGTGCCGCCAGCGCTCATCCGTGACGCCAGCCAAGGACACCTTGACCCACGTCTTCGCCCTGTGGGCGCACCTTGCCCCCATGCAGCCTTCACGGCCACATCAGAGTGACAGTATAGCCGATTCCCGCCCATGCCGCGCAAAAAGGTTTGCAATGGCTCGCCACCTTGCGGCAAGGCCCGGCTGTCATCGCCGCTCATGAATACAGCATGAAGAGCCCCCCTGCCAACACCCATCACGGCCTGCGGGGGCAAAAAGGGCGCGCCTGTTGCCCCCTTGCCACGGCCACGAGCGGGCCGGAAGGGGAAAACCTCGCCTCATTTGCAAAAATGACGCAAATCCGTTGTCAAGTCCCGGGCTTTGTCATATAGAAACCGCATCACTCTTCGGAGCGGCCTCGTGGCGGAGTGGTGACGCAGCGGACTGCAAATCCGTATACCCCGGTTCGATTCCGGGCGAGGCCTCCATCTTCCCCCTCGGCACGCCGCGACCGGCGAACCACGATCCTTCAGGCCACCTTCAGTCTGCGCAGCCCGTTGAACAGGGCAAAGGGCGTGCCGGTCAGCAGCGCATCCACATAGCGGATCTTCTGGTAAAAGCCGTTCAGCGACACCCTGGGCAGTGCCGTGAGATGGTCTGCGTGCCCGGCATGCAAAAGCCCCTTGCGGGTGGTCACCGCCGCCGCGAAGCCAAGTTCCGCCGCCAGCCGGAAATCCCGCCGGCCTGCCGTTTCCTCGTCGCCATAGGGATAGGCGAAGGTGTCCACCACCTCCCCCAGTTCCGCTTCCAGCCGCGCCCGCGAGGCCGCCATTTCATGGCGCGCTTCATCCTCCGGCAACAAGGAGAGTGCATAATGGCGCATGGTATGGGCTCCGATGGAGCACAAGGGATGCGCGGCGATTTGCCGGATTTCCTCCCAGCCCATGACCTGCTCCCGGCACAGGGCCGCGAGATCCACCCCATGGCGCGAAGAAAACTCCCTGATCCAGCGCCTTTGCGCATGCTGCTCCATGCCCCTCACCGGCCAGTAAAGGGCATCCCAGGCAGCTTGCCGCTCTGCATCGCCGGCGCATGAAAGCACCTCCGGCAGGCCTTCAAGGCCTGGCCTGATTTCCTCGTTTTGTGCCATGGCGCGTTCCAGCGCATCCCACCACAGTTCACCCTTGCCATCGGCATAATCCGGGGCAATGAAAATCGTGAAGGGGCACTCCTGCGCCGCAAAGACCGGCAGAGCATGTTCCAGATTGTCACGAAACCCGTCATCCAGCGTGAACACCGCAAAGGGCCGCTCCAGGGCTCCCCCGGCCAGCCGCCTGGCCGCGTCACGCAAGCTGATCAGTTCCCAGCCGCGCGCCTTGACGAAGCCGATGACCGCATCGAGAAACTCCGGCGTGACATCCAGCCCCGCATTGGGCGCAAAGGTGCTTTCCGTGGCCTTTTGCGGGCGCACGTGATGGAGCATGAAAATGGCCCCCGCCCCGCCGAACAGGGGCGCACCGGCCCTGGATAGGCCGGAATAATGCAAAAAATCGAGACTGGCGCGCATGAGGGCTGGGTTCATGGCTTCACGCTTCCTTTCAAATCATCCCGAACAGACCATGCATGTCACACAAACCTTGATTTTGCGCTAACCGCCTCCAGGGTCCGGCCTCGACAAAGGCGTGGATGCCAGCAAAACGAGAAAAACACTCAAGAATTGCAATTGCACACCTTTCCCTTCTCTCCTGTTGCTGGCCGCCAGACTGGCGCCACGTTTTTGTGGGTCTACGCCCCGGGGACAGATCACGCTGCCCTTGCCCCTGCTCCGGCAAGCCTATATAAGGCAGCGCAAAAGCCGCGCCCGCACCTGGTCCGGGGCCGCGGCCTTTTGCCTTTTGACCCGGCAACCATCAAGCAACCATCAAAACTCGAGGAACACCGCCATGACCGAGCGC
>Ga0256833_1002747_pt1 | contig 12206 bp, 9 predicted proteins | sample 356284metaG_FD_190535 | JGI IMG/M metagenome (GOLD analysis project Ga0256833, IMG submission 190535) | Hydrothermal vent microbial communities from Mid Atlantic Ridge, Atlantic Ocean - 356-284 | ecosystem: Environmental > Aquatic > Marine > Hydrothermal vents | place: Atlantic Ocean: Mid...
AAAAATTAGAAGGTGTTTGGGTAAATAAAGAAGATAAAAATGACAATTTTGAAATTAGCGGATTAAAAGCTTTGCGATACAATTCCGAACAAGTTCCTACAACTTATCGAATGTATTTCGACGGACGTTATTTATGGTTTCACAATACGGAAGATAATGAAGCAAATGATTTTAAATACGAATTATTGGAATTGACAAAAGATAAATTGGAGGTGCAAGACCGATTAAACGGTGAATATAAAGTGTATGAAAAAATTAATTAAAAACAGGTTATATTAAGAATTTTACGTGAGAAACAAAAGTCGGAAGTGTGAAGCCTTTATGGTAATTCATACGAAATCGCCCCTATAAATCATTTTTTCAATAATTGCAGTAAGGACTTGAAAGCATGCGATAGCATGACTTCAAAGCCGGTTTATATATATTTTAATGACTTTTAATCTTTTGTCATTCTCAATTCTCAATTCTCAATTCTCAATTCTCAATTATTTCTTTTCTATTCACTAAATAATTTGAAGCTTGAGCAGTTGGCAAAACCAAGACATCTGCAATATTTACATGTGGAGGTCTCGATATTATAAAATAAAGGATATCTGCCAAATCTTCAGGTTTTAATGCTTGAAAACCTGCATAAACATTTTTGGCTTTTTCCACATCACCTTTAAATCTCACTACACTAAACTCAGTTTCTACAAATCCCGGATTAACTTCACTAACACGAATTCCATATTTATTAAGGTCGATACGCATCGCTTTGGATATGGCATCTACTGCAAATTTACTGGCACAATACACATTCCCATTAGGATAAACTTCCTTGCCTGCAGTGGAACCAATATTTATAATATGACCTGATTTTTTATTTACCATTCCCGGCATTATAGCTTTTGATACATACAACAACCCTTTGACATTGATATCCAGCATAGCTTCGAAATCTTCAATATCCGCTTCGTGAATAGGTTCCAAACCATGTGCATTGCCCGCATTATTTATCAAAATATCAATATCTGAAAAGTCTTCAGGTAGATTTGTTAATATATCCATAACTTTATCTTTATCCCTCACATCAAAACTTTCGATATGGACATCAGTCTTTTCACCCAAGACTTTCTGCAATTCCTGTAATCTTTCTTTTCTCCTACCGCATAATATCAATTTAATTCCTTCTTCGGCAAATTTATATGCAGTGGCTCTACCGATTCCACTTGTTGCTCCTGTAATTAATGCTGTTTTCATATTTTTTGTTTTTATATTTATTAATATCCAAAATCAAGCTTTAATAACAATTATTAAAACCTGGATTTCCATTTTTTTCTTAGCCAATTTCTCAATTTATTTTCACTGTCATTATTTTGAGGTATATAAAATGAATTGTTTTTTATTTTTTCAGGTAAAAAATCCTGTTCTACAAAATTTCCTTTATAACTATGTGCATATTTATAATTTTTCCCATATCCGATATCTTTCATCAATTTCGTAGGTGCATTTCTTAAATGCAAAGGAACCGGAATATTCTTGTTTTTCCTAACTATTTCCTGTGCTTTGTCAATAGCAGCATAAGCAGAGTTGCTTTTTGGACTACTGGCAAGATAGATAGCGGTTTGGGACATAATAATTCTTCCTTCGGGCAGCCCTATTTTATGTACTGCATCAAAACAAGTATTAGCCATCAATAACGCATTAGGGTTTGCCAAACCAATATCTTCCGCAGCAAGAATAATCATTCTGCGACATATAAATTTCGGATCTTCTCCTCCTTCAATCATTCTGGCAAGATAATATACAGCAGCATCTGGATCACTACCTCTAACTGATTTTATAAATGCAGAAATTATATCATAATGTTGCTCTCCCGACTTGTCATACAATTCAAAATTGTTTTGAATACTCTTTGACACCAAATCATTCGTAATAATCACCGTTTCGTCAGTTTTATGACTTTCCACTACTATTTCCAATGAATTATACAATTTCCTGGCGTCTCCTCCGGAAAACATCAAAAGAGCTTCTGTCTCATATAATTTTATATCCCGTTTAGAGAGAACACTATCTTCTTCAATAGCTTTATTTATCAATCGCACAAGATATTTTTTATCCAAATGCTTAAGCACAAAAACCTGACATCTGGACAATAAAGCGGAAATAACTTCAAATGAAGGATTTTCGGTTGTTGCACCTATCAATGTTATTATTCCACGCTCCACACTCCCCAGTAAAGCATCTTGTTGGGATTTATTGAACCGGTGTATCTCGTCGATAAACAATATAGGGCCTGTACCTGTCAATGAAATTATTTTTTCGGCTTTAGCAATAGCTTCTCTGATATCTTTCACTCCTGAATTGATAGCTGATAATTGAATAAATTCCCTTTCCAATTTATTCGCTATAATATTGGCAATCGTAGTCTTTCCTGTGCCGGGAGGTCCCCAAAAAATCATTGAAGGGACATGTCCTGCCTCGATGGTTTTTCTCAAAATAGAGTCCTCTCCTATTAAATGATCTTGTCCAAAATAATCATCCAGAGTCTTCGGTCTCATTCGTTCAGCTAAAGGTATTGACATAAATTTCTTTTTTTCATAATTAATCAGGTAAAATCATTTGCATATTTTTAAATTAAATCCTAACAATCATATCAATCCCACCAATCCCATTCATAATTACCCGGGTACAATTAGATTCCTTTTATTTTTTATCTTTCTATATTTTCAACAGTAAAGAAATCCTCTAATTCTTTTAGAGTCTTTTCATTTGTTACGATATCCATCTCCATATTACCTTTATCCAAAACTACAATCCTCTCCGTCACTTCTGTGATATGGTTGAGATTATGACTTGAAATAAGTACTGTTTTCTGATCATCCTGTACTGTTTTTCTCAAAAGTTTTTTCAATCTTATTTGTGTGGTTGGATCCAGATTGGCAAAAGGTTCATCCAGTAAGATAAATTCAGGATCACCGATTAAAGCACCTACTACTCCTACTTTCTTTTGATTCCCCTTTGACAAATCCCTGATATATTTTTTTACTCCGATTATTTCTCCATTAAACAATTCATTAAAGTCCTTTATGAAATCAACTACATCTTGTTTTTGCCATCCCCGTAAAGAACCCAACATTAAAAAATATTCTTCCGGAAATAAATATCCAATCAAAAAACTTTCATCCAAATACGCAGAAGTGGAATATTTCCAGTCTTCACTTTTATCTACTCTAACCCCATTTATCATAACATATCCTTTCGTTGGAGAAATTAAATCCAAAATAAGGTTAAACATCGTAGTTTTTCCCGCGCCATTATTTCCTACCAGACCAAAACTTTGACCCTTTGGTATTATCAATTCCGGTATATTCAAAACCGTATTTTCCCCGTATTTTTTTATCAAATTTTTAAATTCTATCATAGTACTTATTTATAATATATAACCATTCGGATGAAATGATTTTAAAATAAATTCCGTCTTAATATTAACGGCTCTTATTCCTCTTTGGCAAATGACTCCAATAAAGCATATTTCTTTTTAACATACATTCTTGAGATATAATCCAAAACCGTAGATTTAACGATTATACCTATAATTCCGATAATAACCAAAACACCTACACCAAGATTAATCCCTCCTATTTTCATTGAACCATAAAAAACCAATAAGGGCAATACCAACCTCAACATACCCAGCATAAAAGCATTTCTGTTAAAACCTCTGGTATTTTGAAATCGACTGGTTTTCTCGCCTAATTTTATTGGCCGGTCATTAAACAATCCTCCCATCAATACAAGATAGGAATTGAAACCGATATTAAAAACAGCCATTGCCAAAACAAGCAATAAAACATCAATTCCAAAATATATTAAAGGAATACTAAGTATGGAAAACATCAAAACAGAAGAATTCATCAACCACCATTTGGATTCTATATATTCCCTGTATTTGATATCCTGGCTCATAAACAATCTATAATATTCACTATCCCAACTAGGTACATAATTGCCAAATGAAAATAGAAATCCACTGGTAACAAACATTGTTGCCAACACCAGAGAAAAATTAAAATCACTATGCTTCACATAAGAGTTTATCAAATATGCACCGTAAAATAAGAAATAAAATGACCAAAAAAATGTTTTCCTGGGTCTTTTATTCCTCCATATCATCCTGATATCATTTTTTAAAAAAGTGGAAAGTGTACCAAATCTATCCAACCATTGCAATTGAAGTTCTTGAACATTTTCCTTTTTACCTTGAAGCACACCATCAACATAAAAACTATTTTTTAAAATATCATACGTATATTTCAGTATCCCCATCAATATAGCCAAATAAACCAATAACCATTCAGGTTTTTGATATACTATATAAAATAATTGCGAAGAAAGCTCTGGAATATTAATTACTCCGGTTTTTTTCAATATAAAAACTACCAACAAAGCAACTAATATCAAAAAAACAATTTTATTGCTTTTTTCCATTAGAAATCCTGTCAATAACAAAGATACCGAAAAACTAATTATTGCAATTGCCCAAAATAAAACTTTCAAAGTATTGTATCCATCGGAAATCAAAGCTGAGCTATACGAAAAAAGAAAAAGAAAAGCAAGCAAAGTAATAAACTGAAAAATCAATTTCATCATAAAATAACTAATAATATATCTCTTTTTTACCGGCAATATCATCAATGGCTTTATCCTCATTGAAGGAGATGAACCCATTAAATAAAACAACACAAATAAAATTCCAAAATAATATATCAAATAATAATTCACAAAATGGAAAACATCAGCTCCTGACATAGTTTCTTTCAGTCCGTAATGCAATCCGAAACCACCTATTACAACCATTAGGGCTATATACAAAAACCCTATAAGAAGTGCTATTTTCCCTATTAACCGTTTTCCAACTCTTTTGGAACGAAAAAATTCTTTTACCTCAAGATTTATCAGAAATCTATACATATTGACATTAGATTATACCTTTTACCTAAAAATGAACTAAACAAGATTCCTATTAAGTAATTATTATAAAAAATGTGAAGATAAGAAATACTTATTAAAAATAATAATTACGAAATCCTTTTGCATTTAAATTTGTTATTAAGTTTGATAATATTCAATTAATGTTTACAGAGTAATCGCTTTTGCGGAAATCGTTATCGAAATAATATTGAAAAGTAAAAGTCAATGATTATAGAAAGTCCCTTAAGGACAACATATTGGTAACATCTTTATTACTAAATATTATTTTATGAAAAAGAAAACATCAGAAAAAACAGCATATCTCATTACCATTGGGGATGAATTGCTTATAGGGCAAGTTATTGATAGGAATTCGGCATGGTTAGCTGATAAATTGACTAATCTCGGAATAAAAATAAAAAAAATTATTTCTGTCCAGGATAAACAGAATGAAATTATAAATGCATTAAATGAAGGATTGGAAAATGCTGATCTGATAATAACGACAGGAGGATTAGGCCCTACAATTGACGATATCACAAAAAAAACTTTTGCTAAATTCCTTGGAGTAAACATGGTTTTTAATGCGGATTTCTTTAAGAAAGTAAAAGAATATGTTGCCAAAAGAGGTCATAAAATTGATGACATGTTATTCAATTACAGCCACTTCCCCGAAGGTGTTGTTTTTCTTAAAAACAGAGTTGGTTCAGCTCCGGGTATGATGTTTAATAAAAACGAAAAAATCATTATTTCACTGCCGGGTGTACCGCCCGAGATGAAAAGTATTTTTTCAGAAGAAGTAATTCCCATATTGGAAAAAAAATCAAATGGTTACTATATTCTAAAAAAAACAATACTTACTGCAGGAGAAATAGAAGCTGCTTTGGCAGAAAAGCTCAAAGACATAGTAGCATCTTTTCCCGATAATATGTCTATCGCTTACTTGCCAAATCTAGGCAGAGTAAGACTCCGCATTATGGCAAAAGGCACAAATAAGAACTTACTTGAAAAACAATTGAATGAATATATCAATAAAATAAAAGAAAAAATAGGTGAATACATTTTCGGTTATGATGATGAAACGCTTGAAGAAGTTTTGGGCAAAATATTGAAAAACAAAAAATTTTTTCTTGCTACGGCAGAAAGCTGTACCGGCGGAATGATAGCTCATAAGATAACGTCTGTTTCCGGTTCTTCCGAATATTACAAAGGAACAGTAGTAGCTTATTCCAATGAAATAAAAGAAAAACTTTTAGCTGTAAAACACGAAACGCTGGAAAAATACGGTGCAGTTAGCGAACAAACGGTAAAAGAAATGGTAACCGGTGTTTTGCAAACCATGAATTGTGATGTGGCAATAGCAACTTCAGGTATAGCGGGCCCGACCGGAGGAACTACGGACAAACCGGTAGGGACTATCTGGCTGGCAGCCGGATCTAAAGATAAAATCATCACAAAAATACTTCATTTGGGTGATAACAGATTGAAAAATATTGAGACTAGTACAGTTTATGCAATAGACCTATTAAGAAAATTTCTACAATAGTATTTGGTATTATCTAAATAATTAATTTAATTTTACGAAAATTTTTAATCTATGGGGTTATTTAAGTTATTAATGCCAAAAATGGGAGAAGGTGTAATTGAAGCTACGATTATTACATGGTTGAAAAACGAAAATGATAATATAGCTGAAGATGAGACCATTCTTGAAGTAGCAACTGATAAAGTAGATACGGAGATTCAGTCTCCCGTATCTGGAATTATAAAAAAAATTAACTACAAAAAAGACGAAATAGTCCCTGTAGGTGAAGTTTTAGCTTTAATAGAAACAGACAGTGACATCCCCGAAGAAGAAACATTATCTTTATCGGAAGTTGAAGATGATCCTGAAAAAACTGTGAATGAAAATACTGTGGAAACTCCAATTTCCGAAAATGATATTGCTTCTCTTAATATTAGATTAACTCCTCTTGTCAGGAATATTGCTAAAAAAGAAGAAATAAGCAATGAAGAGCTCAATTCCATTCAAGGTACGGGAGCGAACGGGAAAATAACCAAAAGAGATATACTCAAATATATTGAAGATAAAAAATCCGGCAAAAGATTAAGTGCTACCTCATCAACAGTGCAACACATTGGTAATTATAATTTTTCAATGGAAGGAGATGAGATAGTGGAAATGGACAGAATGAGAAAACTAATAGCCGCGCACATGGTTGATTCCAAAAGGATATCACCCCATGTCACTTCTGTAGTGGAATCCGACTTGACGGAAGTTGTAAAATGGCGAAATAAAATAAAAAACAACTTTTTTGAAAAACACAAACAAAAAATAACTTTCACTCCTATTTTTGTTGAAGCTGTTGTAAAGGCATTAAAAGATTTTCCCCTTGTCAACTCTTCCGTTGACAATGAGAAAATAATAATCAGAAAAAATATAAATATCGGCATTGCTACTGCTTTACCTTCAGGAAATTTAATCGTTCCTGTTATTAAAAATGCAGATATGTACAATCTGGAAGGATTGACAAAGATAATTAACGACCTTGTATTGCGGGCACGAGAGAATAAATTGAAACCGGATGAAATACAAGGTGGAACGTTTACTATTACCAACCTGGGGACTATGGGTAATATTCTGGGAACTCCAATAATAAATCAACCACAAGTTGCAATTTTAGCAATTGGAGCAATAGTAAAAAAACCGGCAGTACTTGAAACCCCCATGGGTGATGTTATTGCAATCAGGAATAAAACATATTTATCTATGTCTTACGACCATAGAGTTGTCGATGGATTTTTGGGTGGTACTTTTATAAAACGTGTATCGGACTATTTGGAAAATTTTGACATCAATCAATTATTTTAATGATAAAAATAGCTAACATATTAAAAAAATCAAGTTCTATCTTTATTGTTTTATTATTGTTTTGCGCATTTACTTATGCGCAAAACCCTTTAAAGCAAGGCAATAGGTTATTTAAAGAAAAAAAATATTGCGATGCCATTAAACAATATGATCAGTATCTTAAATATTATGCAAATAAAAAAGCTTTTCTTAAAAGAGGTATCAGCAATTATAATTGCAACCATCTGGATAACGCAATTGAAGACCTGAACAATGCCTTGTTATTGGGGAGTTATAATAATGATTTATATTTGTTTTTAGCAAGATCTTACCAAGCTGAACAGGATTTTGAAAATGCGATAATATATTATAAAAAATACTTATCATATATAGGAAAAAATATCATAAAAAGAAAAACAATTACTGATAATATTAAAAAATGTACCAATGGAATTTATCTTCAATATGCAAAATCAAATCACTTCATAGAGAATTGGGGTATTGAAATAAATACTCCTTCTGATGATATTTTGCCATTACAAAGTCCCTCAAATCCTACAATTTTTTATTTTTCCTCCAATAGAAACAACAATACGCACAATCTTGATACTTACAATATATTTCAAGTTGAATATAATAATGGCAATTGGCAAAAACTTCACAGTATTTCCAACGATATGCCCTCAGCTAATAATATAATTTTGGATTTTTATAATGATGGAATGCAAGCCCTTTCTTTTTCGGGAAATATATTTAATAAAGGAAATATTTTTGCAGCCGCTTATTCTCCTATTGAAGAAAAAGTCACTTTCTCAAATAAAATCGAAGGTCAGTTAAATGCTAAGACCGGTTTCAAATATATCCAAGCAATAAATGATTCCACTTTTATCTTTTCTTCAAATAAATACGGGGGATATGGAGGTTATGATATCTTTATTACAGGTATAAGACAGGGTAAATGGTTTGATCCAATTAATTTAGGTCCTGCCATCAACACATCTTATGATGAAATCAGTCCGTTTGTAACCAAAGATGGCCTTACCTTATATTTCAGTTCTAACAATATGAACTCCGTTGGAGGATTTGATATTTTTAAAAGCAATTTCAGTTATTCGGAAAATGACTGGTTGAAGCCTGTTAATTTCGGTTTACCAGCAAACTCATCAGCTAATGATTATGGTTTCAGAATACTTGCTTCAGGTAACGGTGCAATTTATAACAGTGACAGAAGAGATATGGGAGCAGGTAAAAATGATATCTATTGGATTCATTTTAAAGAAAATCAAAATATAACGGATTCTTATACACACGAAATACCATTCCTTGAAAATAGGAACTTTAGTTTCGATAACAAAGCTTTAGCGGTTAATAAATATATCAAAAAACAATATCCCGATACTAAATACACATCAAAGACAGAAATTTTAAATAAAAAAATAAAAACTAAACCCGGAGAGCAGATAAACACTACAAAAAAAGAGTTTACATTACCGTACATTTTCTTTAAAAACAATAAATTCTGTAATAATAAAAAGACAGTTGATATTATTGACAAACTGGCAAAATTAATGATTCTTAACCCTCAAATAAAAATCGAATTTATAGGAAATTGTTTTAATTGGGAAAAAGAAAATTCCGAATTATCCAGATCTGTGAAATTCGCTGAAAGCATAGCAGATTCTATGAAATTAAGAATGATAAGTCCAGACAGGATAATTATCAAAGGTGTCGGAGACAATATTCCGGCTGCCAAACCAAACGGACCTTTAAGATCAAAAAACATTATAAAAAAAATAAATAACAGAATTGAAATTTATATTTTAAATGCCGACACGTTACCTTATATTTTCAAAAAAGACAATCTTTATCTGAGTAAATCCCTTGAAGCCCCTGCTCATTTATTATATAAAGCAATAGTGGACGGATTGACTTATAGAATTCAAATTTACAAATCAGACTCACTTGTTATTAATGATGTTCAAAATAAATATCCGGATTCAAGTATTGAAAAAGATTTGGTTTCAAATAAATACATATATACTGTCGGGCTTTTCAAAGAATATTCCATGGCAAAAGAATTATATAAAAAACTATTAAAAGAAAATCTAAAAGATATTAAAATAATTCCATATATAAATGATATTGAAATACCTGAAAATAAATTATTGATATACGCTAAACAATATCTTGATCTTGTAAATTATCTTGAAGACAAAAATAAATATTTAGATAATGGAAATAAATAGAGACATTACAATTGAAGAATTAATAGAAAAATATCCTTTTTCCGTACAATATTTATCTAAAAAAGGAATTAGATGTATTGTGTGTGGAGAACCTATCTGGGGGACACTTGAAGAAGCATGTGAAGAAAAGGATTTCACACCGGAACAAATAGAAGAAGTTTTGGTTGAATTAAATGAATTATATAAACAAAATAAAAACAAAAAAGATGATGACAAAAAAAGAAATATTATTAAAACTCGGAATCTCTGAGATAAACAAAGGTGTAACAACCGGTACTGAATGGTTTGACACTGAGGGAAGCACCACCCCTTCATTATCTCCAATCGATGGTGATTTGATAGCAGAGGTTAAAAACGGAACTCTAGACGATTATGAAATGATTGTAAAAAAAGCCCGGGAAGCTTTTAAAGTATGGAGAATGACCCCTGCTCCGGTGAGAGCGGAAGTAGTACGTCATATAGGCTTGGCTTTAAGAGAATATAAAGAACCATTAGGAGCTTTGGTTACATTGGAAATGGGAAAAATATATCAGGAAGGACTTGGCGAAGTGCAGGAAATGATAGATATATGTGATTTCGCTGTTGGCCAAGCCAGAACTATGAATGGAGTAAATCTTCAGTCGGAAAGAAATAAGCACAGACTGACAGAACAATATCAGCCATTGGGAATTGTAGGAATAGTCACTTCTTTTAATTTTCCTGTTGCAGTATGGGCATGGAACTCTGCTTTGGCTATTACTGCCGGCGACGTGGTGATTTGGAAACCATCTTCAAAAACTCCTCTGACTGCATTGGCGACAATGAATATCATCAGGGATGTTCTGAAAAAACACAATGTCCCCGAAGGAGTCTTTAATATGATAGTGGCAAAATCTTCTGTCATGGGTGACAATTTCCTCAAAGATAAAAGAATAGCTCTTGTATCTCTGACCGGCTCCACTACTGTTGGAAAAAGAGCAGGTCAATTGGTAGGAAAAAGACTAGGCAAAACAATATTGGAACTCGGTGGGAACAATGCCGTTATAGTTACGCCAAATGCAGATATGCAACTGGCTGTTTCATCTACTGTATTCGGTACTGTGGGTACTGCCGGACAAAGATGTACTTCAACAAGAAGAATAATTATTCATGAAGATGTTTATGATGAATTTTTAGAGAAATTTGTTCATGCTTATGAAAGCGTAAAAACAAAAATCGGTAATCCTTTGGATGAAAAAACATTGGTTGGACCGCTGATTGATCATTTTTCCGTAGACCTTTTCAAAAATGCGGTAGAACAAGTGGAAGCTGAAGGTGGAAAAGTCTTATTTGGCGGACAAGTGCTGGACGGACCTGAATTTGCATCCGGAAACTATGTAGTACCCGCAATAGCCGAAGCGGAAAACCATTATAAAATAGTACAAGAAGAGACATTCGCACCAATAGTCTATTTGATAAAATATAAGGGTGATGTAGAAAATGCAATAGAAATCAATAATGATGTTCCACAGGGACTGTCATCCGCAATTTTCACAAGAGATCTTTTAGAAGCTGAGACATTTTTGTCAGGTATGGGTTCTGATTGCGGTATTGCAAACGTAAATGCAGGTACTTCCGGAGCTGAGATTGGAGGTGCTTTCGGTGGAGAAAAAGACACCGGTGGAGGAAGAGAAAGCGGTTCGGATGCTTGGAAATCATATATGAGAAGACAAACAAGCACTATCAATTATAGTCATGACCTTCCATTAGCTCAAGGCATTGAATTCAAGTTTTAATTTGATTTTTTTAGGTATAAATGATGAGGTCGCAACTTTGCGACCTCTTTTTATTTCACAGACTAATATTTAAACCCTTCCATTTAATTTCACCTTTTACTTTCAAATAAATATCGATAAAAAATATATCCTGTTCCAATTGCATCGGGATATCAAATTTTTCGATTCTGACGGAGCTGTTTTGATCTAACACCTTAATAGAATCATTAATATCATAAATAGACTGATAAATCAACTCATTAATATTTTTTTCTAAAATATCAGCCATTTTCTTTTTAGCTTTTTTTCCAAAAAACATCAATAATGTTCTTGATTTGAAATCATCCATTCCGATTTTCACATCACGATCAAGCAACAATAGCTTTTTTTCATATTTATCCCAAAATGGCCTGCACAAAATAA
>Ga0256833_1002748_pt1 | contig 12205 bp, 15 predicted proteins | sample 356284metaG_FD_190535 | JGI IMG/M metagenome (GOLD analysis project Ga0256833, IMG submission 190535) | Hydrothermal vent microbial communities from Mid Atlantic Ridge, Atlantic Ocean - 356-284 | ecosystem: Environmental > Aquatic > Marine > Hydrothermal vents | place: Atlantic Ocean: Mid...
TTCGCTGAAACTCTATCGTGATTATCGGCAGAAATGCAAGGAGATATTCAAGGAACTCACGCGGGATGGGATTTCCAGGGTCTATCTCGTGGGAACGGGGGACCTGGCGGAGATCGCCTACCTGTCCCTCCAGGAGGTCGGAATCGAGGTTTCGGAGGTTTTCGACTCCGACGATGGCAGGGTAGGGAAGAAGTTTTTCGGGAAGGCTGTCAGTCCCGTGGACGATCTGCCCGATGACGGGGTCGTGGTCATGGCGGACCTTGCCTATTCCGGGAACGAAGGAAATGGAAAACACGAACACTGGATCGATTTGAGGGTATAGCATGGAAGATTCCTTGAATATCGACGGTTTCAGGTGGTACCTCGTCAAGTCGAAGCCTCGGGAAGAAGAGAGGGTTCTTCGATACCTGGAGTTTGCCGGCTATACCTATCTCTTCCCCACGTATTGGAAAACGGTCCTGTTTGGAAAGAACAGAGAGAAAAAACCTCTTTTCCCGGGGTATGTTTTCGCTTATCTGCGGCTGAACAAGGATTATCACAAGATACGGTATACCCGGGGCGTGGCCGGTTTCGTCCGGTTCGGGGGGTTGCCGGCCCCGGTTGACGACCGGATCATCGCGTCGTTGAAGGCGCGGATGCGGGATGACGGAACGGTCAAGATGATTTCCAAGTCCCTCCAAAAGGGGGAACTGGTAAAGATCGCGGAGGGGCCCTTCGCGGGGTTCGAGGCGGTTTTCGTGGAGTCCCTGAACGATGGGGAGCGGGTGGCGCTCCTTTTGAAGGGGCTCAACAGCGCGCGGGTGGAGATTAGCAGGTTGTATGTCTCCACCGTAACGTAAATTTGCAGGCGCGAATATCCATAAAGGAATGCGGCCGAAATCGGGGAGATTTCGGAATGGCGGTAGCCTGTCTCTTGGAAGGAGAGTCGTGATGGTGTCTGTGGCGGTGATCGGTGGTGGATACTGGGGAAAGAACCTGATACGCAACTTTGCCGAGTTGGGGGTCCTGAGGGCGGTGTGCGACACGGACGTGGGGGTCCGCAAGCAACACGAGGAGAAATACGGCGTCCGGGGTGTCAGTGGCGTCGAGGAGCTCCTGGCGCTCGGGAACGTGGACGCGTGGGTGGTGGCGACGCCGGCGGCGACTCATTTCGAGGTAGCGAAGCTGGGGCTTGAAAACGGGAAGTCCGTTTACGTGGAAAAGCCCCTCGCCATGAAGGGAGAGGAGGCCCAAGGGTTGATACGGCTGGCCCGCGAGCGGGGGGTGACGCTGATGGTGGGACACCTTCTCCAGTACCATCCCGCCGTGGTGAAGCTAAAGGCGTTGATCGACGAGGGGGACCTGGGGCGGATTCGTTATATCTATTCCAACCGATTGAACATGGGGAAGATCCGGACGGAGGAAAATATCCTTTGGAGCTTCGCGCCCCACGACATCTCCGTGATGATTTCCCTGCTGGAGGAACTGCCGGTATCGGTCATGACCTCGGGGGGAACCTACCTCCAGCCGGAGGTGGCGGACGTGACCCTGACCGCCTTCGAGTTTCCCGGCGGCGTCCGGGGTCATATCTTCGTTTCCTGGCTGCATCCCTTCAAGGAGCAGAAATTGGTGGTGGTAGGGGACCAGCAAATGGCCGTCTTCGACGACATGTCCGACGAGAAGCTGAAACTCTATCCCCACTCCATCCGGTGGCGCCACCAGGTCCCGGAGGCCCGGAAGGCGGACCCGGTGGTGGTCGAGGTGCCGAATGACGAGCCCCTGAGGTTGGAATGCCGGCATTTCCTGGAATGCGTGGAAAAGGGGCAGACGCCGAAGACGGACGGCGAGGAAGGCCTGCGGGTTCTGTGGGTTCTCGAGGCCTGCCAGCAGTCCATCGACCAGGGCGGGCGGAAAATCGCCTTTGACGGGACCTTCGGCGCAGTCGCGGAACGCCCCTATTTCGCGCACCCGACCGCCCAGATCGACGAGGGTGTAACCATCGGCGAAGGGAGTCGCATCTGGCATTTTTCTCACGTCCTGCCCGGTTCGAAGATTGGGAAAAACTGCCGCATAGGACAGAATGTGGTTATAGGTCCCAACGTGACCATAGGGAACAACGTAAAAATCCAAAACAATGTTTCCGTTTACGACGGAGTGAATCTGGAAGATGATGTCTTCTGCGGGCCTTCCATGGTCTTTACAAACGTCATCAATCCGAGAAGCGAAATACCCCGGATGAAGGAACGAAGAGAGACCCTTGTGAAGAAGGGGGCAACCCTGGGGGCGAATGCCACCATCGTCTGCGGCCATACCATCGGACGTTACGCTTTCGTTGGGGCGGGGGCCGTGGTGACGAAGGATGTGCCGGATCACGCACTCGTCCTGGGAAACCCAGGGCGCCTTTCCGGGTGGATGTGCCGGTGCGGGATTCGCCTGCGAGAAGCGGGGGACGGGCGGTGGACATGCCCCGACTGCGGGCGGACCTACCGGAAGGGAAGGCCAGGCCTGGCGGAAATCGAGGAGCGAACCCAGGCCACGTGAAGACCCTGCTCATCGTTTCTTTCTACTTTCCGCCGATCATGTCGGCAGGCTCCGTGAGAATTGGGAAGTTCGCGAAATACCTTCCAGAGTTCGGCTGGAATCCCGTTGTGCTGACGGTACAACCGAAAAAGATGACCACGGGGATTCCCCTGGAGATTGAAACATGGCGGGTTGTTCGAACCCCTTACCGTGATCCTGTGGGTTTTTTTTCGAGGCCACCCGAGTTTAGGGGAGGGCTTGGGCCCACGCTTCAATCCCTTGAAAGCGGGAAAAAAAGCTATGTGAGGGAATGGGTAAAGCGCCATTCTCCTTTCACCATTCAGCGGATGCCCGACCGGATGCTTGGCTGGTATCCTTACGCGGTGAAGGCGGGCAGGAAGGTTTTCGAATGGAATGGGATCGATGCCGTCTTCAGCTCCCACCCCACGCCCGCGTCCCACCTGGTGGCCGCCCGGTTGTGCAAAAAGGCTGGGGTGCCCTGGGTGGCTGACTACCGGGACCTGTGGACGGGCAGCACCCTGCGCCCTTATCCCGGCTGTCTGGAGGCCGTGGAGAGGCGCTTTGAGCGGAAGGTCCTAAAAGGGGCCGCGGCCCTGACCACCGTTTCGGAGACCCTCAGGGACTACCTCGACGACCTCCACGGCAAGCCCGTCGAGGTCATCTACAACGGATTCGACCCGGAAGATTTCCAGGGAGACCCAGCCGCAGGGATACCGGGGGTCTTTACCGTGGTTTACAGCGGGACGCTGTATACCTCCAGGCAGTCTCCTGCTTCCTTCTTTAGAGCCCTGGAATCATTGATGGGAAGGGGTGTCGTTACGGAGAAAAATTTCCGCGCGCGCTTTATTGGCGTCCAGGAACCCCCGTTTAACGACCTGGTCGTTGACTACGGCCTCGCTTCTATTGTGACATCCGAGCCTTTTCAGCCATACCGGGAAAACGTGGCGACCCTCAAGGGTGCGGACGTTCTCCTTTTTTTCTCCTGGAACGCCGGGGAAATGGCGGGGAATCCCACCAGCAAGATATTTCAATACGCGGGCGCCGGACGTCCGATCCTCGTGGTGGGAGACGAGAACCGATTCGTGTCAAACTTTGTCAAGGAGAACCGCGCGGGGGAGGTGGGCCGGGGCCCGGACGAGATCGCGGGTATCTTAGAGCGTTGGCTGGCCCGGGCCCGGCGGGGCGAGACCCCGGCGTTGCCGCCGGACAAGGAGAGGCTGGCACGGTTTGACCGTAGAAATCAGGCGAAACAGCTCGCCGAAATCCTGGATCGGGTCGCCGCATGACGGGGGAGAACGCCCGGCCCTACTACGAACAGGCGTCCCTTTGGGACCACGTGGACAGGGAGGATCAGGAGAGGATCGAAATGATGGCGCAAATGGTTCCCGGCGACGTGGAGACCGTGGCGGACCTGGGATGCGGCTCCGGCCTTTTCGTTGCGGAGATTGGGAAGACCCGGCGGGCCGTGGGGCTCGATTGGTCGTTGGAGGCCCTAAAACGGTTCACGGGGGCGGCGGTGGCGGGGGATATTGGAGAAACCCCTTTCCGTGATGGCACCTTTGATCTGGTTACCTGTTCCGAGGTCTTGGAACATCTTCCCGTGGATGATTTTCAAAACGCCATCCAAGAGATAACCCGCCTCACGAAGCGGTGGCTATTGATCACTGTTCCCTACGAAGAGGTCCTGGAGGCCGGTTTTTCCCGATGTGCTGATTGCGGGTGTGTCTATCACGCCCACCGACACGTCCGGAGTTTCAGCGCGGATACCCTGGCATCCCTCTTTCCCGGTTTCCAGATCGTCCGATGGAAGCCGTTCGGGCGGGTCGAGTGGATCGGGCGCCTCGAGGCAGGGATCTGGCACACCATCGGCGGACACTGGGTAGCCACCGAGACGGGGCGATGCCCGCAATGCGGTAGCCAAAAAAAGATGACACCGGACAGGGGTCCGCGGGACCTGTTGGGGCTTGCCCTCGCCCGGGCCATCCGCGTGTTCCACGCCCCCGAAAAGCCACGGTGGCTGCTGGCCCTGTTGAAGAGGGAACCGAGTGTTTCTTGACATCCTCTACCGGTTTCTCACGCAGTTCGGTGTCAGTGCGTTGAACTTTGCCGCCGCGATCCTGGTTGCCCGTTATCTGGGGCCCGCGGGGAAAGGGATCTTCGTCATTATCACGCTTACGGCGGGTATCATGGTGACCTTTGGGAATCTCGGGCTGGGACAGGCGCTTCTTTATTTCCGTGCTAAGAAAAACTATACCAACAGGGAACTCTGGACTTTTTCCCTTTTTTTTGCTCTGGTTTGGGGGGGCGTCCTGACGGGTCTCGCCCTCGCCGTCTTGTGGGTATGGGCGCCTCTCCTCCTGAAGATAAAACTGGATACTCTTTTAATCATGGGCGTCGGAACCGTTCCTGTGCTTCTCTGGATAGAGTTTAACCGGACGTATCTCATGGGCGGACATCAGTTCCATCTTTACAACGTCGTGGACGGGGTGCGGGGGATCTCGTGGTTTGCACTGGCGTGGATCTTCATGGCAGTTTCTTCCAACCGGTTGCAGGCGGCTGTCGTTGCCTGGTTGGCTTCCGCGGTTCTGACGGGGTTGGTCCAGCTTGTCCTGACATGGAATCCTGGAAAGCTTCGTGTGAAAAAGGCGTTTGCCATGGGTAAGGACCTTTTCGGCTACGGTATCAAGACCTACGTAACCACACTCCTTCAGTTCTTCAACTACCGGTTGGATGCCTTTATTCTCAACTACTTCAGCACCTCCGCGGTGGTGGGCATCTATTCCGTAGCCGTGTCCATGGGGGAAGCTATCTGGAAATTGAACAACTCCGTTGCTTCTCTGGTCTTTCCAAAGATTGCTGCGTTGAGCCATGAAAAGGCCAACCTTCTCACGCCCATCACGAGCCGGCTAACCCTCACGGTCAGCTTTCTCATGGCCGTCGTCCTGGCCGCCGCCGGGCCCTACGTGATTCCGCTCCTGTTTGGGCGCGCCTTCGCCCCCGCCGTCACCCCCCTCTGGTTTCTCCTCCCCGGCATCGTGGCCTTCGGGCTCGTGAAAATCCTCTACGGGGACCTGGCCGGTCGTGGGTTTCCGGGCATCGGCGGGTGGGTAACGGGCACCGCTCTTGTCTTGACTCTCCTGTTCGATTTTACCATGATCCCTCTCTGGAAGGCCTCCGGAGCGGCGGCCGCTTCCAGCATTTCCTACATGGCCGCGGCGGGCCTTTGTATCTTTTTCTTCACCAGGATTACGGGAATCCATCACCGAGAGGTTTGGGCGTTGAAGGGCGCGGATGTAAAGGGGATTTGGAAACGATTCGGGAAATGAGGGCCTTTCAATTTTTCGTCCGTTTTTTTAGTTTGTTTTTTTAACTTTTAACTTTGAACTTTTTTGTACTCAGTCTAGTGTTTTTCCGCCAACATTCTTTCCTCGTCACGCGTCACAGATCACGGCGTGAATCGCACGTCACGGCTGCCCTCGGTGGCATCTCAGTTCATTGTTTGATTTAATATAGATATAAAAGGGGGTGTGAGAGTTGGCAAATATCTTGAAAGCAGAGATTTATTATGATGGCGAATATTATTGTGCCAAATGTCTTGATTTTGATATCTTTACCCAGGGGGAAACACTGGATGAAGTCGTTTCTAATTTAAAAGAGGCTATACAACTTCATTTCGAGGATGAAACCGCGGGAAAAGATCGTGTATCAGCGTCGTTATTTACATTGATGGATCTGGGAGAAATCCGTGCCTGATTTGCCGGTGATATCCGGGCAAAAACTTATTTCGACTTTGAAAAAAATGGGCTATAAAGTTGTAAGACAAAGAGGCAGCCAAGTTCGCCTGGAAAAGAAAACAGTAGTGGGAACCCATAAGATAACCGTTCCAAATCATAAGGTTATAGCTAAAGGTACTCTAAATGATATTCTCGCCAAAATTTCTCTGTGGAACCAAATTCCTAAAAATAAACTTTTGGAAATGTTGAGATAGAAAGCCACGGATCACTGTTTTTTTGACAGGATAAACAGGTTTTTAGCCTGAAGGTGGAAGGTCAAAGGCCGAAGCAAATCATTTCGTTTTTTAACCTTGAACATCGAACTTAGAACTTTGAACTTTCCCTCACTCAATCATGTGTTTTATTGCCAACTTTTCTTTCTGCTCTGAACCATAAGCTATGAGCTATTAATCTCCTCTAAACTTGGCGAGTATTTAATATGCATGGTATTTCCTTGATAAATAGAGTTATAGTTGCTATATTTCAATAATGATTCAACGTTTCGCTTTAAAAAGAATTCAGAGGCTTGGAAAGCAATTTCCGGTTGTTTTAACCTTCTGGGCAAGGCAGTCCGGGAAAACGACTTTGGCGCGTCATTTTCTGAAAGGGGAATATTTCGATCTCGAAAAGCCTTCGGATCAACAGATTTTTTTACACGATATAGAATATGCCCTCAGAAGATTTAAAGAACCTTTGATTCTTGATGAAGCGCAAACTCTACCAGAACTCTTTCCAGTTTTAAGGGCGTTGATCGATGAGCAAAGGGATAAAAAGGGAAGATATTTTCTGCTTGGATCTGTCAATCCTGTTTTAATCAAACAAATATCGGAAAGCCTTGCGGGGAGGGTGGGGATTTGTGAACTTACACCGTTTTTATATCCCGAGCTGAAAGAAAAGAATGACGGCATTTCTTTTGAAGAGTTTTGGCTTAAAGGGGGGGTTCCGGATGCCACGCTAAGCAATGACCTTGTCGAGTGGCAAACATGGCAGGAAAATTACATCCGTACTTTTGTCGAGCGGGATATCGCGCGTTTTCGACTGAAGATGTCCGCAATACAGATCAGACAATTTATGGGGTTGCTGGCGCATTATCATGGAAATCTCTTCAACGCATCTGAAATCTCAAAAAGTTTTGGAATCTCTTATCACACGGTAAACGCCTATCTTGATTTATTAGAAGGGCATTTTCTTGTCCGCAGGTTGCGGCCATTTTACGTCAATATCAAAAAGAGGCTGGTGAAATCACCCAAATTCTACATTCGTGATTCCGGTGTCTTACACTATTTGTTGGGGGTATCTTCGGAAAGAATGCTCTTGGAAAGCCCTAAAAGGGGTAGCAGTTTTGAGGGGTTCATGATTGAACAAATCATAACGCTTGAAGAATTGCGACATGAAGGGGCTCGTTTCTATTTCTATAGAACCCATGCCGGAGCGGAAATCAATTTAATTGTGGAACTTGGTCCGGAAAGGATTGGGTTTGAGTTCAAAAGCGCGGTATCTCTTTCCAAGAACGATTGGAGGAACCTGAAGGATGCCATCGCCGAAGGTTTTATCCAGAGAGGAATTGTCATCTATCTTGGGGAGCGTAGCTTTGACGTCGCGGAAAATATTTCAATTATTCCGGCCAAAGATTACCTGCAGCAGAAAGCGAGCTTCATCGCTTAGATCTATGAACTACGAGTCACCAGATCGTTACTATTTGCTGTCTTTACCTTGAACTTTGAACTTCTTCATACTCAGCCCTCAGCACTCAGTCCTAATGATGGTAACGCGTCACAGAATGGGCCTTGACAAAAAGGGGCGGAAAATCCATATTGTAAGGGATAAGTAATTAGTAAGGAGTTAAAATGCTGCAATCCATTTTGACAAAGAAAGGGCAAACCACGATACCCAAGAAAATCAGGGAATTTCTTGGAATCAAATCCAGAGATAAGTTGCTTTATCTCATAGAAGACAATAAGGTCATTATTAAGCCCATCAGAGGAAATATTCTTGAACTTCGCGGTAGCATAACCCCAAAACAAGAACCTGAAAATTTCAATTCCATACGCTCAAAGATGCGAAAGGAAATTGCACAAAAGGCGATTTTGAATGAGTAGGGTTATGCGTTTCGTGGACACGAATATATTCCTGCGTTTTATGCTCAATGACATTCCCGAGCAGGCGAACGCTTGTGAATCTCTTTTCAGGAAGGTTGTCGCCGGCGAAGAAACAATTTTTACCACAGCCATGGTCATGGCGGAAGTCGTTTGGGTGTTGGCGTCTTATTATGGATTATCCTTACGACAAACACTTCGACCCTTTGAAGGGACTTAAACGTCTTGAGCCGGGAATTTAATATCCGGATATAGGCTTAGCCTTGTCTATCGCATGACACATCCTTTCGTGAACCACGGTAAAATAGATGAGACAGGATGAATAGGATTGACGGGATTTTTTAGCCTGAAGGTGGAAGGTTAAAGGCCGAAGCAAATCACTTCGTCTTTGAACATCGAACGTTGAACTTAACCTTTACTCAGTCCTTCTCATTAATTTAAGAGCTGCCAGCTATGAGCCAAATAAACCACGAAACATAGACTTCTTGGCAATACAGAAAATATATGCTTGTTGAATATTAAGTTCAATTAGCGAAATTATTTCTAATGTTTCAAAGAATTTTATCGGACAAGATTAAAAAAGCCATGGAGAGTCTCCGAATTTCTGTTAGGGGTAAAAAAATCTGATAATTAAGAATGAAGATCCTTTTCATCCTTTCCCAATTCTATCCTCTTGAAGGCGGAGCGGAGCGGCAGGCGCTCTTGCTCGCGCGTTATCTGTCAAAAAAAGGGGCAAACATTGATATTATCACGGGTCGTTGGAAGAGAAAATTACCTCGCAGGGAGATGATTCAAGGAGTTCAGATTTTCAGGAATTTCACGCTGGGACAATCATGGAACAGCGCGCTGATGCGGTATTTCAGCGGCTTTGTTTACATGATAAGCCTTGCATGGTTTCTTCTGGTGCGAGGGCCGAGATATGAAGTCTTTCACGTGCACCAGGCGTTTTATCCCGCATTTATTTCAGCTTTATTGAGCAGAATATTGGAAAAGCCTCTGATGATAAAAGTAGGTGGAGGGGGGGAGGGTAATAACGACCTCCGGTTGATGAAATCCGGCCGGTATCCATTCGGGAAATGGATGTTGAAGACCATCCTGAAGGCGGACAGGTTTATTGCCATTTCTTCCCAAATTGAGAAGGAGTTGATCGATCTGGGCATTCCGGAAGGGAAAATTGTTCCCATTCCAAACGGCGTGGAGATTCCGGAAGCTTGGAAGCAAGATTATAAGCTTAACAAGCCGGGTAGAGTCGTATTTGCCGGGCGTTTGAATCCCGAAAAACGGTGCGATCTTTTGATCCAGGCCATTTTGAAAATAATAAATGAGACCTCGATACATTGTGACATCTTTGGAGATGGCCCGTTGAAACAGCCTTTGGGGGAAGAGATTGACAGGCTTGGACTTGGCTCGGCTATTCGCTTGAAAGGGCACAGGGAAGATCTCCAGGATTCCCTTCCCGAATACGATGTATTTGTTTTGCCTTCCGGGGCGGAGGGAATGTCAAACGCCTTGCTCGAGGCAATGGCACGTGGATTGCCCTGTGTCGTGAGCGGGATTCCGCCGAATCGGGACCTGGTTGACCCGGAACACGAATGTGGCGACCCGGGAGAAGGAGAGTTCCAGGTTGGTAGGTGCGGCCTGTTTTTCCGTCCCGGTGATTCTAAAGGTCTTGCAGAGGCATTGCAGTATTTATGTGATGATGAAGAAGTCCGTCGTAATATAGGTGTTAACGCCCGGGCAAGGATTGCCGGGGATTTTTCAATCGAAGGTGTGGCGGAAAGATATTTGGCATTGTATCGTCAGACACAAGAAAAATATGAAAACCTTGGCGCATAACACGAGGTCGACGATTTTGCAATTAAACTGAAGAATGGACGCAAGTAAAGAAACTTTCCCTGAAATTACCTGGCATATCATCCGATAATTATAAAAGTTGACTTTCGATATATCCATGAAATCTTGAAAGTGTGTTTATCTCGGACAAGGAAAAGGTTGCTTGAAAAACTCATATCCAAAAGACTCATCTTTTCTATCTCGGAGAGGAATACATGGAAGAGGACGGCGTGAAAATCATTCCCGTTTACGCGTTGAAAGGGGGACGATAGGAGGCTGGATTCCGTCCGCCTAATCGGGACCATGCTCCAAAATAGTCTTGACTAAAATGGATTGTGTTTAAAATAGACGTGATAATGGGGTGCATTGTTTCTATCCTCGTTCAAGAATTAGGGCGGCGGTGGGGTATTCCGAACACTTTGAATTTGTTGAATAAGAGGGGAATCATTTCAAACGCGCCTACAACAACTCGAGGTGCTCAAAGGCCGTGAATTTCAGAAAGGTTTTGGAAAATATTATCGAATTCTTTGACCGCAAAAAGATACGGTTTGCGGTGATCGGGGCCTTTGGCCTTCAAGCCTATGGGCTGTCGAGAATGACGCGTGATGTTGATTTCGTCGCGGAAAAATCTTTTCGTGATGATATTTTATCGTTTCTTGAATCCCTTGGCTACAAAACCCTTTATGTTTCCTCGGGATATTCTAACCATATCCACGGGAAGGAGGAGATGGGCAGGTTAGATTTCGTTTATGTCGAAGGGAAAACGGCGGAACTTCTTTTTTCCGGTTCACGTATAAAGCTTTTTTCAAAAAATCTTTTAATCCCTGTTCCCAAACCTGAGCATATTGCCGCCATGAAGATTTTCGCCATGAAAAATGATCCCTCCCGCGAATACCATGAGATGGCGGATCTCCAATTTCTGCTTTCTCTGCCCGGGATTGATTGGGAAGAGATAAAGGGGTATTTTGAACAATATGGAATGACGGAGAAATATGAAGAACTCGAGAGGAAAATCAAGAAATCTTGACCTGGGAAAGGAGCTGGCAACTACCCCTGAAGATGTCCGGGCCCTGCGGCAGGTTCGTGCTGAAAATGCCATGAGCTTCGAGGCGTATCTCGATTTTCTCGAATCGATGGGGGAGATGGGTATAAAAGCTGAGCGGCTCAGAAAACTTCCGGTTGGCGTGCCACCCTTTGAATTGTAGCAATGTACAAGGTGCATGAGGGTGTGTTTCGGTTTGAATTTCCATTAAGGGAAAGGCGGAGGAACGGCAGGGTGAGATCTTCCAAATCCTTGATGAGCGGATGCGAAATTCCAATGGCTGGAAAAATCCTGGAAACCAGCCGGCCTTCCGTGAGTGTTAGGGATTTTTCCCGTGAGGAGATTATTGCCTATTTGAGAAAGGCTTTGCGAAAACACGCAAATGTCCTGGACGCCTTTCTCTTCGACTCCCTGAAAAAACGAAAAAAGTGGATTCTGGAAATCCTTTCGTGAAACGCGCGTCAGAATTGTCTGATGTCATAAGCGATAACAACGGCATGGAAAAGACGGAATTTGATTACGAGATTGACGAAAAAATGCTTCAGGATTACCAGGAAAAGAGCCTGGAACTCCGCCTTAAGTGGCTTTTTTACGGAAACAAATTTAGAAAGCATTTTCCCCGAGAGATAATCGAGAAACAGGAAAGATTTCGAGATAAAAGGGATGGAATGGAGTTTGACTGAAAGAGTTTCTCGCGATGTAAGCTTCAAATTGTCATTGAATCGTGGTTGACTTTCGTAACAAATGATATATACTATGGTATATATCAAGATTTATGGGAGTAAGTTAAGGTGAAAGCAAGAGCAAAGATATTTAAAAATGGCCGTTCCCAGGCGGTTCGATTGAAGTGGTACCCAATTTTCGAACAGTATTTTGTTCATTTTAAGTTCGCCTTTGCCCCTCATTTTAAGCTGCCTGACTAAAACGATAGACTTCATCAG
>Ga0256833_1002749_pt1 | contig 12204 bp, 11 predicted proteins | sample 356284metaG_FD_190535 | JGI IMG/M metagenome (GOLD analysis project Ga0256833, IMG submission 190535) | Hydrothermal vent microbial communities from Mid Atlantic Ridge, Atlantic Ocean - 356-284 | ecosystem: Environmental > Aquatic > Marine > Hydrothermal vents | place: Atlantic Ocean: Mid...
AAAACTTTTAAAATATTTTGATAGCTTGGGGTGTAGTCTAGTCTAAAAACCTTTTTACCATAAAAAATCTCCTGTTCTCGTTGATAAATTGAGCGTAAAATCTCCTCTATGGCGACATCATCTCTTAGAAATCTGTTATCTTTTTTAATTCTAAGTGGTGTTTGTAATTTTACTTTGATGTTTGGACAAAAGCTGTCTAGTTGAAAGGTTTTGGGGGAAATATCTAATGAGCTAAATGCTCCATTGCTGTAAACCACCTGTTCATTAACGCTCATGGTTATATCTGAAAAGGTATGCTTCTCTTTGGTGAGTCCATTCTCTTTTAAGGTTTTCTCTAACGCACTCAAAACATAAGCCAAGCTCTCACAAGCATCATCAAAGAGAAAAAGCCCAAAATCAAACTTGCCACTTCCAAGCTCTATTGCAAAACGATACTTATGGAAACTATTGGTCGCTTCATAAAACTTATAATAAAGACAAGAGGAGGAGGCAAAACAACCCTCACAGTTGTAACTAGGATTTATGCAGGTTACTTTTTTAAGGGCGTAGCCCATAGCTCCTCTTATCATTGAGCCTGTGAAGTAGGAGGGTTTATGCGTGGTATTAATGTTTACTGTTATTTTATAGTATTTCATCTCTTCCCTATTTTTAAACTATTTTAACTAAAAAATATTAATGATTATATAACAAGGGAGAGACAAATTCTCTCTAATTAACACTCTTTTTAAGAAAATTTTAATGCGTTCACAATCTATATTTTACGCTATAATTTGATATGAAATTTTACCGTATCTATATAGAATTAACAAATATTTGTGGACTTCGTTGCTCTTTTTGTCCGACCAAAGAGCTACCCAATGAGACGATGAGTTTAGAGTTTTTTGAATCCATTATCATACAGGCTAAAGAGTTTACTAATGAGATTGCTTGTCATGTGGTAGGCGACCCTTTGACCCTATCTAATCTAAAAGAGTATTTGGATATTATCCACCGTTATAAGATGCGTACGATGCTAACCACTTCTGGTTACTTTATGAAAAAACATAGTTATGATACACTATTTCACCCTTGTGTAAAGCAGATTAATATCTCTCTAAACGCATTTAATAAAAATGATACCTCTTTTTCATTTGAGCAGTATATGCAACCAATTTTATCTTTTTGTCACGAAAAAATCAGACGTAAAGAGGAGAGTTTTATCAATCTTCGTATGTGGAATCTTGATGAGGTTATGAGTGAGAAGAGCTTTAATTTAGAGCTTTTTAATAGGTTAAATAGTGAATTTGGAGTAGATATAAAACTAGAGGAGTTAAATCCCAAAGAGAAAAAAAATATACGTTTGGACTATAAAGTACTATTGCATTTTGATAACTATTTTGAGTGGCCATCTCTAGCCAATAAAAATTATGGTCATGGAAGATGTCAAGGTTTAAGCTCTCATATCGGTATATTGGCTGATGGTAGAGTAGTCCCATGTTGCTTGGATAATGATGCTATAATGGAATTGGGAGATTTGAAAATAGAATCATTAGATGAGGTACTACATGGAGAAAGAGCTATCTCCATAAGAGAGGGATTTAAACAAGGCATATGTTCAGAAGAGATGTGTATGAAATGCTCCTATAAGAGTAGATTTAATTAGTTATTTAAAAATCTCATAAGAGAGAGTATCTCTATTTTTCTGTAGATATTTAAATGCCTCTTCACTCAAAGAGAAATGAGACATAATATATTGTATCTTAAGAGTATACATACCAAATATAGGATTTTCAGTAATGAAATCTCTTTTGTTCTCTCTAAAATGAAGTATCTCCTCTAAATGAATATCTTGTTTATCACTTTTGCAGTGAATTAGAAGTACTTCTCTATCTTTTTTAGCAACAAAATGGATATTTTTATTGTAACTACCTTTCTCTTTGGCATAATCCCAAAGGGTATACCCATCTTGTTTATACTTTTTATAGACTTTGTTTTTATACTCTTCGTTATCAATAGTCTCTTGTTGAACATTTTGTATAGCTACAAGTAACTCTTTGTCTCCTAGAATTTTTCTATTCCATAAAATCTCTCTCTTCTCTTTTTTAGCTCCTCTCTCTTCTCCCAATGTAGTTGTATCTAGCCATAAAAAATATTTTCTTTTAAGCCATTTTAGTTTTAGTAATATTTTATTTAACTCTTTTTTCTCTATACCAAAGTATTGTGCAATCTGTGAACTATTAATGGTAATTGGAGAGATAGTAATTTCATTTGTTTGAGGTACTTTTGACATTCGTTTCTCCTTATAGTTTTATTGTTTTAATATTTTATAACAACAGAGTAAATGCTTATCTTAAATAGATACTAATTTTGGAGACAAAGTCTATTTTAAGCTGTTTCTCCCACATCATTTAATTATAAAAAGTAATTGTGTAGTTAATTTTGTGTTTTTATATTTTTAAAGAAATAATTTTATAAATTATATGTGATATATCTATAGAACATGCTAAGATTCTTTATAAATTAAATAGGGAGCATAACTGTTTTGATAAAAAAAACTATATTGATACTGCTCTTTTTGGCTTTTTGGGTTTCTACCCTCTCTGCTCAAAAAGATAACTATCTAAAATCTACAAATTTAAAGGGTAACACCCTTACTCTGACATTCAAATATAAAGTTGATAATGTTAAGTTTTTTACCTTTAAACATAAAGGTATTATAAAATATGTTTATGATATTAAAAATGCTGTATTACCACATACATTAAGTATTAAAGATTATAAATATGCTGGTGTAAGTGCATTTAAAATGGGGCAATTTTCAAAAAACTATCTACGTGTGGTTATTGAATCTAAATATAGTAACTATAATACCTATGCCATTCATGGAAAAAACTTACTCTTTAAATTACCCAAAGTAAAAAAGGCTAAGTCAATTATACCTAAAGGCAAAGGCAAAAAGATAGATAAAAACTCTCCTCGTATTGTTATTGATGCAGGTCATGGTGGTTATGATATTGGAGCTTCACATGGCAAGATTAGAGAAAAAGATATTACTCTACCATTAGCATTGAAACTAGAAAAAGAGTTGAGATATCGAGGCTATAAGACATACATGACTAGAAAAACAGATAAACATCTCTATCTATATGAGAGAACGGATTATGCCAATAAAAAAAAGGGAAATATATTTATTTCATTACATATGAATGCCTCACCCAAAAGAAAACATAGAAATTATCTATATAAAGGGATAGAGATTTTTTATTTGAGAGGTAAAAGTAAAAGAAAACGCTATGCTGATAGACGTATCTATACAGGAGATTGGAAAAAGAAAAAATCTTATCTTTTAGCAAAAAAAATTAAAAAGAGTATGCTACTTTCTGTAAGAAAAAAACATATTGTTTTAGACAAAGGAGTCAAACAGAATAATTTTTGGGTTCTTCGTGGAACTAAAATGCCTTCGATTCTTATCGAAAATGGATATATCAGTGATAAATATGAGGGCAGACGATTAAAGACAAATGCTTATCAAAATCTTTTGATTAAAGGGATTGCTAATGGTATAGACAGATATTTTAATAAGAAGTAAAAAATAGGAGATGCAATCTATATATGCTATACTACGAAAAAATTTTACAAAGTGATTATACAATATGGATAAAAGAACAAAATCAGGATTTATCGCTGTAGTAGGACGACCCAACTCTGGCAAGAGTACACTTCTCAACTTCTTGGTGGGTGAGAAACTTGCTATGGTTTCAAAAAAGGCTCAAGCGACTAGAAAGCGAATGAATATTATTGTGATGCATAACGAACATCAGCTTATTTTTGTTGATACTCCAGGTATTCATAAAAAAGAGCGTCTGATTAATGAGTTTATGTTAGAAGAGGCATTAAAAGCGATGGGGGATAGTGATTTGATACTATTTTTAGCTCCTATCACGGATAGATTAGATGAGTATAAGAAGTTTTTAGCACTTAAAGAGAGTCAACGAGTTAAACATATTGTTCTGTTGACCAAGATGGACCATGTACCTCAAGGAAAGATTTTAGAGAAGCTTGGAGAGTATCAGAAGTATCAAGATAGATTTGAAGCTATTATCCCTTTTTCTGTCAATAAAAAAGTAGGGAAAAAGGCACTACTTGATGAGGTAGTGAAGTATCTACCAGAGTCTCCAGCTCTATTTGATACTGATATTACTACTACAGAGTTTGTTCGTGATATATACAAAGAGTTGATTCGTGAATCTATTTTTGAGAATCTATCTGATGAGATTCCTTATGAATCAGATGTAACAATTGAGAAGATTGATGAAGATAAAGAGATGGATAGAGTCTATGCTACTATTATTGTAGAAAAAGAGACCCAAAAAGGGATTATTGTAGGGAACAGAGGAGAGGGGATTAAACGTGTTGGAAAAACAGCACGACAACAACTTGAACTCTTTTCAGGTAAAAGAATCTACTTGGATTTACATGTAGCTGTTAAGAAAGGGTGGAGTAAATCACGTGGAGGATTAGAAGATATGGGCTATATATTTTAATACTAAATAACGCTAAATAACTATAAAATCTCCTATATATTAATATTAACATATAATGTTGTATTAATATATATACTTAAGAAAACTATCAAATTAATCCCAAATAGTAAGCCATAATTAATTATGTTGTCAATATAATTTATTTTTATCTTAAAAAGGAGTGGTAGATTAAAAATATGTCAACAGAAATTATTGACCCTAGAATTAAAAAATATAAAAATATTATCACCATTAACCCTTATATTAATAGTTATTACGAATATAAGAATCAAGAGTTTAAAAAGTTTGATAAATTACTATATGATGATAAACAGTTTACAATCTCTTTTGTGGCAAACAAGGATTTGATTATAGCCTCTTTGGATATTGGTTATGATATTGATGAAGAGGAGATAGAAGATACTGTTTATATGAAAGCCTATGAAGAGTTAGGCTTAGATGAAGAGAAAGAGTACTCTATCTATCATCAAAAAGCAGATAATGATAAGGACTCTTCTATATATAATGTTTTTATTTCAGAACCTGAAATTATAGATTCTCATTTTGATACTATTACAGAAGAGATAAAATACATTGATTTATTGATACCAGCACCTCTTCTATATGGTACACTTTATAATAATAATATTCTCGAAAATAGAGATGCCCACTGTTATATCTATTTTACTGCCGAGGATACATTTGTAACAGTATATAAAGATGGAAAGTTTATCTACTCTAAATCTATTGAGTTCTCATTAGAACAGATTTACGATAAATATTGTGCTTTGGTCGGAGAGAAGATTGACAAAGAGGAGTTTTTTGAAATATTAGAATCAGAGGGTTTAAAAACTACAAATACAATCTATCAACAAAATCTTATGAAGCTTTTTGGAGAGATTTTTTTAAATATAAATGATATTATTATCTATACTAAACGTGCTTTTAATATTCCACATATTACAAAACTATTTTTAGGTTCTGTTAATGCTCCGATTATAGGTTTAGGAGATTATGGATACAACTATTTAGGAATTCCTACATTTAATTTGGATTTTAATTTTGATATTAAAAATGATGAGTGGTATGTAGACCAACTCCAATATTTTATGGTCAAATCAGGTTTAGATTATCTTGAGGGTTCTAATAATATTGTTAATATTAGTAGTTATCCTAGACCACCAATCTTTGTCAAACGTTCAAGTGGTCAGTTTCTATTATCTATAGTTGGAGCGTCACTCTTGGCTATTGGATTGCCTTTGGGGTATCTAGTCCCATCTTATACCAATGAAGCATATAATTTAAAGTTAAATACAGATAAGCAAAAACTCACCAAAGAGGTAAATAGATACAAGAAGATATTGAGTGATAAACAGTCCATTATAAAATCAGAGAAGAAAAAGTTAAAAGAGCTTAACTCTATTTTTGACTCCAAAGCAAAGACTCTAACCTCTATCTATCAAAAAAAGGTTAACTACAATTTTAAATCTAATTTCTTATATATTTTTGCTAGAGATTTAAAAAAGTTTAAAGTACATGTAGAGAGAATAGAGTCAAAAGATGATACGTTTACGCTACATCTATTGAGTACTGATGAGAAAGCTATTACAAAATATATTAAATTTATATCAAGTGAGTACTCATTGATGATTGATAGTATCAATATAGAGCGTATTGAGATAGATGATAAAGATAAGTTTTATCGTGGAGTATTAAAGGTGGCGTACAGATGAAAGCATGGATTAACCTATTAAACAGTTTAGATGATTTTTTTGGAGCAAAGAGTGATAATGAGAAGTGGATGCTTATAGGAATGGTATTTATTGTTATTGGCTATCTCTCTTATAGCCTCTTTCTCCCTTATGCCCAAGATAAGTATAATGAGTCTGTTCGTAAAAAAAACTCTCTTCAGAAGTCTATCCTTAGCAGTAAACAGTATCTACAAGGTATTACCGTATCTGGAGATAGAGATTTCTATATTAAAAAATATGATAATGATATAGCTAATCTAAAAAAATCTGTAACTACGGTACATGACAAGATAACTTTTATCTCAAGCTCATTAGAGGAGTTGTCTCCATTAATGTTTAATAAAGAGAGTTGGTCAAATTTCTTGAATTCAATTACCAAACAGGCAAAAGCTCAAAAGGTCAAGATTGATTATATAGAAAACTCTTATGTAGATAATAAGGGTAGTTTTGGGCATGTTTTACAGATTGCTGTTGGGTGTAATGGAAGCTATAAAAATATTGTTAAATTTTTAAATAGACTTGAAAAAAATGTGTTAGTAACGGATATTTATGGCTCATCTATATATCTCAATGCAGACCATACACGCGTTGTATCTGATATTAATATATCTGTATGGGGGATTAACCACTAATGAAAAAGATAGTTATAGTTTATACTCTTACTCTTTACTTTTTGTACTCATATTCTCTCTCTCCAAAGGAGATAACAAAGATGATTTCCAAGATAAAAGAGGAGAGAGTGGGTATCTCTATTACAAAATTAGATACTACCTCTAATCCATTTATTATTGTTCAAGCTAAAAAAGAGGAGAACCTAACCAAAGGTGCTAAAAAAGTTCCTCATATATATATTCCACCAGTTATTGTAGAGCCTACTTATAGACTTGATGCCATACTCAATCATGCTGTATTTATCAATAAAAAATGGTATAAAAAAGGTTCAAAAATAGGGGAATATAGAGTTATCTATATTGGTAAAAAGAGTGTGGTCTTAAAAAGTCCAGAGAAGAAGAAAAAAACACTCTATTTAAAAAAGAAAAAATATATAAAGTTACACTAAGGAAATATTATGATTTATTTAACAAAGAATTTTAAAATTCTATTACTTGTTGGATTATTGTCTCTATTGACAACAACTTCAGCAAAAGCAAACTCTTGTCAATCTCAACTCTTTACAGCTACATTAAACTCTGCTCTAACGATTGCAGATGTTATTGAAAATTTGGCTGATGAGTGTGGTTTGACACTAATTGTAAAAGATAGTGAAGCAAAAAAAAGGTTATCAAATAAGCTCTATTATGTAAAATTAAATAATGCCTCTTTAGATGAGTTTCTTGATAATATTTTAGTGGAAAATGATATATCATATAAATTAGAAGATTCAATATTGAAAATCTCCTATCTAAATACAAAAACATTTAAATTGAATTATATATCAGGAGATAGAAAGGGAAAAAGTAATGCACATGTAACAATTGCTAACTCTGGAAAAGCATCATCAGGTGGAGGGAGTTCAGGAGGAAGTGGAGGTTCCAGTGGAGGTGGCTCAAAGACAGGTGTCTCTATTGAGAGTTCTGATGATTTTACCTTTTGGTCAAAAATAGAAAAAGAGATATATGCACTTTTGAATAGACCAGAAGATAGCTATAAAGCACCAACGCCGATTATAAATCCTGAAGCAGGAATGATTACCGTTACAGGTACAGCAAAGCAGATAGATAGAGTATCTATCTATATTGATGAGTTAACACGTCAGCTAAAGAGTCAAGTTCTGATTGATGTTCAGATTTTAAGTGTAACATTTGATGATAGCTCTACAACAGGTGTGGATTGGAGTCAACTCTATAATTTCCAAAATGTAACGATAAATACAGCACAGATATTAGAAAACAATATAGGTTCAATTAGCTCAGCAGGGGGAGATAATGGTGGCAAGAGTGGAGGTGCTATTGTTACTGATGGTTCGGTAAAAATCAATAATATTGTTAAGTTTTTAAAGACACAAGGAGATGTAAAATCTATCTCTAATCCAAAAATCTTAACGCTCAATAACCAACCAGCACTTATCTCTGTGGGAAATGAACTCTTCTATAAGATTCAATCAACCTCTATTTTACAGGGGTCAGCAGGAGGAGGTTCTCAACAGACAGGAGAGACTATTGATTCTGTTTTTGCAGGTATTTTGTTGGATATTACTCCTGAAATATCAGAAGATGGTTTAGTAACTCTAAAGATTAATCCATCTATATCTGATACATTAAATACAGTTGAACGTAGTGGAGATGGTTCTCGAAACATACCACCAGATTTATCACGAAAGCAGATTTCATCAGTTGTTACAGTACAGAATGGAGAGCATGTGATTTTGGGAGGATTAATCTCATCTAAATCGGGTACAAAAATATCCAAAGTACCTCTGCTTGGAGATATTCCACTATTAGAGCATCTCTTTAAACGTGAAGTAAATATAAAAAATGTTGATGAGTTGGTTTTGATTATTACACCACATATTATGAAAAATAAGAGTGACTTATCATTAGAAGATTTAGGGTACAAAAAGTTACATTATGAGTAGTCAATACGAAACGTTAAAAAACATTTTTATTGATAGTGTTGAGAGAGATGCTTATGTTGAGTTGGAGTCTGCAAAGTATAATTATAAACTATTGGAGAGTAGTTTAGATAAACCTCTTAAGATGCTTCTACTCTTTGGTAGACCAGGGACTGGCAAGAGTATGCTTCTAAACAAGCTCTATCATAACCTAAAAGAGAGTCGTGAGATATTCTATTTTGAAGCTCCTATTTTGAGTGAAAAGGAGTTTCTAAGAGATATTACCGAATCCATCTCTTCACAAAAAATTCCTCAAAATATGAGAGTAAATTTTGATGCTCTATTGAAATATTGTCGTAGTATCAAAGGGAAAAGAGAGATTATCTTTCTCTTAGATGAGTGTCAACTATATAGTGAATCTCTTATGGAGAAGATACGACTCTTGTCAGATACTCGTGTGGTTAAATTTGTTATTACACTACACAAAACAGACAATGAAGAGATTATTGCCAAAGAGCATTTCAAGACACGTATTTGGGAGGTAGTAGAGATGAAGAGTGCTACTGTAGAGGATTTGGAGATATATATTAGAAAAAAGATGGTTAAAAAAGGATTTATGGAAGTTGCAAACATGTTAAGAAAAAAAGATTTTAAATATATATACTCTCATACTTTAGGAAATTTTAGAGAGACCAATAAGTATCTCTATACTGTTTTTGATATTTATCAATATTATGATGAGGTAGAGTCTCATAAACTATCAACCAAAAGATTTTCCAAAAAAATTTTAGAGATGGCTGCTTTACGATTAGGATATATTCATGAGTAAGATACGAAATTTAGAACAGCAGTGGAAAACCTACAGAGCTAAAAAGATAATTAAACCTATACTCTCTATATCGGCACTCTATGCTTTGGGTGCAGGTGGTTATTACGCTTTTTTAAAAAGGGATTTTATTATTAGTAGTATGGTTTCCAATAAAGAGACGTTGGTTAAGCCTACTCCAGTAGTATCCATTGTAGAGAAAAATATTACTAAAAATGAGGTTGTAGAGAAAGATATAAATAGTAGTATAGATAAGAAGATAGTAGTAAAAGAAGAGCCGATTAAAACAGTAGAAGAGATGTTATTAAAGCCTGTTATACCTATTATAGATATGGATATAGAGAAAAGAGCTATTGTTCATCATCATAAAGCCAAAAAAGAGTCAACTTTAGTTCAGGCAAGACCATCAAAATTATTAACAGCAAAAGAGCTATCCAAAATAAAAATAGTTGATAACAATACTAATGTACGTGATACTACACGATTAAAGAGAATTCATCTTCATACAACTTCTAAAAACTATATAGAGACGATAAAGAGAAAATTTTATAAGAGTAAGAGTTCAAGAGATGCACTGCTATTAGCCGAGGCATTTTATAGAGAGCATCACTATAGAGAGTCTGAAAAGTGGGCATTAGAAGCAAATAGATTAAACTCTAACTTAGATGAGAGTTGGATTATTTTCGCAGAGTCCAAAGCACAACTTGGTAGAAGAGATGAGGCAATTAATATTTTAGCTATGTATTATAAAAAGAGTAAATCGGCTAAAGCTAGAGCTGTAATAGAGAAGATAAAAAGGGGTAAATTATAATGAAACTACTCTCTACTCTACTTCTAACAACGATATTTCTATTTTCATCAAATATATCAAACTTATATAAATTGTATGAAAAACAGGAGTATGACAAAGCGTGTGATTATGCACATAAATACTTCTATAAAAAACAAAACAGAGATTCACAGAACTACTTGACCCTTTATGGACTCTCATGTTTGGAGACAGATAATATAGCTAGAGTGGCTATACCAATGACAAGATTAACTAAATCTAAAGATGCTAGAGCTAATGCTAGTTATTTTGGAACAATACTATTACAAAAACAGCTTTTGTATCAAGCATTAATGGATAAAAAGCCTTTAGTAGAGCTACATCTACCTACAACAGATTTTATTATCTCCAAGATATTTAACCTCTTTGTAAAAGAGAAATATATGTTAGAAGATAATATATACAGATTTAAAGATGGAGATAAAATCTATCAACTCTATATAAAAAGAGCTAAAAGAAATCATCAATATATGGTTATAGATATATATAAAGATGATAAATTTACCAAACGATACCAATATAGATAGGAGATAAAGTGCAAAAGATTATAGATTTATTGATAAAAGAGAACGCTTTAGATGAGAATAAATTAAAACTTTTTATTAACAAATATGGAGAGAGTAAATTAACCATTGGAAACCTTATAAAAGTAAGATTAATCAATAGAGAAGAGATGGAGATTCTCTTAAATAGAGAGTTACGTATGCATAATCTAACAATGAAAGAGTTGGAGTCTATCTCTGGTATTGATACCACAGACCTATTGAAACGTCAAGCCAAAGATGCCAATATGGAGTATATGGATATACGAGGTGTAGAGATAGATTTAAAACTGCTAAAACGTCTACCTCTAAAGCAGTTAGTTAAATATAAGGTTTTACCTCTATATGTAGAAGATAATAAAGTAACCGTTGCATTCTCTAATGCCAATGATTTTGAAGCACGAGGAGCAATTGAGCGTTTTTTTCATGGAAAAATCATGTTTCCAGTTCTCTCTAGGGTAGAGATGATAGAGGAGATTTTAGGTCAACTGCATACCGAAGAGAGAGTAGAGGAGTTTACTGAGAATATCAAACAAGATTTAGAGCAGGGTGGAAATGAGAAGGTAGATGAAAAAGCACTTCCTGCTGTTGTACAGTTAATAGATTTGATTTTAGAAGAGGCGATAGCCAAAGGAACAAGTGATATTCATATAGAGGCTACAGAACACTACTGTTTGGTACGTTATAGAATAGATGGTATTTTACAAGAGTATTTTAGAATGGAACAGGGGATATTCTCTCCTCTCTCTTCACGAATGAAGCTATTATCTAATCTTGACATTGCAGAGAAGAGAAAACCACAAGATGGACGTTTTACCAAGATAGTACATGGAAGTGTTTATGACTTTAGGGTCTCTACGCTACCAACTCTTTTTGGAGAGTCGATAGTTATGAGGATTTTGGATAAATCAAAATCAATGGTCAAGCTAGAAGATGCAGGTATGAACAAAATCTCTTATGAGAAGTTTATCAAAGGTATTCACTCCCCTTATGGTATTGTTTTGGTTACAGGACCTACAGGGTCAGGTAAGACAACCACACTCTATGGAGCATTAAATGAGATTAAATCGGTAACTGATAAGACAATTACAGTAGAAGACCCTGTGGAGTACCAAATGGAGGGTATTCAGCAGGTTCAGATTAATAAAAATGCAGAACTTGATTTTCCCGATGCATTGCGTTCTATTTTGCGACAAGACCCTG
>Ga0256833_1002750_pt1 | contig 12202 bp, 6 predicted proteins | sample 356284metaG_FD_190535 | JGI IMG/M metagenome (GOLD analysis project Ga0256833, IMG submission 190535) | Hydrothermal vent microbial communities from Mid Atlantic Ridge, Atlantic Ocean - 356-284 | ecosystem: Environmental > Aquatic > Marine > Hydrothermal vents | place: Atlantic Ocean: Mid...
GAAAAAGTCAACAATCATTTTATTTCTCTTGGTAAGTTTAGTTTTCTCTATTAAATCACAGACACCTTATAAATTCAATTATCAAGCAGTAGCTAGAAATTCATCGGGCAATGTAATAAAAAATACTCCGGTCAAAATAAAAATATCAATTCTCAAATCAAATATCTTAAGTGAGAGTGTTTATTCAGAAATTCACTCGTTGACAACAAATAAATTTGGGATATTAAATTTTCGAATTGGAGAAGGCAATAATGTATCAGGATCGTTCGAAAATATCAAATGGGGAACTGCCAAATATTTCTTGAAGGTGCAGATCGATATAAACAATGAGGGTGAATATACCGATATGGGAATCTCACAGATGATATCGGTTCCTTATGCTATTTTTTCAAGAAATGGCGTGCAATTTGATATGAATTTGGCTTGCAATGAAACTACAGAGGGAATGATTAGATACAATTCTGAAGATAAAACAATGGAATTTTGTGATGGAGAATCCTGGGTTGAGTTCGGTAATGGTAATAAACCGACTACTTGTGGAGAAGACTTTATCGATTCAAGAGATGGACAATCATATCCTACCGTTCAAATAGGAAGTCAATGCTGGATGGCAAAAAATCTTAATTTTGGAGTTTATAAGGAAAGTATTTATGAAAATTCAGCGGTGGGACATTCTGATGTATCTAATAATGGCATAGTCGAAAAATATGCTTATGATAATGACACCTCAAATTTTTCAATATACGGAGGATTATATGATTGGAATGAAATGATGAATTACAATTCTACCGAAGGATCACAAGGTATCTGTCCGGATGGCTGGCATATACCTTCAAAAGCTGAATTTGCTGATTTAGTAGAGTCTGTCGGGGGGAACCAAATTGGTGGGAAAAGATTGCAAATTGGTGGCAACTCCGGTTTCAATTTTGAACTTGGAGGTGACCGAACTTTTAAAGGAGGATTTAGCCCGGTTGCTTCCGACGCCGGTGATATTTGGACTTCGACTACTCCTTCAGATCAAAAGAGAGCGTGTAAATTTTATTTTACCAAAGGAGCAGATAATGTATCCACACATTGCGCTTCAAACAAAGTAGTGGGAAATTCGATAAGGTGTATAAAAGACTGATATTAAATCATATAATTCAATTTTAAAATATAAAAATCATAAAACATGAAAACAAAATCAATATTAAGTATAATTCTTTTAGCAGTGCTGATGATAAGTGCTTATGGATGCAATAAAAACGAAGATGATAATCCAATCGTTGAAGAAAACTCATATTTTAAAGCAAAAATTAATGGAAAAGCAGTAAGCTCTAAAAAAGTTGAAGGCGGAAGTTTATTAGAAGTGTTTGGACTTGTACCTTATGATAATTCCGACAATCCAATTTTGCAGCTTTCATTGTACCATTACAATGGGATAGGAAGCTATAGCATAAATAAAGACATTACTATTCAATACAATGGAACTGTTTACCAAGGTAAAGAGGGGAATGGTGGCAATATAGAAATCAAAATTGACAATCAATTAGCATCTGAAGGAAATATTTCCAGTAAAGGTAATTTCTATGGAGTTTTTTACAATCTAATCGACGAAACTGATAATCTAGATATAAAAGATGCCGAGTTTGTGATTAGAAACTGATAGATTTGCGCCTAAACGATTTCAATAGAGTGTGTCATGACACCTTACCATCTATTGATTATTGGATTTTATACCATACCGTTATCAAGATGGTGAAATAGAAAAAAAGTTTACAGAATCACAAATTTGATTAGGAATAACAATATTTCTATCTATCAACTACATAAGAGTCAAGCTTAAGGAAAACGAATGCTGTACCCCAACTGAAAAATCAAAAACACCAAACATTGTTAACCATTATCTTATTTTATCGCATATTCAAATTAGATTAATTTATTATAATTTTTTTAACGGTATTACCATCAATGTAAAAATATATCCCTTTATCTAATATGGAAACATCAAATGTGTTTTTAGATATTTTTCGTAACAACAACTCTTCACCTTTAGTATTGTATAATATAATTTTATCATTATTTTCAGAAGTGTTAATTTTAATCATGTCGTGAGCAGGATTTGGATATAATATAGTAGATTTCGCTACAAATATCTGAATAGTGTAAGAATATTCTATTTCTCCATCCAGGTTTTCTAATTTTAAGCGATAATAATTAATTCCTTGAAATGGTGAATTGTCGTAGATTAAAATAGGATCCTGATTGTTGGTCGGAGTTTCGATTGTGTTTATTGTCTTCCAAGTCATATTATTCGTGCTTCGTTGAATGACAATATTCTTTGTCCATGGAATACTCTGCAGTAAAATAGATAGTAAAACTGACCCTTTCTCAATATTTGCTGTAAAATCAATAGTTTCTAAAGGCAGAGCCGCTTCAAGACACATTGTATATTTTGTTGCTGAATAATAATCAACCCAAACAAATCCTATAGGTGGTGTAGGTCTTGTGATTGAATTAAAAGTGCCTGAATACCCATCCCCAATTATTATATCAAAGCAATTGGCTTCTCCTGCCTCAAATCCATTTATATATGTTACAACCAAATCGGTATTTGAAATATCATCAGAAGAAAGATTATAAAATTCAATCTGGTCGTATTGAGATTCAGGATTTGTACCTCCTAATTCAATATTAAGAATTGAACCTGCATTTGAATAAAAATTATTATTAATCTTGAGGCGACCAGGAGAATTGCCGGGATTTAGTGCCCCTTCATTTGTAAAATAATCACCTTCTATTTCTCCTCCAGAAAATATATTTCCTGTTGATTTATTAATAAAAGCACTACCGGATACACCTCTAATTGCCCAATATGAGTTAAAGCGATGAATATAATTTCCGTAATTGGAAAAAGTTCCTCCAGAGGTATAAATAGCCTCAGAGGATACTATATCAATTTCAATTTCTGCTGTTGCCATATTATTAAAAACTCCGCTATTTTCAATTCCCTTATCCTCGCATGGGTTATTTATGCCGACGCTGATTTTCCCATTATTAGTATTTTCGAATGTTCCCCCATTATTGTAAATGGCTTGTTGGGCAGTTTCTTCTATGAATATTTCACCACCATTATTAGTAAAAGATCCTGTACTTGATTGATAAATACCTTGAGAATCGATTGGTGATCCACCACCTCCAATAACCAAGCTGTTTAAATTAGAGAAAGTTCCATTGTTTTCAAGTGCTATTGCCTGGATTGAATTATTTTGAGCCATTAATATTTGACCAGTATTGGTGTTGGTGAAACTAGAAGATGCGTCATAATTCAAAATACCTTGTCCCGATACACCTTCAATTTCCATTATTCCACTATTTACAAAAGTTGCTCTATTTTCTATTCCCGGTTTATCAGCTAAAGTGTTTCCTGAAAAAACAATATAGTCGCTATTATTAAACGTCCCTCCATTTTGATTTAGAATCAATGATTCAGAGAAAGCATCTTGATTTTGAATAGTGCCACTAGTATTATTAAAAGTTCCATTATTATTGTCTATGCCTCTATAAATATCGAGACCGAATATAATTTCACTATCACCAGTATTGCTAAATGTACTTCGATTGTCTATTCCTGCATAGTTTGTGCCACAATATAAAACATTTAAACTGCTACTATTTTCATTACTAAATTTTACAGCATCGCCTTCATTATATATACTATTTAATGAGATAGTAGCACCGCTGCCCAGGCTGATTATACCCCCGGAATTAATAAACTCTGCTCTATTGTCAATACCATGCCCACCGACATTATCATTGGAAGCGATATATATATCACCTCCATCATTCTTAAAGACCTGAGTCCCAATATAATTATATATACCACTTCCATTTGCAACATTATCAATATCTATTTCTAATGTATTATAAAAATCAGCTCTGTTTTCAATTCCTGCATAAGATCCCGTAATACCTTCTATATATATAGATCCGTCATTTTGAAAAGAGCCTGTTCCTTTATTTAAAATTCCGGTCATTGAAGTATTGCTAATATAAATCTCTCCACCGTCATTTAAGAAATCTCCTCCGTTACATACTAAACCATGCCCGGCAGAATTATCTATTGTTAAAGTGACTCCATCAATTGTCAAAGAGTTTCCTTCAAAGATAATACTTTGTGCAAAAGCATCTATGTCGATAGTAACATCTCCATTAAAAATAGTTACGTCATCGGTATCAGTTGGAACACCTGACGGATCCCAATTAGCAGCAACGCTCCAATTTCCTGCACCACCAATCCAATTTTTGGCAGATAACATATGGATAGAAAATAAAAAAAGAATTATTAAGAAAGTTTTCCTTTTCATAATATTGGTTTTAAAGGGTTATTAAAAATATTTAATTATTTATTAGAATCTTTTTTGTTGTTTCTTTTGAATTTGATTTGATTTTTATAATATATATACCCGCAGGATAATTTGAAATATCAATATCCGAACCATTGTATTTATCGTGAATTTTTAAGATTTCTCCAAAATTATTTAAAATTGTGATTTTTTCACCTTCTGCATTTTCTACACGGAAATAATCACTTGAAGGATTTGGAACTATTTGAATAGTTTTATCTTTTGTTATCTTATTTACACTAATAATTTTGGAAAATGAATTTTCCCCATCTTGATTGATAATTGCTAATCTGTAGTAATTAACACCATTAAAAGGAAATGGGTCTAATTCATCAAAATAGATAAATCCACTTTTATTAAATATCGCTTTTGTTTTTAATAATTGCTCCCATTTAATTGCATTGTTAGATTTTTGTATTATGATATATTCAATGTTTACACTTGATTCCATAATGGAAGTCAACTTAATTTCTTCATTATTTGTCAACTCCGCTTTAAAATCAATTATAGTTAGCGGAATCGCACAATTATGAACATCCCCCATTATCGTCCATCCATAAGTATTGATCAAAGAATTTCTTGCCGTTTGACCATTGCAGTAGCTCAATCCGGCAGCGCCTAAACTCCTTCCGGAGATACCCAAAGCTTCCCAACCTATAAGTGTGCTGTCATAATTAGTAACATCCATACCGGATTGATCCAGCATATATGATAAATTCACATTGCTATTTAAATTCCAGTTACCTAAATTCTGATTAAATGATATGACATTCTGAAACATTTGAGACATATCCGTTACCTTACCAAAATCCCATGAACTCAAATCTTGATTGAATACATCACTATGCCAAAACATTGACTTCATATTGGTAACATTGCTCACATTCCAATTGCTTATATCTTGATTAAATGAACTTGCATTTGAAAACATATTTTTCATATTTGTAACCTTACTTACATCCCAATTACCAATATCTTGATTGAATGATCCTGCAAATGAAAACATATTGGACATAATCGAGACTTTAACGGTTTGCCAGCTTCCGATATCCCGATTGAATGAGCCGGCGGAATTAAACATATTGGACATTGTAATCACTTTGCTTACATCCCAATTGCTTATATCTTGGTTGAATGAACTTGCTCCGTAAAACATATAGGACATATCGGTAACATTACCCGTGTGCCAGTTACCTATATCCTGATTGAATGAGCCGGCGGAATAAAACATCCAGCTCATATTCACTATATTATCTACTGTCCAGTTTCCTATGTTCTGATTGAAAGAAGAACAGAACGCAAACATAAATGCCAGAGTTGATACACCGGACAAATCGGGACTATCCGATGCCTGACCGGCAAGATTTGAGCATCCGTAAAAAGCTCCGTTCATCGAAGTCCATGCTTGATTTCCCCATTGATCTATGGAAATAATCTTGTTCTTATCCCCACCGTTATTAAAATAAATACGAGGAAAAACACCTGTGATTTTTACTTGATAATCTCCGGCTACCGAATAAACATGGCTGGCATCTCCCGTATGTCCACTTGTAGAACTACCATCCCCCCAATTAACATCATAATTGTATGTCAATCCTGATTTTGTAGGGATAGTAATGCTTTCATTGGCAGAAGATGTACGCCATGTTGTGATAAATTCATTTTGAGCAAAAGAAAATGAATTAAAAATCAATACTATTATTATTATAATTAAAACCCTCATTAAAAAATTACCAAAATTTAAAAAATTACCCCTTTTAGTACAGCCAATAATATAAAAGATATTACTCTTTTAGTATTTTTATTGATTTCGTATTAAACTTTGATTCTATCCTTATAATATATATACCCGCAGGATAATTTGAAATATCAATATCCGAACCATTGTATTTATCGTGAATTTTTAAGATTTCTCCAAAATTATTTAAAATTGTGATTTTTTCACCTTCTGCATTTTCTACACGGAAATAATCACTTGAAGGATTTGGAACTATTTGAATAGTTTTATCTTTTGTTATCTTATTTACACTAATAATTTTGGAAAATGAATTTTCCCCATCTTGATTGATAATTGCTAATCTGTAGTAATTAACACCATTAAAAGGAAATGGGTCTAATTCATCAAAATAGATAAATCCACTTTTATTAAATATCGCTTTTGTTTTTAATAATTGCTCCCATTTAATTGCATTGTTAGATTTTTGTATTATGATATATTCAATGTTTACATTTGATTCCATAATGGAGGTCAACTTAATTTCTTCATTATTTGTCAACTCCGCTTTAAAATCAATTATAGTTAGCGGAATCGCACAATTATGAACATCCCCCGTTATCGTCCATCCATAAGTATTGATCAAAGAGGTTCTTGCCGTTTGACCATTGCAGTAGCTCAATCCGGCAGCGCCTAAACTCCTTCCGGAGATACCCAAAGCTTCCCAACCTATAAGTGTGCTGTCATAATTAGTAACATCCAAACCGGATTGATCCAGCATATGTAACAAATTTACACTGCTATTTAAATTCCAGTTACCTAAATTTTGATTAAAAGCATAAGCTTTATAAAACATGTATGACAAATCAGTGACATTATTCACATTCCAATTGCTTATATCTTTATTAAATGCCAGAGCATAATAAAACATATAATACATATTTGTAACGTTACTCACATCCCAACTACCAATATCTTGATTAAATACCTGAGCATTTTCAAACATATAAGACATATCTGTCACATGGCTGACATCCCAAGTGCCTATATTTTGATTAAAAACATCAGCACCTGAAAACATGCTTGACATATTTGTCACATTACTTACATCCCAGCCTCCTATTGGCTGATTGAAAGAACTTGCGTCAGAAAACATGCTTGACATATTTGTCACATTACTTACATCCCAGCCTCCTATTGGCTGATTGAAAGAACTTGCCTTAGAAAACATGCTTGACATATTTGTCACACTACTTACATCCCAGCCTCCTATTGGCTGATTGAAAGAACTTGCGTTAGAAAACATACTAGGCATATAGGTAACACTACTCACATCCCAGCTGCTTATATCTTGATTAAATGAACTTGCGTAACTAAACATACTGTTCATACCTGTTACATTACTTACATTCCAATTTCCTATATCTTGATTAAATGAACTTGCATGTGAAAACATGTATGACATACCGATAACACTACTTACATCCCAACTTCCTATATCTTGATTAAATGAACTTGCACCTGAAAACATGGAAGCCATACTGGCAACACTACTGACATTCCAACTACCTATATCTTGATTAAATGAACTTGCATTCCAAAACATGCTAGCCATACTCGTTACATTGCTTACTGTCCAACTACCTATATTTTGATTGAAAGAACTTGCAAAAGAAAACATATATGGCATATTTGTTACACTACTTACATCCCAACTTCCTATATCTTGATTAAATGAACTTGCGCCATAAAACATATCTTGCATATCTTGTACATTACTGACATTCCAACTACCTATATCTTGATTAAATGAACTTGCATTCCAAAACATGCCTCCAATATACTTGACATTACTCACATCCCAGCCACTTATATCTTGATTAAAAGAATTTGCGTCTCTAAACATATATACAATATCTGTTACATTAGATAAATCAGGAGTGTCTGTTGCTTGACCGGCAAGATTTGAACATCCGTAAAAAGCTGAAGACATCGAAGTCCATGCTTGATTTCCCCATTGGTCTATTGAAATGATTTTATCTTTATCCCCGCCGTTATTAAAATAGATACGCGGAAAGGTTCCGGTGATTTTCACTTGATAATCTCCGCCATTAGTATAAGTATGCGTTGCATCTCCGGTATAACCCGATCCTGTGTTACCATCTCCCCAATCCACATCATAATTATAAGTAGTTCCATTAATAAGATAAGTAGGGATAGTAATGCTTTCATTGCTTGTATTTGTGTGCCATGTAGTAATAAATTCATTTTGCGCCATTGACGCCGAAAGAAATGAAAAAAACATAAAAACTATATTGTAAAAATTATTCATTGGTTGTTATTTTAGGGTTATAAAAAATTGTTATTTTAACTTATTTAAGTATTACAAAATGACTAATCATGGGATATTAAAATTGATATCCAAGACTAAGACCTAGAAATATATAGGAGTCATTTTTATCAGGATTAGCAGAAAAACTAATTCCATCTAAATAATCATTTAAGGGAAGAATGCTTTTTATTTCAATATTTAAAGTAAAACTTTTACTCAATAAATATTTTAGTCCTGCTCCATAGGGAATTTGCAAATAAGTCTTTTTTACTTTATCCTGATCTTTTTTGTTTTGTTCCGGTCGAGGATCAGCATCCCAGTTGACTTTTGGATCAGTATAACTCATTCCCACTCCCCCAAATATATATGGAATAATCAAATCTCCAAGAACTTTAGTTTTATTATTTGATTGTGAAACAGGATTATTAGTTATGTCTTCATTTTCATTGTTATCTTTCTTTCTTATATAGCGCCATTCAACAAGAGTACTAAACTCATTCAGGTAAGATGAAAATGTATAAGATCTCGGTGGATGACTCTCTAATTCTACAAGATCTTTATCATCTCCTGATAGTTGACTTCCAAAATAATTAAACCTAAGTCCCAATGATTGATTTAACTTGTATGTGTAAAAAACTCCTGTACCTAGATTTATACCATGCAGTATTCCTAATCCATCCTTGCCCCAGCTATGTACGTCAGTACCGCTATTACATATACCTACAAAAAGCCCCATTTCATTTCTGAATTGACTTGGGGTATTAACTTCCTGGCTAAAAAGAGAAAAATGCATTGCAACTACTAAAATAATATAAAAATGCTTCATAATAAAATTGGTTTTAAAATTAATTAATAAATTGGGGGTACAACCCTCATATCTGCAAAGACAATAAATTAATATTCTTAACCTATTAAGTTGTATCACAAAAATATAATATAGTGCATTTTATCCATCACAATAATATAACAGCAATGATTTAAGTCTTTATCTATTAGATTAGTAGTAATGGGAGTTTTATTTCATAAAAATGTTAAAATAATTTATCATAAAATGGGGGGCAAAAAACAAACACTTCAAATATTATTTTCATTTGTGCATCAATGTGGTAAAATATCTAAAAAAAAATAAAAACCACTTTATCAATTAGGACTCTATATCTGATAAAAAAGTAAATAGGCTGACATCAGAAGGAAGATTAAATTTTTTCCTTAACTTTGATCTGTAATTGTTTATTGTGTTCGGATGCACTCCAAGTAATTCAGCTATTTCTTTTGTTGATAGGTTTAACTTTAAAAACATGCAAACTTTAAACTCTGAAGGGGATAAATCCGGAAATAAGTTTGACAGCTTTTGTTTGAATTCCGGATTTACTTCTTTGTACCTCACAATGAATTCATCCATTATACCTTTGTTTTTACAGTTATTTATTTTTGTTATTATTTTATTTACTTTAACACGTAATTTTATTGATTTGACCTCTTTTGATAATTCGAAAAGATGATTTGTTAAGTCATCTAATATTTTATTGGTTTTTATTTGTGAAATAGCTTTAATCGTAAGCTCCCTCTTTTTAAACTCCAATTCTTGCTGAACTTTATTTTTTTCTACTAAGTTTTTACTTATCTTTTTTCTATAACAGTTTCTTATGTAAATAGTGAGAGCTAATAACAGAATAATTAGTGTAATATAAAAGTTACGTTTATATGAAAAATAATGTGTCTCCTTTTTTAATAAAGTGACATCATCTTTATACTTATTCCTCTCGGTTTCCATTTGAAAAAAAGAGTTTAAATTGACTAAGGTTTTATTTTTTAGGCTGTCTTTTAGTTTGTCAAATTGCTTAAAGTGCTTAATAGCATCTAAATAATTTTTTTTTGCAATATTAATGTTAAAAAGCTTTTCATTTATACTAATTCTAGACTGTAAACTTGAGTAATCACCTAAAGCTGATGTATCAATAACTCTATTGAAACACAGGACAGCAGTATTAGTATCGCTTCTTGCTAAAGCAATGTCTCCTTTCAATATTAAGATTTTTGATAAATTAAGCTTATTCCCCAATTTATTCACTATATCTAAAGCTTTATTGCAGTAAATCTCTGCTGAATCTAGTTGATTTACTTTTTTATTCAAATAATATTTGGATATATTCTGATAATTAATTGATAGCCCTATTGGGTTATTATTTTTTTTATTTAGGTTTATAGCTTGCCTAATATAGAAAAAAGCTGAATCCATTTCATTCGAATATCCATATCTTGTGCTGATGTTATTCAGATCTACAGGCAAACTTTTTTTAAAGTTATGATTTAAATCATTTCTATAAGCTTTATAAGAATAATCTAGACTTTGTTCATATTCATGCAATCCATCATAAATTTTGATATAGATAGAATAAATTTCACTTAGCCCAAGGTAGTCCCTTAATTTTTGAAACAAAGACATAGATTTATCAGCATATTTTTTAGCTTTTTTGAATTCTTCAAGTGAACTATAAATGGCAGCTTTGTAGTAATACACATATGCAAGACTATTATCGTTTATAGGATTAATAGATAAAACATTCTCTGCATTATCTAAATATTCATTAGATCTTATAAAATCTTTTTTAAAAAAATACAGAGATGCTATTCTGAGATAAGTTTTAATAATATATTTTTTATTATCAATATTTTTACCGATTTCAAGTGATTTTTTTAGATAGTATAGTGAACTATCAAGGTTTACCTTTAGGTAGTGCAATGCGATATTTTTATAAATATTTAATTTTAACGTATCTATGCTCTGATTTTTTAATTCAATCCTTAATGAATCAATATCCGAAGAGTTTTGGGAATTACTATATATAGGAAATATAATCAAAAATAAAATAAAATAAAATGCTTTTTTAAATTTCATCATACGAATAGTTTGAGAATGAATCAAGAAAAAAATAATGGGGGGATTACATGTCAAATATAGAATAAAACTCTTAAATTTAAAATTTTCTATACTATTTTAAATTCGATTAGCTATTTTTTTAGATTTCATCCAAAAAAAACAAAACTTTCAATCAGTTCCTGCCTATAATATAAAAAGCCGGTGATAGAATATTCAAGTCAATGGCTTACGAAATATTTGAAATGAAAATTTAAGTTTTTTCTAAAAAAATTGTGAACCGCAGTAATAAAAAGATAAAAAAATAAAAAGTTATTTCTATAAAATCCATCAGACACCGAGGCAAAGAGCCACTAACCTCTCGCCGGGTAAAATCTCCACTTTTATTTTCCAAATAATAAATAATTAACACTACTTACATTTGTATATGCCTAACTACAAACACATGTTATCTTTTAAGAAAAAAAAAGCGTATATTTACGCCTATTATACTAAATCGTTATGGAATTTCATATTTAGAAAAAAGTAAAAGATACGATTTATATCACAAAATTTTGTGGTGGCTTAGTATAAACAAATAACTATTCTTTGACGGCATATGAGATATTTTGTTATAATATTAGTTTTATTAAGTAATTTGGTAGTTGCTCAAACCGGCAATTTAAAATATGAACGTTTCGGAGTCAGTCAGGGATTGTCATCAAATGAGGTAAAGAATATGATTCAGGATTCGGATGGATACATTTGGATAGCTACTGACGAAGGAATTGATAAATACAATGGCTTTGATTTTAAGAGCTATTCTTTTAATCCGGAAGATAGTTGTTCGATATCAGAAGGAGAGATTTTGGGAATTTTGGAAAAAGGAGAAAACATCTGGATGGGTGCTACAA
>Ga0256833_1002751_pt1 | contig 12200 bp, 10 predicted proteins | sample 356284metaG_FD_190535 | JGI IMG/M metagenome (GOLD analysis project Ga0256833, IMG submission 190535) | Hydrothermal vent microbial communities from Mid Atlantic Ridge, Atlantic Ocean - 356-284 | ecosystem: Environmental > Aquatic > Marine > Hydrothermal vents | place: Atlantic Ocean: Mid...
CCCTATCCCCACCAAAACAAGTATCAAAACTATTGATCCGATAATGACCGGCATCTGTATTGGTTGGGATAGATCAAACATTATCCAAGCACCTCAGAACATCTATCACAAAGAGCATCCTCCTCTTTGGCAGCGTATCTCCAGCATCTTGGGCACTTGTGTGCTGTGGCTTTGTGTATCGTGAAGTTTTTGTCATCTACACTAAATGATGCAAGTTTCTCTCCATCGCTACTTGCCTGAACTGCCGAGATGACAAACCAATCTTCGAGATCTTTTTTGTCAGATATAGTAAAGCTATCTACATCACCCGCAATCTCAAGCTCCATAGTCGCTTTGATAGTTTTATCTTTTTTGAGTTTGTCTATCTCCTCGGCAAAAGCCTCTCTCGCTCTAAGCATAAACTCATCATCAAAACTACCATCCACCTCTACTACCGGCTCATAAACAAGATCAAATACCGACTCCATATCTGCTTTGAAGATAGCAGGAGCATAATCAAGTATCTCATCTGCCGTATAAGTAAGCACGGGAGCTACGAGTGCTAGCATACTTTTGGCTATCACTGCCATTGCCGATTGAGCTGATCTTCTAGTGTGATCATTTTTGTCTTCGCAATATAGCCTATCTTTGCAGATATCCATATAGATACCGCTAAGCTCATTTGTCAAAAAGTGATTTAGAGTAGCAAAACCTCTGAGAAAATCATACTCATCAAAGCTCTCCTTGACAGAAGCAAATACCTCTGATGCTTTGCGAAGTATCCAGCGATCAAGCTCACCATACTCACTACTATCTACCAAACTCTCAAGATCATCCACATTTGCAAGCAAAAATCTAAAAGTATTGCGTATTTTACGATACTGTTCGGCAGTTTGTTTGAGTATGCCGTCACTTATCTTGAGATCGCTTTGATAATCGGACAATGCCACCCAAAGACGCAATATCTCAGATCCATACTGCTTGGTCACACTCTGAGGTGCTACTACATTGCCTTTGGATTTGGACATCTTCTCGCCCTTCTCATCTACGGTAAAACCGTGTGTCAAGATAGAGTGATACGGCGGTTGATCAGTTACTGCCGTTGAGAGCAAAAGCGAACTCTGGAACCATCCTCTATGCTGATCGCTTCCCTCTAGATACATATCAGCAGGGAACTTGCCTGCATCGTAGTTTCCGCTCTTGAGCACTGCGTTCCAAGTAGAGCCACTATCAAACCAAACATCCAATATATCATCTACCTTCTCAAGCTCATCGGCACTATATTTGCTACCCTCAGGCAGAAGCTGAGCGATATCTCTATCATACCAAGCATCACAGCCGTTCTCTTCAAAGATATTGGCGATATGATCCAAAATATCCTCATCAAGTATCACCTCTTTGGTGCGTTTGAGTCTAAAGAATGCTATTGGCACACCCCAAGTGCGTTGTCTAGATATACACCAATCAGGTCTGCCCTCTACCATAGAGCCTATTCTGTTGCGACCCCAATCCGGATAAAATTTTGTCTCGGCTATGCCTTTTGTAGCAAGCTCTCTGAGAGTTTCACTCTTGCCGTTTAGTGGCTGATCTACTGCGATAAACCACTGCTTAGTAGCACGATAGATTACAGGCTTTTTGGTTCTCCAACAAAATGGATATGAGTGGGTAAATTTGCTTGAAGCCAACAAACTATCACCAAGTAGCTCAAGTATAGGTTCGTTTGCCTTAAATACATGCATTCCCACAAACTTCTCAGGCTCAGGCAAAAGATTGTGACCTATCAAGCTCTCATCATAGCACCCTTTGTCATCCACAGGCATAAGCACCTCAAGACCATACTTTAGGGCTACGAAATAGTCATCCTCACCATGACCAGGGGCAGTATGCACAGCCCCTGTTCCTCCGCTTAGCTCAACATGGTCACCAAGGATGATGTGAGAGCTTCTACCGTTTAATGGATTGATCGCAAGCTTATTTTCAAGCTCTTTTGCTGCAAATTTTCTCTCGATTTTTGAGCCGACAATCCCCTCATCCGCCAAGCTTTGGTGTAGGTCTTCAGCTACAATATAGCCATCTTCACTCAAAACATACATCGCCTCGGGGTTGAGTGATATCCCCGTATTTGCTGGCAGCGTCCAAGGAGTTGTAGTCCATATGACAACAGCAGCCTTTTGTGGCAAATCTAGCTCCTGTTTGGCTTTGTCACTCATCTCAAAAGCCACATATATAGAGTAATCCTCCTTGTCTTTATACTCTACCTCTGCATCAGCCAGTGCCGATTGGGCTGCCCACGACCAAAATACAGGCTTGTTTCTCTCTACCAACAAACCAGTTTTTGCTACTTCGCAGAGTGTGCGATAGATATTTGCTTCAAATTTGAAATCCATAGTCACATACGGATTGTTCCAATCCCCTATCACACCCAAAGATTTGAAGCCATCTCTTTGTATATCTATAAATTTCGAAGCATGATCGCGACAAAGTGCCCTAAATTCAGATATAGGCATACTATCCTTTTTGGCTTTGCCTATCTGCTCCTCTACCTTCTGCTCTATCGGTAAACCATGACAATCCCAACCGGGAGTATATCTAACGGCTTTGCCCTGAAAATAGTGATATTTGACTATAATATCCTTTAGTATTTTGTTTAGAGCATGACCAATATGAATATCACCGTTAGCATAAGGGGGTCCATCGTGTAGAGTAAACATCTCAGCACCCTCTCTTTTGTTCTTCATCTGCTCATAAACATTTTCGTCAAACCACTTTTTGTATCTTTTTGGTTCATTCTCCGGCAAATTTCCTCTCATAGGAAAATCTGTTTTGGGTAGCAGGAGTGTATCTTTATAGTCCATCTTATTTTGCCTCATCATATAAAATTGTGCGATTATATCCAATTAGCACTAAGAATTTGGGGTATAATATCACTATGAAAAAAGAATTGGAAGAAATAGTAAACATACTCAAAAACAAAAATGAGACAATCACGATGGCAGAGAGTTGCACGGGAGGCAGAGTAGCAGCAGCTTTTACATCTATTGCCGGTGTCTCTTCAGTATTTGACGGTGCAGTTGTTACCTATGCAAATGAGATCAAAGAGGAGTGGCTTGGAGTCTCAAGAGAGATACTTTCAGAGCATGGTGCAGTCAGCAAAGAGTGTGTCGATCAGATGCTCTCAGGTGCCATCAAAATGTCACACGCTAATCACTCTATCGCAATCAGCGGAGTAGCCGGACCTGATGGAGGCACTCCCGATAAACCTGTTGGGACTGTCTATATAGGGGTTTTAGTAAATGGGGTAAAAACCATACAAAAATACCATTTTGAGGGCGATAGAGAGGATATACAAGATAGTGCTACCAAAAAGTCGATTGAGCTTTTTTTGAAAAAAATTAAAAAAAATTAAATTTTTCCTTGACAATAAAGGGCTAATCGGTTATAATTCTGCCCACTCAAAAATAGTAGCAGACTATTTATGACCCGTTAGCTCAGTTGGTAGAGCAATTCCCTTTTAAGGAATGGGCCCTAGGTTCGAATCCTAGACGGGTCACCACTATTTTGTGTGACTTTTGGACTAGATGACCCTTTCATCTAGAGGCCAAGGATGCTGCGTTTTCATCGCAGAAACAGAGGTTCAAATCCTCTAAGGGTCGCCAAATTGTTATTTATGGTCGCTTAGCTCAGTTGGTAGAGCGCTACCCTTACAAGGTAGATGTCATAAGTTCGAGTCTTATAGCGACCACCACTTTTTAGGTGCGGCGGTAGTTCAGTTGGTTAGAATACCTGCCTGTCACGCAGGGGGTCGCGAGTTCGAGCCTCGTCCGCCGCGCCACCTTAAAATCTCCCATTTTATCAATATCATTTTAGCTAAAACTTTTATTGTGATATAATTTTCACAAAAAAGGCTCATTAATGTCAGATAGAGAATATACATTACTTACCATCACGGCTGAAATAGTTTCCAATGAAGGAGATGGCTTTATCATCAAACTTCACAACGACGAGACCGATGAGACTCTAAGTGTCAATAGTGTTGACGAGTATGCCGATTATATAATATCCTCCGTAAATAGTTCAAAATGCGATGATTTCAAGGCTGTATGGTTACCATCACCAAATGCAAGAAGAGTAGATATAGATTTTATAGGAATGAGACTCGGTCAGCTTGAGAAGAGATTTGAGGATGAGATGAACATAGCTAGGATCTAAAACCCAAATCGCCTCATCCACCACAAAAAGGCAAACATCAAACCGGGTGTTTTGGCAACCTTCTCATCATAGATAAACTCTATGGCTTGGCTTGTGGGCAATTCAACCACCTCGATCAACTCATCATCTATGCCACCACCCTCAGAGACTCTCATACTTTCATCAACCTCAGCATAATATAGAGTCTGTTTGCTTCCGGCAAACCCAACCGATGTATGAAATGAGACAATTTTTTCGATACTCCCTGCATCGACATCATATCCGCACTCTTCAAGTATCTCCTCTTTGGCAATTTGCTCAAGTGTCAACTTTTTGTCAACCAACCCTGCACACAACTCTACCGTTATGCCATCACTATTGTTTAGATAGACTGCTGGACGAAACTGCTTTACAAGCACAAAGCTATCATGCTCTTTATGATATATCAAGATTGCCACACTATCATTCGCCTCTACTACCTCCCAATCTTTGGCTATACCATTTTGCTCATATGTAACAAATGAGGCTTTGATAAACTTTGGCTCTTTGAGTGGATTTAGTTTGAAGTTTCTTATCTCATTTTTCATTTTATTTCCATTATTGATTTATAGATCTTTTTTCTATATATCTTTGTGGGTTTACTGCCTTTGAATTTTTATAAAGACCAAAATGCAAATGCGGACCGGTAGCTCTGCCGCTTCTTCCTACATAACCTATTGTTTGTCCCTTTTTAATATGTTGACCTACCCTGACGGCGATTTTGCTTTGATGAGCATACAAAGAGACATAGCCATGAGGATGTTTTATCTTGACGACTCTGCCATATCCTCTCATCCAACCTGCATATATGACTTTACCATCATAAGTAGCATGGATAGGAGTGCCAATCTTTGCACCAAAATCTACACCATAATGAGGTAGATATCTATGAAGTATAGGATGCCATCTTCTTAAACTAAAAGTAGATGTGACACGCAACTTATCTAGAGGTCTTCCAAATAGCTTGGAGCTATTGCTTGTTTTGCTTTTTGATGGTTTTTGTTTGATTTTTTTGTCACTCTTAGGCTTTGATATTGGGATAATATCGACATCAAATCTATTTTTTTTGGTATCTTTGTAGAGTTTTATCTGCCTGTTTTTGCCTATAGGTATAAAAGCTTGTATAAGCTTGCCCTTATCTCTAATTTCATAAAACTTTACACCGCTGCGTATTTTGGATAAGCTTTGCACCTCTTTTTTTGTGATATGCTCAAGTAGCGATTGTGGTATATGATTTTTATGCAAATATTCAGAAAAACTCTCTGCTTTTTTCCATTTATGATTGACAATCACACCAGAATACCCAATTTCAAACAACAAAAATATGATTAAAAAATATCTCAATTTATTTATCCCTAAAAATTTAAATAGCATTATATCCAAATGATTAAGTTTTTAAAAGTATAATCAAATCAATAATCAATCAAAGGATGCAAAGATAATGGATGCAAAACATTTAGAAGGGCTAAGTAAAATTGTCGGCAATGACAATATTTACAGTGACAAAGCTCACCTACGAGCATACTCCTATGATGCCACCAAGACAAGATTTGAACCGGAAGCCGTAGTATTTCCTCGCAACGAAAATGATGTAAGCCAAATACTAAAATATTGCAACGAGCATAAAATATCTGTCACAGCCAGAGGTGCAGGCTCAGGCTTTACTGGCGGTGCACTTCCCGTCAAGGGTGGAATCATATTGGCTATGGAAAAGCATATGAATAAAATCCTTGAGATTGACACCAAAAATATGATCGCCGTAGTTCAACCGGGAGTTGTCAATATGCAGCTACAAAAGGCTGTCGAAGAGGTAGGGCTATTTTATCCGCCTGATCCCGCTAGCGAAGAATACTCCACAATAGGCGGCAATGTCAGCGAAAATGCAGGCGGCATGAGGGCAGCCAAATATGGAATCACCAAAGATTTTGTGATGGCTATGCGTGCCGTTCGTGCCAATGGGGATATCATTAGAGCAGGCAAACACACCATCAAAGATGTAGCAGGTTACAATATAGCAGGCATACTTATTGCAAGTGAAGGGACATTGGCTGTCACAACGGAAATTACACTCAAACTCATACCGAAACCAAAATTTACAAAAGCATATATGGGAATCTTTCCTACCGTTGAAGATGCTATGAATGCAGTGTTCAAATCCCTTGCTTCAGGTGCCAATCCCGTGGCTATGGAGTTTATAGATTCTCTTGTGGTGCACTCACTCAAAGAAAAAATTGGTGTTGAGTTGCCCAAAGATGCGGGGGCTCTGCTCATAGGTGATGTTGATGGCAATGTTATAGAAGAGATTGAATTTCAACTCAATATTCTTAAAAAATCATTCCAAGAAAACAATGCACAAGACTTTATCGTAGCCGATCCCGGCAAAGAGCGAGACAAACTTTGGTTTGCACGCCGTAGTGCTTCTCCATCGGTTACCTACTATGGAGACAAAAAACTCAACGAAGATATCTCCGTGCCAAGAAGCAAATTGCCCGAAGCACTCAAGCAGATATATGCAGTAGGAGAAAAGTATGGACTAAGTGTGCCTTGTTTTGGGCATGCTGGTGATGGCAATATCCATGTCAATGTGATGCTTGACGGAAGTGACGAGACCCAACTTGCCAATGGACACAAAGCTATCGAAGAGATTTTTGAATTGGTTGTCAAGATGGGCGGCACGCTCAGCGGTGAGCACGGTATAGGCACATCCAAAGCTCCATTTATGCATATTGCTTTTTCTGACGAGGAGCTCAAACTCTTTAGAGATATTAAGCAAGCATTTGATCCAAACAATATACTAAATCCTGGCAAAATGGGGCTTTGATGCCTAAGCTTATACGCGATTATTACATTTTTTTAAGAGATTTTTTCAAAGATCTCTTTGATGACAAGATAGGACACTATGCCTCTAGTCTCAGCTGGAGCACACTTTTTTCTATCATTCCTTTGATGGTAGTAATGCTGTGGGTGTTTACAATGTTGCCTATTTTTGACTCTGTATTTGACAAAATCCAACAGCTTATCTTTACAAATCTAATGCCGAGTAATTCAAAAGTTGTAATGGATTATGTCAACACTTTTGTCAACAACTCTAGTCAATTGGGTTATCTTGGTGTTGGTTATGTGATATTTGCCGTTTTTATGTTTTTCAAAAACTACGATTATATCGTCAATGATATATTCAATGCACCACAAAGAGGAGTTTTGAAGGGGCTTAGAGTATATCTCATTCTTATAATTTTGATTCCTTTTATGTTTGGTGGTTCGTTTTATCTGTCAAGTTTTATACAAAGCTATCTTGACAAAAACAGCATCACAAGCACTATACACCTATTCTATTTTTTGCCATACTTGATAGTTTGGGCTATATTTTATATAGCTTATCAGATTACACCCAACACCAAAGTATCTGCTCGTGCTGCCGCTATAAGTTCATTTATATCTTCGTTGGTTTGGTATCTTAGCAAGAGTGGTTTTGTATTTTATGTCATTCACAACAAAACATATACAAGCATCTACGGCAGTATCGGAATATTATTATTCTTTTTTCTATGGATATATATATCTTGGGCAATATTTTTGCACGGCTTGAAATTTTGTGAACTGCTTGATCAAGATGATGATATAGAAAATATATAGCCTGCATATCCAAATGCAAATAGCACCACAGCAACAAAAGCCAATCTATATCTAATAGCAGCGATCGAAGTAGCTACATATAAAGCACCCATCCATATAGGCAAGATATGGCTACTATCAAAGCTTGGCAAAGAAAAAATCCACTCTAGTGCTCTATCCAATACACCACCTATGCCTAGTAGATGCAATATCGCCGAGAGTGGATAAAATGGGATAAACAGTAGCGACAAAAGAGGCGAGAGTAGCTGATACCTTGTGGTGTTTTCAAATATCATATGAGTTATTGGCAGCATCAAAATAAATATACCAACAGGTATCAACAACAGTGATATTAGCCATTTGTTGTAGTCTTTGAAGTGCTCCAATATCAAAAATATATAGAAAACCCCGGATACAGAGAGCCAAAATGAGATAGATAGTATCAACGATGGGAAAAGTGCCAATATCAATAAAACCACTATTGCCAAAAATGAAAAGCTGACAACCTCTATACCCATAAGCAAAACACTCCATCCAGCAAGCAACATCACATACGATCTAAGCAGTGACGGTGGCTTACCGGTAAAATATAGATAAGCTCCAAGTAGTATCATCACAAGAGTGCCGACATCAATCAAAGAGTATCTATATGGAAAATATCTTTGCTGAAATGGACGATAAAGCACTAAAAATACTGCATACAAAAAACTCCACAAGATTCCCAAATGAAACCCACTCAGAGCCACAAGGTGACTCACTCCCAAACCTGATATCTTTTGTCTAAACTCTTTGTTTATGGGTGTAGCCAAAAATATAGCCTGATATAATGAAGAGATATTTTTATCGCTATGTTGAGCATCTATATATCTCATTAGTGCGGTCTTTAGTGATTTTTTGGCTCTTTGTGTGCTTTTGATACGACTTTTTATATAAAAGTATCCCAAATACTCATCAAAAGTGATTCGCTTGTTTGGAAACAGCTGCACCCTAAGAGTAGTTCCGATTGGATAATTGCCACCAAAAGCAGTAGTAAAAAAGATCAAACCATTATCGCTATGTAGCTTCAAAATCTCATAATTTTTGCCATTTTTGCTTTTGGGATATACATTCAATATCTCTGCATTGGTATAGAAAAATGGCTTTTTGATGAAGGCTTTGTAGTGATAATATTCAATCCCTATCCTAATAGCAATCACGACAATGAGCACAAAAGAGACGACTATAAACTCTTTGCGACTATCAAAAAGCTTTGGCTTATCAATCACGACAAACTTCTATATAGGAGGTAGCTCTATCTTTGCCTCTTTCATATCTATATTGCCCTCCTCATATACCACCTCAAAAGAGGCTTTTGCATTTTTGTCTGCATCCACAAAGCGGGTAAACCTCTTTTGGAATATCAAATCGACCGTGCCGGTAGGGCCGTTTCTTTGTTTGCCGATTATAAGCTCCGTCTCCTCTTCTGATTTTGTAAAAAACTCCCTCTTATACTCTTTGCCCTCTTCTCTAGCTTTGGCTTCTCTAGCTTTCTCTATCGCTTCTCTATAGACATCATCACGATATACAAATAGGATGATATCTGCATCCTGCTCGATAGCTCCCGACTCTCTTAGGTCACTAAGCATTGGCCTTTTATTGTCTCTGCTCTCTAGACCTCTGTTTAGCTGAGATAGTGCAACTATTGGCATCTCAAGCTCTCTTGCCAACTGCTTAAGACCCCTAGATATCTCCGATATCTCTTGCTGTCTTCCCTCTCTACTATCTCCACTCATTAGTTGCAGATAATCTATAAATGCAATAGATATCTCCGGATGCTGAGATTTTAGTTTGCGTAGTTTGCTTCTGACATGATGTATAGTCGCATATCCACCGTCATCTACAAATAACTTTTCTTTGGAGACATCAGCGATAGCAGCCGAGAGCTGCGTCCACTGCTCATCATTCAGATCACCCACCCTCAAAGCTTGAAGCGGGATAGAAGTTTTAGCCGAGAGCATCCTGAGCATCAACTGTTCAGCCGGCATCTCAAGTGAGAAAAATGCCACACCCTCACCCCTCTCGATAGCCTTTAATGCCATATTTAACACAAGTGCAGTTTTTCCCATAGCAGGTCTAGCGGCGATGATTACCAAATCACCCTTGCCAAAACCGCTAGTTTTGTCATTGAGATTTCTAAAGCCTGTATCTACACCTATAAGCTTGGAGTTGCCCATCTTCTTGAGACGATTGATCTCTTCAAGCATTGAGGCTGTAATCTCTTCTGAAGCTCTAAAATCATCACTCATACTCTCTTGAGTAATTTCATATAGCTTTTTCTCTACTAGATTCATCACCTCAGTAGCCTCAAGGTCATCCTCTATGGTTACTTTTTTGATCTCTGTTGCAAGTGTGACAAGTGCTCTTTTGTTTGATTTTGCCTTGATCTCTTCGAGATATGCTTTTGTGTTTGTGATTGGGTTTGCAGAGAGCACCTCAACCATAGCCACTTCATCAAATTTGCCTTTGGCTTGAAGCTTTTTGCGTAAAAACTCCTCATCTATAGGCTTCTCTTCTGAAGCCAACTCCTCCATAGAGGAGAAAAGATATTGATGAAAAGGCAGATAAAAGTCATGAGGCTTGATCTTGGATGCAACATCCTCAAGTATCTCGGGGTCAAAAAGTATAGCAGACAAAACAGCTCTCTCTATATTGAGATTATACAAATTCTCCAAACTCATTCACCACCCACCATTAAATTATTCACTCCTAACCATTAGCTATTCACTATTCACTCTTCACCATTCACTATTCACTAATCACTCACTCGCTTTGTGCAGCAAAACGCTCCACCTCCTCGACAAAGGCATCCACCAACTGATCCTCCGGCAACTTGGCTATAACTTCTCCTTTGACCATTATCAGTCCATTGCCCTTACCAAAAGCAATCGCCACATCTGCATGTTTAGCTTCACCGATAGCATTGACCACACAACCCATTACACTCACATCCATAGGCGTTTTGATGTGTGCTGTTCGTCTCTCCACCTCAGCTACGGCACTTACCAAATCAGCCTCGATTCTACCGCAAGTAGGACAAGATATGATATTGAGCCCCTCATTTAATCTACCGCTATCTTTGAGTATAGCTTTGCCTACTTTGATCTCCTCTTCTAGCTCTCCGGTGATTGAGACTCTTAGGGTATCGCCTATCCCCTCCAAAAGCAAAGTCCCAAGACCTATGGCAGATTTGATAGTAGCATGAAAGATGGTCCCTGCCTCTGTCACACCTAGGTGAAATGGATAATTGTTTTTGGGTCTTAGCATTCTATATGCATCTACCGTTCTAGCAACATCAGAAGCCTTGAGAGAAACTTTGATATCCGTAAAATCCAAATCCTCAAGATACTTTATATTATACTCTGCACTCGCCACCATCCCCTCGGCAGTAGGACCATACTTTTGGTCAAACTCTTTTTCAAGTGAGCCCGAATTTACCCCTACTCTGATTGGCAGATTACGCTCTTTGCAAGCTTTGACTATCTCATTGATTCTCTTTTTCTCTCCGATGTTGCCAGGATTGAAACGAATAGCATCTACCCACTTAGCAGCCTCAAGAGCAAGCTTATAGTTGAAATGAATATCTGCAATAATTGGCAAAGATACACGCTCTTTGATCTCTTTGAGTGCCAATGCATCTTCCATCTCAGGCACGGCCACTCTGACTATATCAGCACCGGCAAAATGAAGCCTATTGATCTGATCGACAGTAGCTTCCACATCTCTAGTGTCACTATAAGTCATAGACTGCACAGATATAGGTGCATCACCACCTACTGCGACATCACCTACATATATTTTTTTAGTTGGATATCTCTCTTTCAACTCATCGACCTTGTATTAAATTGTCTTATTTTATCGTAAATTATTTAACCGTAGGGGGCAATCCCTCGTGGTTATCCTTGAAATGATATTTATATCATAATATCAAAACACCTCTCTTATCAAAAAGCACACTTCAATCCTTCACCCTTAATCCTTCATCCTTAACTTATTGAATTTTAAGAGAATTCTACAGGATCCATATCTATCTCTATTTCACGACGATTTACACTATGAAGTGCCTTCAGTAGAGCTACTCTACTAGCAGATCTTAGAAGTATTTGAAATCTATATTTGTTGGCTATCTTCTCTACGGGTGCTTTGCCGTGACCTACTATCTCAATATTTTCAAATTTTTTGATCTTCTCTACCGTATCCATTGTTATCTTAGTAGCTTTTGACTCATCTTTGTTTGCTATCAATACTCTTGCCAAAGATGCAAATGGAGGATAGTTGGCATCTTGCAAAAATTTCAACTCATCTTTGATAAACTCTTCATAATCGTCCAAATAGGCTTTAAA
>Ga0256833_1002752_pt1 | contig 12199 bp, 11 predicted proteins | sample 356284metaG_FD_190535 | JGI IMG/M metagenome (GOLD analysis project Ga0256833, IMG submission 190535) | Hydrothermal vent microbial communities from Mid Atlantic Ridge, Atlantic Ocean - 356-284 | ecosystem: Environmental > Aquatic > Marine > Hydrothermal vents | place: Atlantic Ocean: Mid...
TAAAAACCAAAAATAAAATCTCGGTTTTTTTTATCAACAAATCCTAACAGGTTTTAAAAACCTGTTAGGATTATGTTTTTTTTCAATTTTTGCTTTAAGTATATAAACTTAAAAGTTAAGTAATTAGTTGTGTCTTTTTTTGCTCTGCATTTTTTTCATTAAATACCGTTTAAATTGTTTTTCGGAATGATATAACAAGGCTACTTTTTTTATTGGTAATATTTGTTCTATTTTTTTGTTATAGTCTTCGAACAAATTACATTCTTGTCTTTTTAATAAAATTAATTTATCAATAATATCTTGTGTTTGCTTATCGGTTAAGTTATCTTGATTTTTAATAAAATTACGCATATTTTTTCGTTTTTGCATCATTATATCTTCTTGTTTGTTTATATACTCGTTATAAACAGGCCAAAATTTTTGTGCTTCGGCAGGAGTTAAATCTATTTTACTTGTAATAAAAGCAATACGTTCTGCTTTTATTGTTTCTTTTCGCTTATCGATATTATTTTTTTGTCCGAATGTTACATACGATAGCGTAATTGTTATTATTAAAATTATTATTTTTTTCATTTTTTATATAAAGTTAAAAGTTATTATTGATTAATTGTATAAATATCGTCGTCGTTTAAAATAAATTCTTCGATTTCGAAGTTTGAAATTTTATTGTCATTATTTGCTATATCGATATTAATTGATTCGTCTATAATAAAATCGTCGTTTAGTATATAATCCTCGTCGTAATAATCATTATTTTTATACGACGCATTATTATAACTTGTTATATTAAAAATAAATAATAACGATGCTGCAATACTTATTGTATAAATAATTGTTCGTTGTAAAATATTATTGTTTTTATCGTTGTATTGGTGTTGTATTTTTGACAATATTGTTTTATCGAGATTATCGAAATAATTATTTGGGACGTTAAATCCGCTGTTGATTTTATTTTTTTCTAAGTCTATCATAATCATAATGTTTGATAAGTTTATTAATAAAAAGTTTAATTGTTATTTAAATATTCTTTAATTTTTTTTACTGCAATATGATACGATGCCTTTAATGCTCCTGTTGATGTGTCTAATATTTCGGATATTTCGTTAAATTTTAAATCATCAAAATATTTCATATTAAATACAAGTCTTTGTTTATCGGGTAATTGCAATATTGCTTTTTGTAGTTTTTTTTGTATTTCGTTTCCATCGAAATAAACATCAGATTCCAGATAATTTGCTAATTTAATATTATTATTATCGCCGGTAAAAAATGATTTTCGTTTTTTTGTGTTTAAAAATGCAATGCTTTCGTTTGTTGCTATACGGTATAACCACGTATATAGTTTAGAATCTCCTCTAAAGTTATTTATATTATTCCATATTTTAATAAATGTATTTTGCAGAACATCGTCGGTATCGTGATGCGAAATAACTATTCGTCGAATTTGCCAATATAGTTTTTCTTTATATTCTGATAAAATTTGTTTAAATGCTTGTTCTTTTTTACCGTTTATTAAAAGTATTTTTATTTTATTATCGACATTATTCATTTGCAATATTTTGCAAAACTGTATATTGTTTAATTACTTGCGACTTATTACTTTGTTAACTGCATCAACAATATTTTTAGCTTTTAATCCGTATTTTTCCATTAGTTTATCGGGTGTTCCGCTTTCGCCAAAAGTATCGTTTACTCCAACAAATTCTATTGGTTTTGGATTTTTACTTGCAAGTAGTTGAGCGATACTATCGCCTAATCCTCCATTAATCATATGCTCTTCGGCAACAACAACAGCTTTTGTTTTTTCTACCGATTGTAAGATTGATTTTTTGTCTAAAGGTTTAATTGTATGTATATTTATTATTTCGGCTGATATTTTTTGTTTTTCTAATATTTTAGCGGCTTCTATGGCTTCCCATACCATATGTCCCGTTGCAAATATACTTACATCGGTTCCTTTATTTAGGTTTATGGCTTTTCCTATCTCGAATTTTTGATTTTCGTCGGTAAAGTTTGGAACTTTTGGTCGTCCAAATCTTAAATAAACGGGGCCTTTATAGTCGGCTATTGCAATGGTTGCTGCTTTTGTTTGGTTATAATCGCAGGGAACTATAACTGTCATATTAGGGAGCATTTTCATAAGTCCTATATCTTCGAGTATTTGATGAGTTGCTCCGTCCTCGCCAAGTGTTAGCCCTGCATGCGATGCACATATTTTTACATTTTTGTTAGAGTATGCTACCGATTGTCGTATTTGGTCGTAAACTCTACCTGTTGCAAATGCTGCAAATGTTCCTATAAATGGAATTTTATTTCCTATTGTAAGTCCTGCTGCTACTCCAACCATATTTGCTTCGGCAATTCCGGCTTGAAAAAATCGTTCGGGAAATTTATTTGCAAATTCGTTCATTTTTAACGAACCTGTAAGGTCGGCACACATTGCTACTACATTTTTATTTTTATTTCCTAATTCGTAAAGCCCTGCTCCAAAACCTGAGCGGGTATCTTTTTTATCTGTAAATTTATATTCTTTCATTTGTTTTTGTTTTTGCTTGTTTAAAATAGTCTTACTAAAATAGAACCTCGTGATGTTACTTTAAATGTTTTTTCTTTTGTAAATAATGTTTGATTTGCATTTTTTGATCGAAATACAACTTTGTATGTTCCGGGTTGCAAGTTTATACTTTCTTTTCGGGTGTTTGTTTTTAAATTATAAACCCATTCCATTGTTTCGCCTTTAAGCAGATATACGCTTCCGTATCCGGTTGCCGAGTATGCAAATGTTGCTATTCCCGATGCAGGAATATTTAATGTTGTTGTATAACTTTGTTTAATCTCGACATTATTAATTTTTATACGTGGTAATGTTAAAATCTCTACATCGTATTTTCCTATTATATATTTATCGGTAGAATTTACTTTTTGAACGTTTAAGGTTTCCATTTCTTTTGATTTTCGGACAATTACACTAACGTTTTTTTGATTTATATCGTTAGTTTTAATTGTAAGATAACCTTGTGGAGCATCAACTGCAAATGTTGAGTGTTTACCCGGTGTTAATTTTAAACTGTCGATATAAACCGGAGGAATTGTATGTATTTTTACTTTGTATGTTATAAACGGTTCTAAGTAAATTGTATCAGGCACTCCTCTGTTATTAAGTGTATGTATGTAATTATTTTTAATTTTTCCGTTGGCTTTGTCTATAAATGTCATATTTACGTTTGTTTCGGTTGGGTTTCCTGCTTGATCGAGTAAATTTATTTGACACGATGTGTTGTTAAGTGCTTGCGATATTACAACACCAAGAACTTCTTTAAAACGTTTTTCGTTTGCGGCATCGTAATATTGACCAACACACTCAAACGATTTTCTGAATTCTATATCTAAACCTATACCTATTACAAACGGCTTTAGAATTATTCCTTTTTTTTGCAATGCCTGAGATACGGCACATGGATCTCCATCACAGGCTTCTATTCCATCGGTTATTAAAATAATTATGTTTCGGCAATTGTCGCATTTTGGAAAGTCTTGAGCAGCAAGCTCTAGTGAGTGTGCAATTGGGGTTGTTCCTTTTGGACGTATTCGGTCTAAAACCGATTTTATTTTGTTTGCATTATTTTTTGCAAATGGTACTTCGAGACGTGTATCGCTGCAATCTTGCGGTGGCACAATACTTTGATGTCCGTAAACACGTAAAGCAAGTTCTACATTAGGAACATTATTCAAGCTATCAACCATTTGTTTTAATAATTTACGTGCTATTGTTATTTTATTTCCTGTTTCCCATTTGCCTAACATACTTTGCGAGCTGTCGAAAATAAATAATATTCTGGTTTTTTGTTTTGGTTGTTGTGCCAATAAATTACCGGTATAAAAAAAGGTTATTATTAATATTAATATGGTTTTAAATCTCATTTTTTTGTAAAAATTTATATTTATTAATTATATATTTTAGTAATCGCCTAAAGTTTCTTTTAGTTGAGATAGTGCTTTTGCAAGTTGCTCGTCGTTAGGTGCAGAACCGTGCCACTTATGAGTTCCCATCATAAAATCGACACCCATTCCCATTTCGGTTTTCATAATAATTACTATAGGTTTGCCTTTAAATGTATTTTGTTTTGCTTTGTTTAATGTTTTTAAAAGTTCTTTAATGTTATTTCCGTCTGTTTCAAAAACCAACCAACCAAACGATTCCCATTTTGCATGTAAATCGCCAAGAGTTATTACATTGTCAGTAGAGCCATCGATTTGTTTTTTATTATAATCTATTGTTGATATTATATTATCGATTTTATGTGCATTTGCAAACATTGCGGCTTCCCATATTTGACCTTCTTGAAGTTCGCCATCGCCATGTAATGAATATACTAAATTTTTATCGTTGTTTAGTTTTTTTGCAAGTGCTGCTCCAAGTGCATTTGACAATCCTTGTCCTAACGAGCCTGATGCTATACGTATACCTTCGAGTCCCTCGGCTGTTGTTGGGTGTCCTTGTAATCTTGAGTTTATCGACCTAAAAGTTTTAAGCTCATTTATATTAAAATATCCTGCCCGTGCCAAAACGCTATACCAAACTGCCGATAAATGTCCGTTTGAAAGAAAAAATAAATCTTCGCCATTATCGTTTACAGTAAATTTTTTAGGATTTTGATTTAAAACGCTAAAGTATAAACATGTAAAAAAATCGGCACAGCCAAGTGCTCCTCCGGGGTGCCCCGATGCGTTTTGATGAACCATTCTAAGTATATCGCGACGAACTTGCGATGATATTTCTTGTAATTTTTTAATATCTTCCATTTTTTATTTTTTTTGTAAAAGTATCTTTTTTATTAATATCAAAAATAAAAGTTAATAATTTGTGAATATTTAACCGTAATTAAAAATTATTTTTTTGTAAATATATTAACGTTTAATAAATTTTTATTAACTGTAACTAAATTTTTATTAAATACGTAAAATCCCGTATTGAAAATTAAAAAAAAATACATAACTTTGTTTAAAAATTTAATAGTCATGAAAAAAATATTATTTTTATCAGCATTAATATCTTTAGCATTTTTCGCAAATGCTCAAACAATTACTCCCGATGTTGTTTCCGGTGGGGGCGATTATTTTTCAAATTCTAACTATTCTATTGCATGGACAGTAGGAGAACCTGTTATTGAAACACTAACAGGAACAAATTATACATTAACTCAAGGTTTCCACCAAGGAATATGGAATATCGTTAATGTAGAAAAACAAATTGCCAATACCGATATTAATGTTTATCCAAATCCCACATCTGATTACATTAATATTGATATTACAGGTGTAAACTCATCGGATTATCAAATTCAATTATTTGATAACTTAGGGAATTTATTATTAGATAAATCTTACGAAGATGCTAAACAAATTTCGTTGCAAAAATATGCACGAAGTTTATATTATGTTAAAGTTTTAAATGTAAAGAATAATAAATTTGATTCTTACAAAATACTAAAAAAATAAATTATGAAAAACAATAATAACTTAACTCTTATTTTTGCGGCTGTTATATTAATGTTTATAGCAAGTTCTTGTGCACAACAACATCATTGTTCGGCTTATTCGAGTAACGATAAAATTATTACTGTTGATGATAATGCTCAAGTTATGGCGTTTAATAATATAGATAAGCAAAAATAAATTTAATACACATTAGTATTTATAAAAATTTAATTTAGGGTTAATTTGATTAAAAATAAGTTTTAAAATTTTTTTAAGACTTATTTTTTGTTTTTTATTGCTAATGAGCCTCTAACCAATTATCGCCAACACCAATATCAACAATTAACGGGACTTTTAACTTAATGGCATTTTCCATTTTTGATTTTACTATCTGCTTAACAATATCGAGTTCGGGTTTGTAAACGTCAAAATTAAGTTCGTCATGCACTTGCATAATAATTTTTGATTTAAGTTTTTGTTTATTAAACTCATTAAAAATATTTATCATTGCTATTTTAATAATATCGGCAGCCGAGCCTTGTATTGGCGAGTTTATTGCATTTCGTTCGGCAATGCTTCTTACAAGATGATTTCGAGAGTTTATATCTGGTAATTGTCTTCGCCGTCCTTTTAGTGTTAAAACATAACCTTCTTTACGTGCTTTATCAATACTATTATTCATAAATTCTTTGACTTTTGGATAATTTGCAAAATAGCTGTCTATTAATTCTTTTGCTTGTTTTCTTGATAATCCTGTATTTTCGGCTAATCCAAAAGCTGATATGCCGTAAATAATTCCAAAATTTGCCGATTTTGCCTCGGAACGTTGTTGTTTTGTAACATTATCTAACGCAATGTTGTAAATTTTTGCTGCAGTAGATTTGTGTATATCCTCGTTATTTATAAAGGCGTTTATAAGATGATTATCGCCACTAAAATGAGCCATTACTCTAAGTTCTATTTGCGAATAATCTGCCGATAAAAATGTGTAATCTTTTGATGACGGGACAAATGTTCGTCGCACCTCTTTTCCGCGTTTGTCTCTAATAGGAATATTTTGCAAATTAGGGTTTGTAGAACTTAACCTGCCTGTAGAAGCTATTGCTTGATTATATGATGTATGTATTTTGCCTGTTTTTTTATTTATTAATTTTGGTAAAGCTTCAACATAAGTTGAATTTAATTTTACAAGACCTCGATAATCGAGTATTAGGTTTATTATAGGATGTTTATTTTTGTATTTTTTTAAAATATCTTCGCCTGTTGAGTATTGTTTTGTTTTTGTTTTTTTTGGTTTGCTGTCTATTTTTAAATCGTCGAACAATATTTCGCCTAATTGTTTTGGTGATGATATGTTAAACTCTTTACCCGATAATTTATAAATCTCGGTTTTTATTTTATTTATATCAGACTGTAACTGTATAGAATATTGATTTAACGATTTTGTGTTAATAGATACTCCATAAAATTCCATATCTGCAAGAACATAAACTAACGGCATCTCTATATTATTAAATAAATCGATTAAATTATTATTGATTAATTTTGGTTTAAAAATATTTTTAAGTTTAAGTGTAATATCGGCATCTTCGCAAGCATAGTCGGTAATTTTTGCAATGTTTACTTGTTGCATCGATAATTGATTTTTACCTTTTTTTCCTATTAACTCATCAATGTGTATTGTTTTGTAGTCTAAATAAATATCTGCAAGGTAATCGAGATTATGACGCAATTCGGGTTCGAGTAAATAATGAGCTATCATTGTATCAAACAATTCTCCTTTTACAAGGATATCGTAATTTTTAAGTATTAATATATCAAATTTTATGTTTTGTCCTATTTTTGTAATATTCTCGTTCTCAAATAAATTTTTAAACTCTTTAAGAATATTTTTTTGTTTATCGAAATTATTATCAAAAGGTATATAAAATGCTTCGTTCTCGGTTACAGCAAATGATAGTCCTACTATTTGTGCATTAATTGTATCAATTCCTGTTGTTTCGGTATCGAAACAAAATTCTTTTACCGATTTTAACTTGTTTATTAACTCGCTACGTTTTTCTGTTGTATCGACTAAAATGTAGTTGTGTTTTACATCTTTTAATGTTTTTTTGTCGGCAAACATTAGCTGATTGTTATTATTAGAGGTATTTTCTTGTGTATTTTGCGAGAACAAATTACCTTGTAAGGGTAAATTATTATTTGTATTTTCTACATTATTGTTTTGTTGTATTACTCTGTTTAGCAAATTTCTAAACTCGAGTTCTTTAAACAGTTTTTTTATTTTATTATTGTCGAAATCTTTTATTTTAAGATTATCTAAATTTATATCAACCGGCACGTTTAAAATAATAGTTGCAAGTTTTTTAGATAATAATATTTGTTCTTTATTATTTTCGATAGATTCCTTTTGTTTGCCTTTTAGTTTATGTGTATTTTCGATAATATTTTCTACACTGCCAAACTCGGCTATAAGCTTTTTTGCTGTTTTTTCGCCAATACCTGGAGCTCCGGGAATATTATCCGATGCATCGCCCCATAATGCAAGTATATCGATTACTTGTTTTGGATTTTTTACGTTAAACCATTTTTTTACACTATCAACAGTAACAATTTCGGCATCGTTGCCCATTCGTTTTGGTTTATACATATAAATATTATCAGATACAAGTTGTGCAAAATCTTTATCGGGAGTCATCATAAACACTTTAAACCCTTGTTTTTCGGCTTTTTTAGCTATTGTTCCTATTGTATCGTCGGCTTCGTAATTATCAATCTCAATAATATTAATGTTAAAAGCATCTAATACATTTTTTATTATTGGAATCGATTTTTTTATGTCTTCGGGGGTTTCTTGTCTGTTAGATTTATAGTCTGCATAAATTTGTTTTCGGAATGATGGTCGCGGTGGATCGAAAACAACTGCTATATGCGATGGTTTTTCTTTGTTTAGAATTTCTAAAAATGTATTTGTAAATCCAAATATTGCCGATGTATTTAGTCCTGTAGAATTAAAACGTGGGTTACGAATAAAAGCATAATACGAACGAAATATTATTGCATAAGCATCGATTAAAAAAAGTTTATTCATAAGTAATATAAATTAAGTAAAAAATCGTAGTAAACAAAGATAATTATTTTAAATGATTTTGTATATTTATTTTCTTTGTATAAAATATAATAAATTTTAAAAAAAATAGTTTCTCAGATATAAATTTTAATTTACCTTTGAAACTTTGTTAAATTTTTATTTAAAATAAATTTGATAATAAAAAAAATACATATAAATGTTTTTACCACTCTGTTTTTTTTGTTAATACTAGTTTCTTGTTCGACAAAAAAAAATAAGTGGATAAATCGTGCATACCATAATACTACCGCTAAATTTAATGTTTATTTTAATGGTAACGAGGCTTTAAAAGCAGGGGTAAAAAAAATTACAGAAGCACATCACGATAACTATACTTTAATACTTCCCGTATTTCCTTTTAGTGATAAAACTGCGGCACAATCGGGTGCAGGTTCTATGGAAAAGGCTATAAAAAAAGCATCAAAAGTTATAAAAAAACATTCTATAACAGCAAAACCTAAACGCAAACAAGGAAAATTAACTAAAAAAGAAAAAGAATTTTATGCACGCAAAGAATATTGTAATTGGGTTGACGATAGTTATTTAATGATGGGAAAAGCTAATTTTTATTCGCGTAATTTTTTTGAAGCCGATAATTCGTTTAATTATGTAATAAATCAATTTTCGGATCCTAAAATAAAATACGAGGCTTATCTTTGGTTAGCTCGTTCGTATAACGAACAAAAAAAATATACCGAGGCTCTTGAGATTTTAGAACGTCTGAATAGCGACAGAAAATTTCCACGTAAACTAAAAAAAGAATTAGCTACAACTTTTGCCGATTCTTATCTTAAACAAAATCGTTATAACGAGGCTATTCCTTGGTTGCGTAAAGCAATAGACCAACGTGGCAAGAAACGTGTAAAAGCCCGTTACAAATTTATTTTAGCACAAATTTATCAATCGTATGGAAAAAATGCTAATGCATCGAATCTTTATAAAGAGGTTATAAAAATGAATCCTCCTTACGAGATGGCATTTCGTGCAAAAATAAACAGGGCTACATCTTATGATGTTAGTGCCGGTGGCAGTAAAGAGATAAAACGTCAACTTGAAAAAATGTTAAAAGACGATAAAAATATTGAGTATCAAGATCAAATTTATTATGCTCTTGCAAATGTTTACTATGCCGAAAAAAACGAAACCGAAGCAATAAAAGATTATAAATTATCTGTAAGAACAAGTGTATCGAATACAGACCAACAAGCATTGTCGTATTTGGCTATTGCCGATATTTATTTTAAAAAATCAAACTATCAATATGCACAAGCATATTACGACAGTTGTATAAATTTACTCGATGAGAAATATCCTAAATATCAAGAGATTAAACAAAAAGCCGATAATTTAACTTATTTGGTAGATAACCTAAATATTATTCAAGAACAAGATAGTTTGCAAATGGTTGCATCTATGTCCGAAAAAAAACGTAATAATTTTATAGACAAAATAATTAAAAAAGTTATTGAAGAAGAACAACGTAAGAAAGAAGCCGAAGCCGAGGCTCAACGTAATGCTATGCTTTTTGACCAAAATATACGCGAGAATAAACAACGTAATATTGGCGGAAAATGGTATTTTTACAATCCTACGGCTATGGGATTTGGGGCTTCGGAATTTCGCAAAAAATGGGGCGTGCGTAAACTTGAAGATAATTGGCGAAGAAAAAATAAATCGGTTGTTATGATGGATACCGATGAAAATGTTGATGATAATGATACTACAAATAAAGTAAGCGATAATAAAACTCGCGAATATTATTTAAAAAATTTACCTCTTAACGATTCGTTAATTAATATATCTAATAAAAAAATAGAAGAAGCCCTTTATAATGTATCGGAATTTTATAAATCGAAATTAGAAAATTATCCGCAAGCAATAAAATCGTTTGAAGAACTTATTAAACGTTTTCCTAAATCGGATTATTTGTTATTATCGTATTATAGTCTTTATCAGCTAAATACATTAACAGGTAATAAACAAAAAGCCGATTATTATAAAAATATTATTATAACACAATATCCCAACAGCAGATATGCTAAATCGCTAACCGACCCCGACTATTTAAAGAAAATAGAAGCTGAGAATAAGAAAAATTATACAGTCTATACCAAAGCATATTCTTATTTTGAACAACAAAATTATTATAATGTTTTGCATACTTTACAAAATATTGATACAACTAATTTAACCAAAGATTTAGCTCCTAAAGTTGAGTTAATAAGAGCATTGTCTTACGGCGGAATACGGGATATTAAAAATTATCGTGAGTCGTTAAAAAAAGTTATTAGCAAATATCCTAAATCAGATGCAAAAATTACTGCAACAAAAATTTTAGCACGGCTAAACAGTCCTGATTTTGTCTTACCCGACAGCAGTTTAATTGCCGAAAATACAAACGAAACATCGCAAATAAATAATCAACCAAAAGACACTGTAAAACAACAAAATATAAAACCCGAAAAAGCAGAGTTTTATTCTTATAACGAGGACTCAAAATATTATTATCTAATGTTTGTTAACTCAAATACAAATGATGTTAACCGTTTAAAATTTAACATAATAAATTATAATATTGATAAGTTTCCTATGTTTGATTTTGAGGTAAAAGCTCAAAAAATAAATAAATCGGTTACGGCAATTACCGTTAGAAGTTTAGACAATTTATCGCAGGTTCGAAAATATTACAGGGCAATAAATCGTCATAAATCTTTATTTAAAAATATAGAAAAAACCGATTTTAAACAATTTGTAATATCCGAAGAGAATTATAATAAATTTATTAAAGATTTGGATATTAATAAATATGAGGATTTTTACCTTAAAAACATATCCAAAAAATAATATTTATTGCAATGAATATTAAACTTATTCTTGTAGGAAAAACTAACGAAGATTATCTTAATATTGCTATTAATAAATATGTTAAACGATTAAAATTTTATGTAAATTTTGATATTATTACTATTTCCGAATTACGAAATATAAAAAATACAAATGTAGAACAACAAAAAGAAAAAGAAGGAAAATTAATTTTATCGAAAGTAAATAATTACCCGGGACATATTATTTTATTAGACGAAAAAGGCAAAGAATTTACGTCGGAAAAATTTGCATCTTGGATACATAAAAAGCAAATTAATTCTACTAAAAATTTAATTTTTATTATTGGTGGTCCTTTTGGTTTTTCAAATGAAATTTATTCTTTGGCAAACGAAAAAATAAGTCTTTCGCAAATGACTTTCTCGCATCAAATGATAAGATTGTTGTTTGTTGAACAAATATACAGGGCTTATACCATTATTAATAACGAACCGTATCACCATAAATAACATTTATTACTCGGCAATTATATCGGCTTTACGTTTTAATCTGTCGGTAAGATTACTGTCTTGTAATATTCCTTTTCCTATTGCTGTTACATTTTTATAACCTTTACTAATAATGTATTTTTTTACCGACTCGGCACGTTTTTTACTTAATATTTTATTGTATGCAACGCTACCTTTGCTATCGGTATATGCCGATATGATTATTTTTGCATTTTCGGGTATTTGTTTTATTTTGCTATCGATTGCTTGTTTTGCCTCG
>Ga0256833_1002753_pt1 | contig 12198 bp, 10 predicted proteins | sample 356284metaG_FD_190535 | JGI IMG/M metagenome (GOLD analysis project Ga0256833, IMG submission 190535) | Hydrothermal vent microbial communities from Mid Atlantic Ridge, Atlantic Ocean - 356-284 | ecosystem: Environmental > Aquatic > Marine > Hydrothermal vents | place: Atlantic Ocean: Mid...
TAGCCGTCTGCCGCCGGCCGCTGATAGGCGCCCTGCTGGTTCGCGGTTTGAACGGATTTGCCGGCGCCGCTACCTTCATGGCCGTTGCGGGCAGCATGGATGATAGAGTAAAAAAGGGATTTCTGGCGCCCTATGGCAACTGGCGGGAGCGGGTGGCCATTCATCGTTTTATCCAGGATATCCCCATGCGGCCGGATCATCCTTCCTGGCCGACCCTGCAGGCGGTTACTGCTTCTCTTGGCGGTCTGCGCGACAAACCCATGCTTCTTCTCTGGGGCGGACGGGACTTCTGCTTTAACCGTCTCTTTTATGAGGAGTGGCGTCGACGGTTTCCCCGGGCAGAGGGGGTATTGTTTGCAGGAGCCGGTCATTATCTGCTGGAAGATATACTGCCCGAGGCCATGACGCAACTCTCTCCCTTTTTGCAGAATTGTTATGGAAAATTGTAATATTGCCGCTGTATTACAGGAGATAGCCTCCGATCGTGGGAACGAGATCGCCCTTGTGGAGAAAAAAGGTCGCGGCTACCGTCGATATTCTTTTTTTGAACTGGATGCCAGGCGGCGTGATTTTGCCGGTCGTCTGCAAGGGGCCGGTATCGGGCCGGGTGATCGGGTCATGCTCATGGTGCGTCCCTCCATGGAGTTCATTTCCCTTACCTTTGCCCTGTTTTCCATTGGTGCCGTGGTTATCCTTATTGATCCGGGAATGGGCTATCGTAACCTGTTGCGTTGTATCCAGTCGGTCAAACCGGATATCCTGCTTGCCATTCCCAGGGGTGTGTTGTTCAGCCGTCTGTTTTCGGCACCGTTTGCCACCGTGCGTAAACGGATATGCGTCGGCAGGGGATGGGGATTGTTAGGAATTTCTCTGCATTCACTTCCCGCAACATCGACGAAAACCATCTTTGTTGCCGCTGCCGATGACCTGGCGGCAATTATTTTTACCACCGGTTCCACAGGTCCGCCCAAGGGTGTGCAGTACACCCATGGCATTTTTCATGCCCAGTTACAGCTTATCAGGGAATACTACGGGATTGGGCCGGGAGAAGTAGATCAGCCTGCATTCCCCCTGTTCGCTCTTTTTTCCACCGCCCTGGGCGCCAGAGCGGTTCTTCCTGATATGGATCCAGGCAGGCCCGCCCAGGTTGATCCGAAAAAATTTATCCGAACCCTGTTGGAAGAACAGGTCACCTATTCCTTCGGCAGCCCGGCAATCTGGAATGTGGTCAGTCGCTACTGTCTGCAACAGGGAATAACCCTGCCTGTACGAAAGGTACTGATGGCCGGTGCTCCCGTGGCCGGAGAACTGGTGGAACGGGTTGCCCGGATCATCCCTGACAGCGGGGAAATTCATACTCCTTACGGGGCAACTGAAAGTCTGCCCGTTGCTTCGATCACCGGTCGGGAACTTCTTCAGGATTGCCGGTCGTTAACCGGCAAGGGAAGAGGTGTGTGTGTCGGCCGTCCGCTGCCTGGTATTACTGTCAGTATTATCCGGCCGCAGGATGGTCCGATTGATAACTGGCGACAGGTTGAGGAGTGCGGCCCGGAAGAGATCGGGGAAATCGTGGTCAAGGGTCCGGTTGTGACCCGGGCCTATGATAATAATCCGCAAGAGACAAGACTGGCGAAGATACCGGATGGAGATTCCTTCCGTCACCGGATGGGTGATATGGGATATTTTGACCGGACCGGGCGTTTGTGGTTCTGCGGTCGCAAGGCCCATGTCGTCCACACCGCAGATGGACCGATGTATTCCATTTGTTGTGAGGGCATTTTTAATACTCATCCGCAGGTGGTACGTTCGGCCCTGGTCGGCGCAGGCAGGAAGGGAAAGCAGGTGCCGGTTCTTCTGGTGGAGAAAAAGGATGGTGTCGGGGAGGAGAAGCTGCTGGCGGATTTGCAAATACTTGCCGGGAAGCACGCATTAACTGAAAATATCTCCACCTTTCTGGTCCATCACGGATTTCCGGTTGACATTCGTCATAATGCTAAAATTTTCAGAGAAAAACTTGCCCTGTGGGCTGAAAAACGGATCAGCGGCCAGGGATGTGATGATGGATTGTGAGGATAACATGCACATGGAGGCTCCATGAAAAGGGTTGTGGTTACCGGCGGCGGCGGCTTTATCGGTTCTGCCGTTGTGCGGCGGCTGCTGGCTGCCGGTGACCGGGTAACAGTTATCGGGAGATCGAAATATCCAGAGCTTTCGGCAATGGGCGTAACCTGTCTGCAGGGGGATGTCAGTGATCAAAATTTTATGGACTATGCCCTTAAAGGCTCTGATATTGTTTTCCATATAGCGGCAAAAGCTGGAATCTGGGGACGTTGGAGGGAGTATGAAAAAACAAACATTCTGGGTACGGCAGTCTGTATAAATGGATGCCTGAAAAACGGCGTGCCGGCGTTGGTTTATACTTCAACGCCATCCGTGGTTTTTGGAAACAGAAGCCTTGAGGGCGTTGATGAAAAAATTCCCTATGCGCGTAAACCGCTTTGCCGATACGCGGCCAGTAAAATCATGGCGGAACGACTTATACTCCGGGCCGATTCGACTCGGTTACGGACGACAGCCATCAGGCCTCATCTTGTCTGGGGGCCGGGAGACCCCCATCTTGTCCCCCGTTTACTTGAACGGGGCAGGGCCGGGAAACTTAAAATAGTAGGCACGGGGTTTAATCGCGTCGATATCAGCTATATAGATAATGTAGCCCAGGCGCATGTGCTGGCGGCTGATAATCTTTTAGGGGAAGCGAATGCGGGTGGACAGGCCTTTTTTATCGGCCAGGAAAAACCCGTTTTTCTATGGCAATGGATCAATGAACTGTTTGCCGAACTTGGGATTGAACAGGTGCATAATAAGGTTCCTCTGGCAGCGGCATATGCCGTCGGCAGTCTTTTGGAGTTGGTGTATACCGTCCTTCAAAGGACGGCGGAGCCGCCCATGACGAGATTTGTCGCCCTGCAGCTGGCAAAATCACATTGGTTTTCCCATGCCGTCGCCCGGGATCTGTTAGGATATGTACCTGAGGTTTCCATTGAGGAGGGAATGAAACGACTTGTCCGGTGGATTCATGAGACTTCCCGGGGGTAACCTTTACTTTCAAATTTCTTGTTGATCTTATCAATATTTTTGAAGCGGCAGAAAAATGCGGGATTCCCGCAGGAATAGCGGAATGGCGTCAACGGGCGCAGTCAATTTTGTTCGCTGTCTTCCTGAAAAAAGATTTGACAGTAACTCCTTTTTTAAGTAGTTATCCCACACGTGAGTTGAATCACCATTCACTTTCCATTGTGGAAACCACCTTTTTTCAGAGTTATCAGGAGTAGTTGCTATGATCACCTTAGATATCACATTGTTTATTCATATCATTAATATGATTGTAATGATGGTTATTCTCAATGCTATTCTTTATAAGCCGGTTTTAGGTATTCTTGAAAAGCGACGGCAGAAATTTGATTCGCTCGCGCAGGATGTTGAGCAGTTTGAAGAGCATGCCAGGCAACGTCAGGCAGACTTGGATAAGAAGATGCATGAGGCGAGTATGAAAGCAAAAAAGGCTCTTGATGGAGCTCGAAGTGAGGCGCAGGCCGCAGGAGCTGAAAAGCTGGCCGCCATTCGTAAGGAGGCGGAGGGCGAAAAAGAGAAACAGCTTGCCGATTTGCGTGGCCAGATCGAGAAGGCCAGGAAAGAGCTTGGGGATAATGTTGCTGGGTTCGCCCAGGAAATGGCTGGAAAGATACTTGGAAGGAGTCTGGAGGCATGAGAGCTCGAATTGTAAAAATTATTTTGCCGGGACTGATGGTTGTTGCCTTGTGTACGGCACCTTTGGTATTCGGCGCAGGGCATGAAGCGGCTGCAGGTATTGATGATCAGGCTCTGCACGGTATAGAGGCCGTCCATGAGGCAAATGCAGCGGCGGTTGAGGCAAAGCATGGTGAAGCTGCCACCGCACTTCACCAGGAAAATCCTGCACGGGAACACGACGCCCAGGTTGAGGCCGGTACCCGGAAAGTAGAAGAAGGCCTTGCCGGTGAACCGGAAGAAAATGAGCATCATTCGATGGTCACGGCCGCTAAACTCAAAGATTTTTTCTGGCGAACGGTCAACTTTCTGGCTCTAATCGTTATCCTTGTCAAGTTTCTTGCCAAGCCGATAGGCTCCGGCTTGAATGGACGGCGTCAACAGATCAGGGCCGAACTGGAGGACCTGCAGGCAAAGCGTGACGAAGCTGAGCGTTCGCATAAAGAGTTTGAGGCGCGTCTTGCCGGTATGGAAAAAGAAATGGAGACCGCTGTTGAAAAAGCCGTCGCCCTTGCTGAAGTTGAGAAGGAGCGCATCCTAAAAGAGGCGGAACAGGCGGCCGAGGATATTAAGCGTCAGGCTGAGGCTGCGGTGCGGGCTGAGCTGGTTGATGCGAAGCGTAGGTTACGCGATGAGGTTGCCGAACAGGCAGCTGCTATGGCTGAAGAGTTGATCGTTAAAAATTTGACCCCGGCGGATCAGGTAACGATTACTGAACAGTATCTTGAAAGAGTAGGTGCGGCACAGTGAGACAGACAATCTTAGCACGACGATATGCCAAGGCTCTTTTTTCTCTCGGTAAAGAGGATGGGAAAAACGAAGGTTACAGTGAGGTGTTGAATGCCATTGCCGAGCTCTACAAAAATGAATCGGTAGAGAATGCACTGGTTAACCCGCTGTATCCGGTTGAGGCGCGGCAGAAGGTAATGGCCAAGATCGGTGAGTTGGCAAAGGCCGATGCAATCATGACCAGGTTTCTTGATTTACTTATTGAGAAAAAGAGGGCGGATATTCTACCTGACATTGCCGCAGAAATGCGGATAATGGTTGATCAGGAACAGAATATCAGTCATGGTTCGGTGGTTTCGGCCATCGAACTGGATGATGCCCTTAAGGGAAAGATCCAGCAGGCTCTGGAAAAGATCACGGGAAATAAGGTTATAATTGAGACCAGTGTTGATCCGTCCATTATCGGAGGGGTAATTGCCAAGGTTGGCGACCTGGTGCTTGATGGGAGTATAAAAACGCAACTTAATGGATTAAAAGAATCTATCAAGGGGAGAGAATAATCAAATGCAGATTAAAGCCGAAGAAATCAGTCAGATTATAAAGGATCAAATAGCTGGCTACGAAAGTGATGTAGACCTGAAGGAAACAGGAACTGTTCTCTCCGTTGGTGACGGTATTGCCCGTGTTTATGGCGTAGAGAACTGTCAGGCCATGGAGCTTCTTGAGTTCCCCGGCGGCATTATGGGCCTTGCCTTGAACCTTGAAGAGGATAACGTAGGTGTCGCCGTTATGGGTGATGTCCGTTATATTAAAGAAGGTGACGTGGTTAAGCGTACCGGTAGAATCGCGGAGGTGCCTGTCGGCCCGCAACTTGAAGGGCGCGTGGTTGATGGTATCGGACAGCCCATTGACGGTAAGGGTCCGATTGAAGGTGCTGAAACCAGGAAGATGGAAGTACTTGCTCCCGGTGTTATTGCCCGTAAATCAGTACATGAGCCATGTTACACAGGATATAAGGCGGTTGACGGTATGACTCCGGTCGGTCGTGGTCAGCGTGAGTTGATTATCGGTGACAGGCAGATTGGTAAAACAGCACTCTGTGTTGATGCCATTATCGCTCAGAAAGACACCGACGTCCATTGTATTTATGTGGCAACCGGTCAGAAAAAATCTACGGTAGCCCTGGTTGTGGAAGCGCTGCGTAAACATGGTGCCATGGAATATACCACCGTTGTGGCCGCCTGTGCCTCCGATCCAGCTCCGATGCAGTATGTATCGGCAATGGTCGGTTGTGCCATGGGCGAGTACTTCCGTGATAACGGCCAGCATGCGCTGATTATCTATGATGATCTTTCCAAACAGGCTGTTTCCTACCGTGAGCTGTCACTGCTGCTCAGGCGTCCTCCAGGACGTGAAGCGTATCCCGGTGATATTTTCTTCAACCATTCACGTCTGCTCGAACGTGCTGCCAAGGTCAGTGATGATCTTGGTGCAGGTTCCCTGACGGCCCTGCCGATCATTGAGACCCAGGCTGGTGATGTTTCCGCGTTTATCCCAACAAACGTTATCTCGATCACCGATGGTCAGGTCTTCCTTGAGCCGAGTCTCTTTTTTGCCGGCGTTCGTCCTGCAATCAACGTTGGTATTTCAGTATCTCGTGTTGGTGGCGCCGCCCAGGTTAAGGCAATGAAACAGGTTGCCGGTACCCTGCGCCTTGATCTTGCTCAGTATCGTGAGCTGGCAGCCTTTGCCGGTTTCGGTTCCGATCTTGATGCCGCCACCCAGGCCCAGTTGACGCGCGGTGAGCGTCTTGTTGAAATTCTTAAACAGCCCCAGTACCAACCGCTAACCATGGAAAAGCAGGTAACTATTATTTTTGCCGGCACCAAAGGATTCCTTGATGAATTTCCGGTTGATACGCTTGCTGATTACGAGCAGGAACTTTATACCTATATAGAAAGCAACGAACCTTCTATTTTTTCTGAATTGAAAGAGAAAGAAGAGATATCGTCCAGTCTTGAGGAAAAAATGCGAAAAACTCTGACGGCTTTCGGCGAGACTTTCAAGGCCACCAAGGGTCTGAATTAAGCTTAGCACTGAGGTATCAATCCCATGCCAGGATTAAAGGATGTTAAAGATAAAATAGACGGTGTCTCCAAGACCTCGCAGATTACCCAGGCAATGAATATGGTTGCCTCGGCAAAATTGCGGGGTGCCCAGGAAAAGATGGAGTCCTTTCGCCCGTATTCTCAAAAGTTTGCCGAGGCCATGGGGGATCTTTCAGGGAGTATGGAGGGAGGCAATCTTCCCCTCATGGAAGTACGTGATGTAAAAAGTGTTGAAATTGTTGTTGTGACTTCTGATCGTGGATTATGCGGCAGTTTCAACGCTAATATCATGAAGATCGTACACAAACTCATCAAACAGTATGAGGATGAGGGAAAAAAGGTAACTGTCGTAACCGTCGGCAACAAGGCGTTCCAGGGTTTGCGGAGGACTGGAAAAATCCGGACCTCTTACAAGGATATCATGGGAAGCTTTCAGATGTTTAACGCTCGTGAAATTTCCCAGGGTATAAGTGAAGCCTTTATAAATGGTGAAAGTGATCAGGTTGACTTGGTATACGGCAAATTTCACTCGGTTGCGGTACAGAAACCTGAAGTTGAGCAACTGTTGCCCATCAAACCTGTTGAAAGCAGCGATGAAGATGAGGCGCAGAATAGCGGGGTAACCGGTGCATATATCTATGAGCCTGAACCAGGGGAAATTATGGAAGTCCTTCTTCCTCTTTTCCTTAATGTTCAAGTGTATCATGCCATGCTTGAAGTGGGAGCCAGCGAACATGCTGCCCGTATGACGGCAATGGATAATGCAACCAATGCCTGTAAAGATATTATTGCTGAGTTGACTCAGCTTTATAATAAAGCTCGTCAGGCAGCCATTACCGGCGAGTTAATGGATATTGTCGGTGGTGCTGAGGCGCTGAAAGGCTAACAAGACTACCTTGGGTATTTAATCTGATAGAGGAGGCCATTTCAAATGGGTGATTCGAGAGTTGGAAAAATTATACAGGTCATTGGACCTGTTGTTGATGTTGAGTTCGAGGCGGGTGATCTGCCTGATATTATGAATGCATTGTTTGTTACTAATCCGGCAATCAGTGATGAACCTGATAACCTGGTTGTCGAGGTTGCACAACATCTTGGTGACAATTGTGTCCGTACCATTGCCATGGATCAGACCGATGGTCTTGTCCGGGGTATGGAATGTCGGGACACCGGCGAGCCGATCTCCATTCCTGTCGGTCAACCTGCCCTCGGCAGGATCATGAATGTCGTTGGTCGTCCTGTTGACGGCCTGGGTCCAATTGATGATTCCAAACGGATGCCGATCCATAGGCCTGCTCCTGCATTTACCGAGCAGGACACGGAGGTTAACGTTCTTGAAACCGGTATCAAGGTTATCGATCTCCTGGTCCCCTTTCCACGTGGTGGCAAGATGGGGCTGTTCGGTGGCGCCGGTTGCGGCAAGACAGTTATCATGATGGAAATGGTTAACAACATTGCCATGCAGCATGGTGGTATTTCGGTTTTCTGTGGTGTCGGCGAGCGTACCCGCGAAGGAAACGACCTGTACATGGAAATGAAGGAATCAGGTGTACTGCCCAAAGCAGCCCTTGTTTACGGGCAGATGACCGAACCACCGGGAGCACGTGCCCGCGTTGCCCTTACCGGGCTTACCGCTGCCGAATATTTTCGTGACGAGGAAGGCCAGGATGTGCTTTTCTTTGTTGACAATATCTTCCGTTTTACCCAGGCCGGTGCCGAAGTTTCCGCCCTTCTTGGTCGAATTCCTTCGGCTGTTGGTTATCAACCGACCCTTGCTACCGACCTTGGTGCCCTGCAGGAACGTATTACCTCGACTACCAAGGGTTCGATTACCGCTGTCCAATGCGTATACGTACCTGCTGACGACTTGACCGATCCCGCACCGGCAACCACTTTTGCCCATCTTGACGGTACTGTTGTTCTTTCCCGTCAGATTGCCGAGCTTGGTATTTATCCTGCAGTTGATCCTCTTGACTCCACCTCGCGTATCCTCGATCCCAACGTTGTTGGTGAAGAACATTATAAGACCGCGCGTGGAGTCCAGGTTGCCTTACAGAAATACAAAGAGCTTCAGGATATTATCGCAATCCTTGGTATGGATGAACTTGCTGAGGAGGATCAGCTTCTTGTACAAAGAGCTCGTAAAGTTCAACGTTTTCTGTCACAGCCCTTCCATGTAGCAGAAGTCTTTACCGGTATGGACGGTAAATACTGTAAGGTTGAAGATACCGTTCGCGGCTTCAAGGAAATCCTTGAAGGAAAACATGACGAACTCTCCGAGAATGCCTTTTATATGGTCGGTACCATTGAAGAGGCTATTGAGAAAGACGCAGCTGAAAAAGCCAACGCTTAACAGTTGCGACGTAAGCTGAACTGAGGAATAACAGATGGCACAAATTCATCTTGAAGTCGTTACCCCAACGGGACCGGTCGTCAGTGACGAGGTAGATCTCGTCACTGCTCCCGGTGTCGGTGGTGAGTTTGGCGTCCTGGCAAATCATGCTCCTTTTTTGAGTACGATAAAAACCGGTACTTTAAGCTATAAGAAAGATAAGGATACAAAGTACCTTATGGTCAGCGGCGGATTTTCAGAAGTATCCAACAATAAAATCACCTTTCTTGTAGAGAGTGCTGAATATGGTCACGAAATAGATGTTGATCGTGCCCTGAGAGCTCGTGAACGTGCTGAAAAACGTATTGCTCAAGCTCAGTCTCAAAGCGAGAAAATCAATCGCACACGAGCAGAGGCTGCTCTGCAAAGGGCTATTGCTCGTATACGGACAGCGGAACTTGCAAAACAGTAGTTTTCTCCTGTTCAGTAATTCAGGCCGTCCCATCCGGGACGGCCTTTTTTTTCATCGTCCCTTGTTGATCCAATGTCCTCTCTGCTAATAATTCCCTTTACATCTTATCCGGAGGTATTATGAAGCCCAAAGAGCGAATGGCTATTCCCCGCCAGTATCCAAAAGAACTCGCCCCTGAAGAACGGATCCACAATTTTAAAGAGGTTACCTTTGGATTTGACGAGAAGACGGCAATTCTCGAGGCTAATCGCTGTCTTCAATGTAAGAAGCCTGCCTGTGTTGCCGGTTGTCCGATTCATAATGATATTCCCGCATTTATTGCTCTGTTGCGTGAAAAGAAATTTGAAGAAGCCTATTGGAAAGTTCGTGAAACAAGTACCATGCCATCGGTATGTTCTCGTGTTTGTCCCCATGAATTCCAATGCGAAGGGGCATGTGTCCGTGGTAAAAAGGGAGAGTCGGTTGCCATTGGTATGCTCGAACGGTATCTGACAGACTGGATGGTCGCCAACAGCAGAAATATGTATCGAGAGTGCGCCAAGCCAAACGGCAAAAAGGTCGCTGTTGTCGGCTCCGGACCTGCCGGTATGACAGTTGCTCATATCCTTTCCCACCATGGTTATCAATGCACGATTTTTGAATCCCTCCCTATTTTCGGCGGTATGCTGTCGGTTGGAATTCCCCATTACCGTTTGCCCCGCGATATTATAGGGGCTGAGTTGTATTCCCTGAAGCATTGTGGTGTTGAAATTGTTTATGGAACGACAATTGGTCGGGATATTACACTTGAACAGTTAAAGGAGGATGGTTATTCATCCATTTTTCTCGGTGTTGGTGCCCATGAAAGCCGTAAACTCGGCATAGAAGGTGAAGAAGGAACCGAAGGTGTTATTCATGGTATCGATTATCTTCGTCGTGTCCTTAGCGGTGAAGATTTAAACGTTGGTAATCGGGTGGTTGTGGTTGGTGGCGGTAATGTGGCCATTGATGTTGCCAGAGTCGCCCTGCGAAGAGGATCCAAAGATGTTTTTCTCCTGTATCGCAGGACAAAAGAGGAAATGCCGGCTTCAAAGATGGAAATCCATCATCTCGAAGAAGAGGGCGTTCGGATTGAAATGTTAGCTGCTCCCGTCAAGATACTGCAGGCGGATGGCAAGCTGACTGGAATTGAATGTATCCGTATGCAACTTGGTGAACCGGATTCTTCAGGTCGCAGAAGACCCGTCCCCGAAGAGGGGTCTAATTTTGTCCTGCAGGCAGATTCTATTATTCCAGCCATCAGTCAGAAGGTGAATCACGTTGTAGATAAGGGAGTTGCCATTGAGTCGGAATCATGGGGTACCTACAGGGTGGATGCCAAGACCCTGCAATCCACCAGTGTGGACTGGATTTTTGCCGGCGGCGATGATGTCCTCGGTCCGCAGACTGTTGCTAAAGCTGTTTATCAGGGTAAAGTAGCCGCGGAATCCATGCACAGGTATATGCAGGGGCGTGATCTCCTTGAAGGGCGTGATCTCACCTGTTATATGATTGACTGGTAGCTGGTAGTCAGCCTGCGGTTATGTAATCATTGAAGGGCGGGGCGGTTCGGAGAATTTAATTTTTGTTCGTAATCAGGTGGTTGGCACTGTAATCGGCGATACCGTCGGCAATTTGTCCGGCAATATCGTTAAGAAAATCGTCTTGCCGCAGACGTTTCGCATCGCCGGGGTTGGTGATAAAGGAAATCTCTGCTAATACGGCCGGCATCTGGGCGCCGATAAGCACGTAAAAAGGCGCTTTTTTTACGCCATGATCCTGGACCGGATAATTCTCCTTTTTTAGACCTGATATTAGGTCATGCTGCACAGATCGTGCTAATCTGGATGATTCTATAATTTTTGAATTCTGCATCAGGTCGCTGAGAATAGCCTGCATTTCGCTGATATTATGCGTTGAAGTTGCATTTTCCCGTGCTGCTATCCGCATGGCTTCGGCGTTGGTGGCAAGGTTCAGATAAAAGGTCTCTATACCTTGCACTGTTTTATCCGGATGCGCATTGACGTGGATAGAGATAAAGAGGTCGGCCCCTGTTGTATTGGCTATTGCCGTACGTTCTTCCAGGGGAATAAATACGTCTTTGCTGCGAGTAAGGATAACCTCATAGTTAAATTTTTTTTGCAGTATTTTTTTTACCTTTTTGGCAACTTTCAAGACGATATTTTTTTCTTTCAGGCCAAAGGCCATGGCCCCTGGATCTTTCCCTCCGTGGCCGGGATCAATGATGATTTTCCGTATCCCTAACCCAAGTTGCTGGGCAAGGGAAAGAGGCGGCTGTTTGTGGGGTCTTCTTTGTCCGGCAGTCTTTTGATACCTTCTTTTTTTCCTGGGTTTTTTCTTTTTTGTATCTGTAAGGGTTATGAACACAGGGGGGGAAGTGGTTTTGCGGACCTCCGGTTTCTTTTTCGGCCGTTCGGCGAAGGCCGCTGCCGTTTCTTTTTCGACCTTCCTTTTTTTCATTCCGTGAACATCAATTATAATTCTAAACGGATCCTTGAGACTGAAGATCTTATAATCGGAGATTGATTCAATATCGACCACCACCTGTACCATGTCGTCACCGAGCTGCTCGCTGCGAACCAGTTTTAACAGGCCGTCCTCAATGGAGACCGGCTTCCGGTTCCTGCGAGCGATGTGGCTGCGGTGTAATTTGATGTATAATCGTCTCGGCTGGTCGCCATCCTTTTCTAACAGACTGGTCGTGTACGGAA
>Ga0256833_1002754_pt1 | contig 12194 bp, 12 predicted proteins | sample 356284metaG_FD_190535 | JGI IMG/M metagenome (GOLD analysis project Ga0256833, IMG submission 190535) | Hydrothermal vent microbial communities from Mid Atlantic Ridge, Atlantic Ocean - 356-284 | ecosystem: Environmental > Aquatic > Marine > Hydrothermal vents | place: Atlantic Ocean: Mid...
TTGTCGGCCCTGGGATTATGGACAAATTTTTCCTCTTTTTTATACGAGAGATTAAGTATTTCAGAAATGCTGTCCCGGCCGGCCAGGGCGTTGACCAGGCGGCGGCAGGCCTCTTCGCCCTCGCCCCGGATGATGAAATCGATCCAGCGTGATTCCCTGCCCGCCGCGATTTCTTCGTGCATCAGGGTGGCGTGATAGCCGCCGATGACGATCTTTGCCTCCGGCCGCAGTTCTTTAATAAGATGGGCGATTTTTGTGCAGGTATCATACTGCCAGGCCATGGCCGACAGGCCGATCAGATCGGGTTTGATTTTGTTGATGGTGCGGGTGAGATATTTTTTGATGGAACGGCGTTTTCTTACCAGGTCGATGAGATAGACCTCATGTTCCGGATCAATGTTGCCGGCAAGGGAGGCAATACCGAGGTTGGGCAGGTGAAAAGCCGCTTCATGGATAATGACCGGCGCCACATCCGGCATGGAGATAAGCAGTACCCTCATGTTTCACCGCCCGGGTGTTGATCCGTTGTCAGGGCTTGTCGAATCTGCTGTTCCAGGTAGCTGACAGGGTGTTTGTCGGGCTGGATGCGGGTGACCATGGTCAGGCTGATGATGTTGGTTCTGTGGGCATTAAAGAGAAATTTACCCGGCGCAAACAACCGTTCCGTGCCGGTAAGGTGCAACACCTCGATGGGCGCGTTACAGAGGCGGGCGATTTTGAGGGCGCCCCTGTGCAGGGGGCCGATTGTGCCGTCCCGGCTGCGTTTTCCTTCGGGAAATATAAAAAAAACACCGCCGTCGGCAAGATATTTTTTCATGCCTTCCACCTGTTCAATCATCATCTGCCGGTATCTGCCCCTGGCGTCGGCTGGAAAATAACCGGCGGTTCTCAGGACCCAGCCGAAAATCGGTACCTGGAAAAATTTTGCTTTGACCACTGTTTTCTGTTTGGGGAACAGGGCCAGCATCAGCAGGGGATCCAGGTAGGAGAGATGATTACAGACAACTATTGATGATTGTACCTGTTTCACCCTGCCATCAATTTGCAGGCGATGCCGGGGGGCGATGATACGGAGCAGTCGGAAGAATCCCCGGTAATACCAACTGTTGATCCGTTGGAATCGCGCTTCCCTGGAGCCAGGTAACAGCCAGGCTCCGCCGTAAACCAGACAAAAGGGAAAGACAAAGGCCAGGATAAAATATCCCCAGCAGCTCAAGGTCACCGCAGCATCGTAGAACCGGATGAGCGGCCGGAACAAGCCGGTGTCAGTCGAGGTGTCGGCCATTTTTCAGCAGCAGACAGGTGTTGACGCCGCCAAAGGCAAAGTTTTCAAGAGCGGCGATCCTGATACGCTCTTCGACGGGCTCGCGGACGTGGTTGAGCATGGCGCAGCGGGGATCGACGTTGTCCAGGTTCAGGGTCGGGGCAATAAATCCCGCCTCCATCATGTACAGGAGCATGGTCAGCTCAATCACCCCGCAGGTGCCCATGCAATGGCCCATGTAGCTCTTCAGGCCGATGATCCGGGGGCGGCTGCCATAGACCGCGTCAATGGCCTGGGCCTCGATCACATCGCCCATCTTGGTGGCGGTGGCATGGGCCGAGATCAGGTCGACAGCATCCGGGCCGATACCGGCATCTTCCAGGGCCAGGCGCAGGGTGGCGGTGATGCCGTCCAGGTTGGGCAGGATAAGGTCGCCGCCGTTGTTATTGCAGGCAAAGCCGATAACCTCAGCCAGGATCGTGGCGCCGCGTTTCTTTGCCGATTCGTATTCTTCCAACAGGACCGCGCCGCCGCCCTCGCCGACCACCAGGCCATCGCGGTCTCGGTCAAAGGGCCGGGGAGTGCGTTCCGGGGTGTCGTTAAAATCCACCGAGCAGGCGAGCAGGTTATCAAAAACCGCTACCGTGGTGGTGTCGTATTCATCGGCCCCTCCGCAGAGCATGGCATCCTGCATACCGTATTTGACCATCTCGTAACCAAAACCGATGGCCTGGCTCGATGTGGTGCAGGCGGTTGACGAGGCAATTACCCGGCCGGTAATGCCGAACATGCGGGTGATGTTGACCGCCGTGGTATGGACCATGGAGCGCAGATAATCGACCGCGCCGATGGAGGAGAATTCATCGGCCAGGTTGCCGAAAAAGGTCTTATAAATACGCCGCTGCACGGTCGGACTGCCGTGGGTGGAGCCAAAGGCTACTCCAAGCCTGCCCGAGGTAATAAAGTCCTCATCCAGGCCTGATTGTTCCAGCACGTCCTTGGCCACCCGGCAGGCGTAAAATGCCACCGGCCCCATGGTCTTGGTATATTGGCGTTTAAAGCCGTAATCAATGGCATAATCGACCGTGCCGAATACCCGGGAATGGATATGGCTGGTCAGCAGACCGTCGTCACGAAGGGGTTTGACCCCGGAACGACCATGTTTGAGGCTGTCGACAATGTTCTCTTTCCCGTAACCAATGGGGGAGATGGCGGAACAGGCGGTGATAACGACGCGACGTCTCATGGAGGGGTTATCCGTTACGGGATGCCTGGATTTTTTCGATGTAATCCAGGATATCGTTGATTGTCCTGATCCCCATGGCCTCTTCCTTTTCCGGCCGGGTCAGGGAAAAACCGAGCATCAGTTCAATCTTGCCCAGCAGCTCAATGGCATCAATACTGTCAAAGCCGTGGTCATCGCGCAGATTGTCATCCAGGCCGGGATGCTCAAATTCAAAGTCATTCTCCAGGATGGAGAGAATATTTTTCCGTAATTGTTCTCTGGTCATATAGGCAATAAATGTGAACTGAATTCTGGAAGATTTATGCAATAGGTCTTGAATACTACACTTTTTCCAGATATTTTCACAAGAAATTATTTAGATGGTATCCTGGTTGGTTCGGGAGTTTTTCGTAGCTGTTAAAAATCGCTCAAAATGATACCACTGGCAGGGATGTTGCCGTACGGCTTGTTCCAACAGGCCGGCATATTGGCAGGCGGCGGCAGCGATGGCCTGTTGCCGATTGTTCCGGGCATGGGGCGGAATGATTATCGGTCCTTCCAGGGTAAGGTGGTAGCTGTTTCTGCCGGTACGGAAGGCGAAAAAGGCAAACAGCGGCGCGCCGGAGACCAGGGCAAAGACATAGGGCGCCCTGGGTATTTGAACTTCATGGCCGAGAAAAGGCACGGTCACTGTCTGTTGATCCTGTTGCCGGATAATATCACCACTCATGGAGACCAGGCCGCCTGCGCGCAGGGCCTGTATCCCCTCGACTGCGGAAAAAGGCGAGCCTCCTGACCGGTCAACACCGATTATGGTGATCCCGGCCCGTTGCAGTTCTTCTTTCTGGAGCCTTTCGACCCCTTCTTTTTCCTTAACGCCCATGTAGAGCAGCATGCGGGCGGTATTGTTTTGTTTTTTCAGCAGATGCGCCGCCATCTCCCAGTTGCCGAGATGGGACATGAGCAACACCGCGCCCCGGCCGCCGATGACCTCCTCCAGCTGCTCCCGGCCCTCACTGGTGCAGTGCGGCTGTATGCCCCGGGCGGTGAGGAATCGGTCATAATGGATGGTGGTGAAGTTTTGAAATTGCCGGAATACGCAAAAGAGGTGAAAAAGGCGGTTCTTTTCCGGATAGAGGGCAGCAAACAAGCGCAGGCTTTCCCTCCTTCTGCCGGGAACGCAGAAATAGCCGGCGGCAATAAGCCGGGAGACAAGAACAAAGAGCCAGCCGCCAAAGAGGCCGCCGCATTTCTGCAGGATGGTGTACCAGAAACCGGTCACGGCAACAGGGTTCTGAAAATGCGGGCAAAGATCAGCCGGGAAAAGGTGGCGGAGTTGCGGTGAAAGTCCATCCAGGGCCGAAAATGGCTGATCCGTTCGCCACGTTTCTGGTAAACCACCCCTACCGGCACCTCCCTGATGGCAATCCCGGCCCGATGCGCCTTTACCAGCACCTCCACCTCAAACTGGTAGCGTCTGGCCCGGACCCCGAGATTCATGGTTTCAGGCAGAGGGTAGAGGCGAAAACCGGACTGGGAGTCCCGCATCTTCGGCCCGCCTGCCGCCCAGACCCAGAAGTTGGAAAATCCCCGGCCAAACCTGCTGGTCCAGGGCACGTTGCCCCCGGTTTTCCCACCCATCCCCTGCCGCCTGCCGACGATCAGGCAGCGTTTTTTTTCTTTTGCCGCCACCGCAAGCAGGTGTGCTGCGTCACCGGGGTCATGCTGGCCGTCCGCGTCAATGGTAAGCGCGTAATCACAACCCATGGCCATGGCCAGCCGGAAACCGGAGAGCAGGGCCGCGCCCTTGCCCAGGTTTTGCGGGTGGTGTACCACGAAAATACCGTCCATCTTCCTGATAATCTCCCCGGTGCCGTCGGTTGAGCCGTCATCCACCACGATCACCTTCATTCCCAATGCCAGACAGTCCCGTACCACCCCGGCAATGGGGCGGGCGTGATTATAGGCCGGTATGATGATGGCTGCTTTCATGGAGGAGAGGATCAGGTAAGGGAAAAGTCAGCAAGCCACCTATGGGCCGCGCGTATTTCAGTACCGTCGGCAAAGGTTTTTTCCCGTTGCAGATTACCGACCAACTGGACGGTGCGGGTTGTTGCAAAAAACCGGTGAAAGAGGGCAAAATTTCTGCTTGGCAAATGGTCTGACCATTTAACTTCCACCATTATCTCCGGGAGATCATCGTGCAAAATGCAGAAATCAACTTCCCGTCCGTCCCGGGTGTGCAGGTAATGCAGACGCCGTTCTTCACCGTAACAGTCTTCCCGGAAATGTATTTCTTTCAGCAGTCCACAGGCGACCAGATTTTCCAGCTTTATACCCATGTCACCAATAACCTGGCCGGTATCATAAAAATAAAATTTCGGGGTTTTCAGTATTGAACGGGCAATGTTGCGGTGATAGGGCGTGACCCGGAAGACGATATACATCTCTTCCAGGATGGTCAGCCAGTTTTTTACCGTTTTATCACTGACCTGGAGATCACGAGCCAGTGAGCTGAAAGAAACCGGACTGCCGACCCGGCGGCGCAGAAGCTGCACCAGGGTCTCAATAGCCGTAATGCGGCGCACATTTTCCAGGTCGATGAGATCCTGCCGAAGAATGATGTCCATGTGGCTGCGTTTCCAGCGATTGTAAAAGCGGGTTGAACCCTCAAGGTATGGTTCCGGAAAGCCGCCGACCAGCAGAAGACGGTCAAGGGCGGCTTGACGGTCACGTTTGGGATCACCGGCAATGATTTCCTTGAGGTCCAGTGGGTGGAGGCGGAACTGAAAAAAACGACCGGCCAGGGAATCTCCAACCTTGCGGCAGGTGTCGAGCTTGGCGCTGCCGGTAACAAGAAGGGCCGGGGGAATGGACTCGGTGTCATAGATGCCCTTAAGCCAGGCCTTCCAGTTTTTCATTTTATGCAGTTCATCAAAGATGATAAGCGGTTTTCCCCGGTCCCAGGACCGTTCCAGGAGCGCTATTCGATGTTCTGCATTGTCAAAATTGAAATATTCATATTCCCGCACAAGCATTTGCGACAGCGTGGTCTTGCCGCACTGCCGCGGGCCGGTGATAAGGATGATTTTATGGCCAAGGTCCCGTAAAATACAGGATTGCAGGTAACGTTGCATAATGGCAATATTAACTCATATCCCGAAAAAGTCAAGATGGTTTCGGAGTAGTCTCCGAAAAAGCCATAGCTGTGCTTACGGGAAGCTTATTTCGCCCTCGTATCTCATCACTCAATCGTTTTTTCATCCTGAAAAAGGTGCCGGTTGCATTGGTGCCGCGCAAGTTCCCGGTCCTGTATCCTGGATTTCCTGTTTGACTTATCAGAGAATTGCATACTATTCTGATTGGATTCACGACAATACGGATCAATGGTATCCTGTATGCCGGAAGATTCATAACATACTTAAAAAATATCGTTTTCAGAAGAAAACGGTAAACAATATGAACAGTGAGGAGTTAAAAAAATGGGTGAAAATTATCAGTCCATGTGGACGGAACTGGGCCTGGATCTTGAAAAGCATGATGCACTGTTGCAGGTGCTGGCACAGGCGTATAAGGATATTTTTACTACACAGAAAAACCGGCCGCAAACAATGTCCTATTTTGATTTTGTCATGGACGAGGTGCATGGCCTCCGTATCAGGGAACTGCTTGATGAAAAAAAGGCAGGCCGAAAAATCATCGGGTCCTACTGTGTCTTTGTGCCGGAAGAAATTGCCCTGGCGGCCCGGGCCACGCTTATCGGTCTCTGTTCCGGCGCCGATTTTGCCACCGAGGAGGTGGAGAAATTGCTGCCCCGCAACACCTGCGCCCTGATTAAATCATCCTTTGGTTTCAAACTTGGCAAGGTCTGTCCCTATCTGGAAAGCGCAGATATGATTGTCGGGGAAAACACCTGTGACGGCAAGAAAAAGAGCTATGAATCTTTGCGTGATCTGGTGGGTAACCTCTATATCATGGATCTGCCCCAGGTCAAATCGGACCAGGGAAGAGAGTTGTTACGCTCGGAATATTTTCGCTTCAAGGAGTCGGTGGAAAAATTGACGGGGGTTGCCGTTACCGCCGAATCGTTACGGGAGGCAATCCGGACGGTAAACGCCAAACGGGCGGCCCTGCATCGGCTTTCCCGGTTGCGCAGCTACGATCCGGCGCCCATTTCCGGCCTTGATGCTCTGTTGGCCAACCAGATCTTTTTCTATGACAACCCGGAGCGTTTTACCGGGTCGGTCAATGCAATCTGTGATGAGCTGGAACAACGTGTTCACGATAAAATCGGCGCTTTTCCCCCAAAAACCGTCCGTATCCTCCTTTCCGGCTGTCCCCAGGCCATTCCCAACTGGAAACTGCCGGCAATCGTGGAGCAAAGCGGCGCTGTGATCGTCGGCGAAGAATCCTGTGTCGGCGAGCGGGGATGCCGCAATCTCACCGATGATTCGGGTGATTCCGTGGACGAGATGATGGAGGCAATCGTTGATCGCTATTTCAAGATTGATTGCGCCATATTCACCCCCAATGGTGGGCGAATCGAGCATATTCGGGAGATGGCCGAAACCTACAGGGCCGATGGAGTTATTCACTACGGGTTGCAGTTCTGCCAGCCCTACCTGATGGAGGCCATTCCCGTTGAAAAGGCCCTGGAGCGGGAGTCCATCCCCTGCCTGCGCATTGAAACCGATTACAGCATGGAGGACGCGGGCCAGTTGAGCACCAGGGTTGAGGCCTTTATCGAGCAGCTTAGATAACGAGATTTTAAGATTTTGATGTGTAAACCAACAAGAAAAGGAATTGCCCAAAATGCATTTTGCAGGAATTGATATCGGCTCCCGCTCCATTGAACTGGTGGTCGTGGATGAGGCGGGAGAGATCGTCTCCACCCTTCAGACCGACACCGGCTTTGATCCCATGGCCGAGGCGGTAACGTTGACCGGACAATGCGATTATGACAACATCATGGCAACCGGATATGGCCGCAGTCTTTTTGAAATATCCTTTAACGCCCCCACCGTCACGGAGATTAAGGCGCACGCGGTGGGGGCAAGGGCCCTGTTTCCTGATGCGGGCGCAATCCTGGATATCGGCGGCCAGGACTCCAAGGCTATTTCACTTTTCCCCAACGGCAAGGTAAAAAAATTCGAGATGAATGACCGCTGCGCCGCCGGCACGGGAAAATTTCTGGAGATCATGGCCGGCGCCCTTGGATTTACCGTTGATCAGTTCGGCCGAGAGGCCCTGCGTGCCGAAAAGGAACTTGCTGTTTCAAGCATGTGTACCGTTTTTGCCGAATCCGAAGTCACCACCCTTATTGCCAGGGGAGAGGACAGACATGAGATCGCCCTTGGCCTCCATGCCAGTGTCACCCGGAGGGCGGCGTCCATGCTCAGCCGTATCTGTCCTGCGGGGGATATTGTGTTTAGCGGCGGGGTTGCGAAAAATCCGTGTATGGTTGCCCTGCTTGAACAAAAACTGGGACAAAAACTGCTGGTCGCCGATGAGCCGCAACTGACAGGCGCCCTCGGTGCGGCCCTGCTGGCCAAAGAAGAGGCCGGCAAAGAATTATAACAGCAGACGATATGATGACCAAGCCGGATATTTCACAAAGGTCAAAAGCGAAAAGAATAAAAAAAGTGCCGGAGATGCGTTGATTTGCGCTCTACGTAGATGTCCCGAACACGCCCCCTGGCATAAGGGCAACAGAGGCGCGGAGCGCCGGATGGTTCGTCCCACCGCGGAGCGGTTGGACGAGAGAATACAAAAAGTCTTGTGACACCGCTCCTGCGGTGTCACTGTTTTGCTGGCGCTCCGCGCCCTGTGTAGAAACAGTATGCCGATATTCAACGATGGTTATCCATCCATAAAAAAAGGCGGCGTCACGCAGGTGACGCCGCCGATAAACCGGGTTATTTGAAAAAGGATTATCTTTTGCTCTTTTTTCGGCGCATGCCGACAAGCCCGGCCCGGCCGGTGCCGAACAGCAGCATGGTGGCCGGTTCCGGGACGGGGACATTATTTTCGTTGATACGCAAGTTATCCACGCTTGGCCAGAAACCATTATAATGGGGAGCAAGACCTGGAGCGGTAAAAACTAGTTGAGAAATATTGGCAGTTTTCACAGAAATGGTAAGCCAATTGTCCCAACTTGTATATTGGCGTAAATCAGCGGTTGTGCTTCAGACTTCTGTGCCACTGGCTTAAGGTGAATATGGGAGAGCGCAGGGTATTTTACCATTGGCGGTTGCTTTTTTGGGGGTCAGAAGTAGGTCTGCTTGAGTTCCACGAAAGCGGACAAATGTGCGGTATCATTATTGTCCGGTTTCGCTCCACTCAACCAGACCTACATTTTCTTTTTCTCATCTTGTCACCTCGCAGAGTAATTCTTACGATATGTTTATCGATCATCCGGGAGGAGAAAAATGCAGGCAACCATTTCAAGCACATATCAGGTTGTTATTCCAAAGCAGGTCCGGGAAAATTTTCATCTGAAACTTCAACAAAAGTTGACGGTCATAGAAAAAGACAAAATGCTTATTTTGATTCCGCCGACCTCCCTGGATTCCCTGCGGGGCATTGCTGCGGGCGCGAGAATCGACAATTATCGGGACAAAATGTGTACGGTATCATTATTGTCCGGTTTCGCTCCACTCAACCAGACCTACTTTAAGTTAAATGGGGTTAAGTGATGATATCTTTCAAACTCAGCATTAATGTCATTGGATCCAGAGGTGATTCAAGAAAGCCGTTGCAAAGATAAAAGCTTTTTGCGTCCATGGATAAAGCATGTACAAGAAGCGCACGGATGCCGACTTGTTGTGATATATTTAAAGTCCGCAGTACCGCATCTTTCAAGAGCCCTGAACCCACCCCGGATTTTTGCCGATTTTTATCAACCCCAAGCCGACCCAGAACCATGACGGGTATGGGTTCCGGCATGTTTCTTTTTATTTTCCCTGGAGCCTGTTGCCTCAATACACTACCAACGGCGAGGGAATAATAACCAATGACATCCATCTCCTCACAGACCACAAAAGTTCGAGAAGCTCCGGATGTTTCATTTTTCAGCGCCCGCCGTTGGAGCCACTCATTCAACGAAGCAACACCACAATCAAAGTCGGCAATGTTGTGTTGTGCAGTAATGGGCGCCGGTTGCGTTAATCGTCCCATGGAGATTGCCGGGCAAGGAGTTTGCGTAAGTTCGGATTATTTTTGACGGGAGCGGCCAGTGCCTCTTCAAATGTTTTAAAATCATCATCTTTCAAGAAAAAAATTCGTTGATCAAGCAAAACATTTTCGGCTTCCCGACAGGCGGCTTCCAGGATAAATTCAGATCGATTTTTTTTTATTATTGTTGCCGCCCTGTCAATCAAGTCTCTTTGAGAAGGCAATGCACGTATGTTGATGGGAGCTTTTCGGATTTCTCCAGTCATTGTTTTTCTCCTTATTGATGCGATTGTGTATGCAATCAATATACACTCGCGTGTGTCGATTGTCAATACCGAGGCACGCTCTACAGTTAACTTGACCAGGTCGCGCCCCAGCTACCTGGCCCCATGTGGACGCCCGAGGTCAGGGAGAGGGGAACTGTCAGGATCTCAGCGGAGGGCCGCAGTTGCCTGATTTCGGGTAGTACCTCGTCCTTCACCCAGAGCTGGTTGTCTGAATACTCAAGGAGGATGACCGGGGGGTTCCCGGTTTTTTCCAACTGTTCCAGGACAAATGTGAGCTGACCCATACGGCTGTGACGCATGGCTGCCGTATGTACGCCTTCGGGCCGGGGGCTGATGATCGGTTTGCTGTGAATGAGGTTGCCGAAAAATCCTCTCGTTGTTGAAAGTCGTCCGCCGGCAACCAGGTATTTCAGGGTATCAATACAGATATATTCACAGGTATTGCGGCAGCATTGTTCGGCAAAGGTGATGATTCTTTGCGGATCATCATTTTTTTCAGCAAAACGGGCGACCTGCAGGGCGATCAGGCCCAGGCGGCCCGAGGCGGCGCCGGTGTCGATCACGTGCAGTCGGTTTTCCGGGTCATGTTCTGCTTTCCAGGCCGTGACCGTGCTGAAATTGCCGGTAAAGGCGGAACCGACGCAGAGGTAGAGACAGCGGTCAAACCGTTGCAGCATGCCCGCGTAAATCTGCTGCTGTTCAAAGATAGATGCCTGGGCCGTGGATACCCGGGCGCCCTCGCGCAGGAGCCGGTATATCTCCTCCTGCCTGCACAGGGATTCGGGCCGGGCCTGTTGGTCATGGACAATGAAGGAATCGAGCAGGCTGATGCCGTACTGGTCGGCAAGATTTTTCGGCAGGGAACCGGCCGCATCGGTCAATAGATGGAGAGCCTGCCGGTGGCGTTGGTTGAGGCGGGCTGTCTGTTGCCGGTCAATGGGTTCTTCCCGCCAGTTTGTGATTTTGCCCAGTCCGGCAAGCCGGGTTTTGAGTTGTTGCTGGTCTTGGGTGTGGATGTGTATCTTCAGCCGGTCATCCAGCGGCTGAACGACCACGCTGGCGCCGAATTGCCGGATTTCGGCAAGATTGCTCTCTGTGGCCTCTATCCGCAGGGTGGCGTCGATGCAGAATCGATCCTGTTCCCTGTATTCAGGATGGTCACGGGGAGAGAGACGGCCGGAAAAATAGCGGAGCGGTTCGATCCGAATCTGTTTTTTCCCCGTAATTTTTTGAAAAAAACCGGAAAAAAAGATATACATGGCCAGCGCTCCGGCATCGACCACCCCGGCCTGTGTTAGTGCCGGCAGCAGATCCATGCCGCTGATGACCGCCTGTCGCATTGCTTTTTCCAGAGGTGAATAATCTGTTTCGTTTCGGGCCAACGCATCCGCGAGGGCGCCAAGGACATCCAGCATGGCGCCGGGACGGGGTTCGGCCACGGCCTCTCTGGCCCGGTCCCTGCCGAGGGCAGCCATTTCAGCTAATTGTTCAGGTCGTTTTGCTTTGGTAAAGGGCAGGAAAAAGGCAGCCGCGATATTGCCGGAGTTGCCGATGGCCGCGCGTCGCAGTTGCTCGGCGAGATCTTTTTTGTTTTCATTTTTGTTGTTGTCCGTCTGCCGGAGGGGACTGAGGCTGATACGCAGGTTGGCGCCGGTGTCGCCGTCGGCCACGGGGAATACATTGATCCGGTCGATCAGTTCGGACCAGGCGGCCATGCTCGCGTAACCGGCGGCCAGGGCATGCCGTATTTCGCTCATTGTTGCAGCAGTTTCAGGATGGCGGGCCGGTCGTATTTGCCGTTGGCCCGGATTGGTATCCGGTCGGTGTGCCGTAATATTTTCGGCCGGGCATGGGGTTCCAGCCGGTCGGTGAGCATGGCTTTCACCTTTTTGAGATCAGCTGTTCCCTGGATCAGGGCGCCGATCACTTCGCCGCGACCACCCGGATCGGTCAGCGACAGAACCACACACTCTTCCATCCCGGTGATCCGGCAAATCTGTTCCCGGATTTCTTCCAGGTCCACCCGTTTGCCGCCCACCTTGGCGATGGTATCTGTCCGCCCCATGGGCAGAAATCCTCCCGAACGCATTTCCACCCGGTCGGCTGATATAAAAAAACCATCCTTTGTCCGCGGCAGATCAGGCGAAAGAAAAGGTGAACGCACGGTTAGCCGGTTGTCCCGGCTCTGCAGGTCAACCGGTGCAAAGGGGGTAAATATCTTCTCATTCAGAGCGCGGTTGCGGAT
>Ga0256833_1002755_pt1 | contig 12191 bp, 13 predicted proteins | sample 356284metaG_FD_190535 | JGI IMG/M metagenome (GOLD analysis project Ga0256833, IMG submission 190535) | Hydrothermal vent microbial communities from Mid Atlantic Ridge, Atlantic Ocean - 356-284 | ecosystem: Environmental > Aquatic > Marine > Hydrothermal vents | place: Atlantic Ocean: Mid...
TCTTCGCTTCTAAGCTTCTTTCTGATGGCATCCACTTCATAGTCCTCAAGGGTACTCATATAATTCTTGATGGGATAACCAAGATCCTTGATTCTGGACTCCATCTCCTTACTTGAAATGCCGAACTCTTTGGCAAGTTCGTGAACTCTTATCTTTGACATTTTAAAAAATCACCCCCAAATTACGTTGCAACTAAACAAAAGACGATAAAAACGCCTATCTCAAAAACTTTTTCTTTGGCCTCAAGGCCATTTCAAGAAGCCCTTTCCTGTCAAGAGAAAGCCTCTTCATGCACTTTTCATCACTGCAACAGTAAGCGCCACGCCCTGAAAGACACTGACCGTGGTCTGGAACAATGCTGTTTTCCTTCAAAACAAATCTCGTCATGGCCTTTTTAGGAAAACGCCTCCTGCAAAATACACACATCCTGATAGGTTCGTGTTTGCCCCTGCAAGCACCCATTTGAACCATTAACCATCTGCAGGTACCTTTTCTTCAGTATTTGCCTGCTCCTGCAAATTCTCCTGATTTTCCTCAGGCCCACCCAAGGATTCATCTTCGCGGCTTACATCTATGGAGTCTTTCTGGGAGGATGCCTCATCAATCATCTTAACTTCGGTATCGGAAGTAGCCTGCTTAGAAACACCCTCTTCTGCATCCCCGTTTCCTTGCTCCTTTGCCTGAACTGTCTCTTCAGGCTGCCCCTCCTGTGGAACCTCAATATAGGCATACTCCTGGCCATGTTCTTCCAAAAATTTCTTGGCCGCCTCCACAAAAGGGATGGCGTCCTTTCTTAGCTCGTCAGGATCAGCCTCAGCAAGCTGGCCTATTGAACGAATCCCTTTTTTGAACAGGTGATCTGCCACGCTTTCTGTCATGCCAAGGTGTTCAAGCATGGCCTGGTAATTTGGATCCTGGCTGTTTTTATAACGGGTTTCACTCTTGACATCTATCTTCCAGCCCATGAGCTTTGCGGCAAGACGCACGTTTTGCCCCTGCCTTCCAATGGCAAGGGAGAGCTGGTCGTCTGGGACTATGACCTCAAGGGCCTCGTTTGCCTCATCCACAGTCACCTGGGTGACCTCAGCAGGTGCAAGGGCGTTGTAAACATACTTTGCAGGATCAGGACTCCACGGGACGATGTCTATCTTCTCACCCCTTAGCTCCTGAACGATGGTCTGCACCCTTGAGCCACGCATTCCGACACAGGCACCCACTGGATCGACGTCTATGTCACTGGAGCTGACCGCAATCTTTGTACGGCTTCCAGGTTCCCTGGCAACCCCCATGATCTGCACAATGCCCTCGGCGATTTCAGGGACCTCGATCTCGAAAAGCTTTCTGATAAACTCTGGATGGGTGCGAGACAGTATTATCTGGGTGTCTCGCTGGGTCTTTTTAACCTCAACTATATATGCCCTTAGCCTGTCACCACGTCTGTAGCTTTCTGTGGGGATCTGTTCCGAAGGAGGAAGCAGGGCCTCTGTACCGCCAAGGTTTATTATCACATTGCCCCTTTCAAACCTCTGAACTATTCCATTTACTACCTCACCTTCCCTGTCTTTGAACTCATCGTATATCACATCCATTTCGGCACTTTTCATCTTCTGGATGATGATCTGCCGTGCAGACTGGGCCTCTATCCTGCCAAGCTTGTCCATGTCAAGGACCGTGCCGATGCTGTCGCCTATTTCACTTTCAGGATCAAGCTCCTTTGCCTCCTCAAGAGATATCTCCGTAATAGGATCCTTCACTTCAGGAACAACTGTCCTGAACTGATACACCTCAAGCTCACCGCTGTTTTCATTGTAGTTTACCTCGATATCCATACGGGAACCGAAACGTTTCTTCACAGCAGAGGCTATTGCCTCTTTGAGCGCCGATATCAAAACGTCTCTTTCAAGCCCTTTTTCTCTACTGACCTGATCTATTATCCTTTTAAGTCCTATATCCATGTTCTCTCCATCCTAATATCTAAAGAATGTCCAGTCTTGCCTTATTAACCAATTCAAAGGGTACGAGATACTGTTGAGAAGTGGTCTCGATTATTATCTCATCTTTCAAGGACATGCCCCTAAGCATCCCCTTGAACTTTCTTCTACCCTCAACAGGCTCACTGGTTCGAACAAAGATCTTCTGACCAGAAAATCTGTCAAAATCGTCTTTCTTCACAAGAGGCCTGTTTATTCCAGGAGATGAAACCTCAAGATTGTAGCTGCCTGGCACCGGATCATGCACATCAAGAAGATCACTTACCACCCTACTTAGTCTGCTGCAATCGTCAAGGGTTACGCCTCCTTCCTTGTCTATGACAATACGAAGGACATGGCCCCTTGGCCCCCTTACAAACTCAACAAGCACAAGCTCAAGCCCGCTATAGTCTGCAACGGGTTCCACCAGCTCCCTGACCTTTTCTTCTATCTCTTTCTTAAGCTCATCAAATCTCATGTTCTCAACTACTTGGCTTTGCACAAAAAAAAGTGGGCAGAGCCCACTTCTTCAAGAGACAAAGATATAAAAATTTATACCTCCACTCATCGAAGTAAGCACTGCCTTGCTGCATTGCAGCTTCTGGCAGTCAAACCTCAAAAAGGGATGGAGCGGGCGACGGGCCTCGAACCCGCGACCCCAAGCTTGGGAAGCTTGTACTCTACCAACTGAGCTACGCCCGCTTCACTCTGATCATTCAGGAACCGTGCCAGAATATCAGACGAAAAATAATATAGAACCTGAGATGGAAATGTCAAGAATAGGCAGGATAAGGGGTAGAAGTCATGAGGGTTAAATTTATTTCCCCTGGCAACCAAGCATGATTTTTCAATTATTCGTCTTCGGTTTTTCCATATAGACGCTGACTTACCCTTGCTGCCTTTTCAGGGGTCATGTTAGCAAGTATCTTTGCCACCTTCTTGCTTTTCATTATGGCAAAAAGTTTTGTAACCGTATCCTCATCCAGTTTGTCAAGAAGAGTAGCTGCCCGAACAGGATCCATGGAACTGTAAACCCCTGCCAGATGCTGAAGCTTCTGCTCCTCTTGAAAACGCCTTTTTTTAACAGGGCCTTCAAGTTTTGTCTGAAGCGTTTTAAGTTGTCTTAATTTATCCTCTATGTCCTGTTTTAGGAGCTCAAGATCATTCTCTTTCTTATCCAGGGCCTGCTCCCTTTCATCAAGCTTTGCCATCTTTACCCGAAGAAGCTCAAGAAGCTCCGGATTGCAAGCCTTATCCCCATCAAAATTGGCGTCAGTCCTGGTGGAGCTGCTCTTAGAAGCAGCGGCAGCCGCACTGTCTGTCATGACAAACGAGCCAGAGCAAAGATTAAACACCATTGCCAAGATGACCAAAAGTTTGGCAGAAAGCGCACCTGCAAGCACCTTAAGCCAGATCCTGCCAGAGACCGCAAACTTCATCCCAACTTATTCCTCTGCCTGGCGTAACCTACGGATACAAGGTCATCAAGTTCCTTCTGAAGCCTGGCATCCACTTCCTTCAGATAACGCTTAAGATCCCTTTCCTTCAATCCTGCTACAAGCTCGGTTTCCATGTGCCTTTGCTTGAGTGTGCCGCGTGCCTGGGCAACATCAACGCGGGCCTGCTTCAGCCTTTGATCCAACTCCCTGCACTTTCTCTCCATCTGGGAAATTAGTTGGCATCTCAAATTGAATTCTGATGACATGATTCCCTCCTCAATACCTTGCCTAAGCCTTTGTTTCTCCTTATGAAGTCCCTCCCTGTTTCTTTTAAGTTCCTCCTCAAGTGCCCTTTGTTTGCCAAGGGCTGTCGTAAATTCCATCTCTGCCATCTCTTCCATCCTTTTCCTTACCCTTAAAAGTGTCTCAAGCCTGAATCTGAATCTCATTCCCCATCACTTCTACTTAAAGATGCCCATAAGTCTTGAAACAGACTCTTCCAGACTGCATCGCTCATCAACTGCCTGGCAGAGAAATCCCTTTACATCGTCTATCTTTGAAAGGGCAAAGTCTATGTCAGGATTGGTACCCCTTGTGTAAGCACCAAGATTCACCAGATCCTCAGCCCTGCTGTAAACCGAAAGGACCTTGATAAGCTGCTGATATGCCTCTATCTGGCTATGACTCACTATGTCCCTCATTATCCTGCTGATGCTCTGGAGTATGTCTATGGCCGGGTAGTGCCCCTGATGGGCAAGCTCTCTTGTAAGCACCACATGTCCGTCCACAATGCTTCGCACCGCATCGGCTATAGGTTCGTTCATGTCATCACCTTCCACAAGGACCGTGTATATTCCTGTTATGCTGCCCTCCCCCTTTCTTCCTGCCCTTTCAAGAAGCTTTGGGAGCTCGGCAAAGACCGATGGGGTATAACCCCTTGAGGTTGGCGGCTCTCCAACGGAAAGTCCAACCTCACGATGGGCCATGGCGAATCTCGTGACAGAATCCATCATAAGAATCACGTCTCTTCCCTGATCTCTGAAATATTCGGCTATGGCAGTTGCCAGATATGCGCCCCTCAAACGGATGAGAGGAGGCTGGTCAGAGGTGGCTACGACAACAACCGATCTTTTGAGCCCCTCTGGCCCAAGGTCCCTTTCGATAAAATCCCTAAGCTCTCTTCCACGCTCTCCGATAAGGCCAATTACGCTCACATCGGCAGATGTATGCCTTGCTATCATGCCAAGAAGGGTGCTCTTGCCAACACCGGAGCCTGCCATTATGGCTATTCTTTGCCCCTTGCCAAGGGTTAGGCAACCATTTATGGCCCGTATTCCAACATCCACAGGAGAATCTATCCGTGGACGGTCCATTGGATTTAGGGGCTCGGCATAGAGGGGGTAATGCTGCTCCAAGTATAAAGGCCCCTTGTCGTCCAGCGGGAACCCTTTTGCGTCAAGTACCCTGCCGAGCAAATCAGGCCCAACACCTACGTTTGCGTGCTCTTCATTAACCCATATCTTGCTTCCAGGCTCTATTCCCCTCATATCTCCAAGGGGCATGAGAAGGACCCTGTTGTTTCTAAACCCCACCACCTCTGCAGGGATGGTGCTTCCAGATTTTACCTCTACCGAACAGATTCCGCCTATGGGCACACCAGGTCCTTGCCCCTCGATAACCATGCCGACAACCTCTTTTACGATACCACATGCCCTGATGGTGCGTACCTGGTCAATGGCCTGGCTGTATACGTCAAGATTAATATCAAGGCTATCGCTGAGATTGAATAAATAATCGGTCATTTTGTCTCTTTTTCATCTACTCCAAAGGTTTTTAAAGGATCTTTGATGTTAAAACCCGTTCTTTCAAAGATCTGCCTGTTTATGTCTTCCATAAGACACAGCCACCTTGATTCCATAGTTGCATCCACAAGGCCAAAATCTGTTTCGATCATGCAGCCGCCGCGGCTTACCTGGGCATCTGCCTTTAATTTCACAATATTTCCACCTGGCGTTGAAAGACTTTCAAGAAACTCTTCATCAAGACCCTCAAGGTCTCTTGGATTTACAAGAACTGTGACGCTGCTTCCCTCAATGGTTCTATCAAGGGCCTTTGATAGCACCCTTTTTATGAGTTCACTGTCTTCTGAGACCTCTTTCTCTATGATCGCTTTTGCCACAAGCAGGCATATCTGCACCATTTGAGCCTCGTAGGCCGAAGAAAGCCTGGCCGTCTCTTCCTTAAAACTTTTCAATAACCTTTCAAGATGCTGAATTGCCACCTGGTACTGTTTTATTCCAAGCTCCTTTCCATCTTTTTGCCCCTGCTCGTAACCAAGGGCATATGCCTGGCTCTCTATCTCTTCAGCATTTTTTCTCGCTTCAACGACGATTATCTCTGCCTCGCTCTTTAGACGTTCTGCCTCCGCCTTGGCCCTTGAAACTATTTCTTCTGCCTCTTTTTTTGCCTCATAAAGCCTGTCTGTGTTGCCAGGGCCTCCCCTTTTTGCACCTTCAACCTGTTCATCTGTTTTTGAATCCGTATCTTCAGGCAAAAGGTGAGACAAACTGCTAAAATCGTCACAATTTCCAGTTTCATCCGAAGATACCGAGCAATCAGAGCCATTGGTGGACAAAACCGTAAAGGAACATCTTCCCTTTTTGATCACCCTTGCCATGGATTACACCAGCACCTCGTCTCCGCCCTTACCACCAAGAACGATCTTGCCTTCGCTTTCAAGACGCTTTGCAACTCTTATAATGGCCTGCTGTGCCTGCTCCACGTCCTTTAGGCGAACAGGCCCCATGACCTCAAGATCCTCCTTCAGCATCTGGGCAGCCCTTTCAGACATATTGTTGAAGAATTTTGCCCTTAGCTCTTCAGATGCGGCCTTAAGAGCAAGTTTAAGCTCATCCGTACTAATCTCCTTGAGTATTGCAACAATGGCACTGTCATCCACCTGGAGAAGATCCTCAAACTTGAACATGAGTTTTTTGATTTCTTCTGCAAGGTCCTCAGAGGTTTCCTCTATTTGCTCAAGAAGCGAATCTTCCAGGGTGCGATCAAGATTGTTCAGTATCTCTGCCACCTTTTCTGCACCACCTACCTTGGTGGCATCACTCATTTCTACAGAAAAAAGCTCTTCCTCAAGAACCCTGTCTATCTCTGCCACAATCTCAGGGCTTATCTTCTCAAGATTTGCAATCCTCAGCATCACATCGGACTGGAGCTTTTCATCAAGTTCAGAAAGTATCTCTGCCGCAAGGTCAGGCTCAAGATGAGCAAGTATAACTGCAATGGTCTGGGGATGTTCATTTGACAAAAAATTGACGATAACCTTGGGTTCAAGGCTGGAAAGCTTCTGAAAGGTTGATGGGTGAAGCTGGCGCATTATGTCTTCATATATCTGCTTGGCCTGCTCTTCTGGCATGGAGGAAAAAAGCACCTTCTTCAAAAAATCCTCTACCGGAACCGACACCTCTCCCTGTACCATGGACATCTTTGCCCTGACCTCATCAAGCACTATCTGAATGGCCTCACCAGGGATATTCTGAATGCTTGCCATGAGGGTGGAAACCTTGCGTACCTCTTCTTCCTTCAAGTACTTGAAGACCTCCGCAGTAAATGCCTCGCCCATTGCCAAAAGAAATATTGCGGCCTTCACAGGGCCTTCGGGATTTGAAAGATCTATCTGAGACGACATGCCCATCGGTTACTCACCCTCCTTATCCTTCTTCTTTTCCCTAAGCCATATCTTTATTAGGGCTGCTGCCCGCTCCGGATATTCCTTGGCAAGGTCTCTAAGCTCACCCTTTACGTCTGGTATTGGCTCAAAGGCCGGGGCTGCCACTGCCTCTCCGCCTTCAACCTCGCCCTCTATTGCCGGAGCTCCCTCTTCAGGTTGCGCTTCAGGCGGTTTTAGCACGAAACGGTTAAGAAGTGGCCTTAGTACGGCAAAGATGAAAATAAGGGCAAGAAGGAGGTTTGCCAGAGGCCTAATGAGCTTTGTAAATATGTCCATTGCCTTTTCCGCAATACCTTTTTCTACCTTCTCGGGCGAAAAGGGAACATTGACCACGCTTACATCATCCCCTCTTTCCTCGCTGTATCCCATTGCCGCCATGACAATCTGTTTGAGGTTTGTCAGCTCTTCAGGAGTCCTTGGGACATATACAGTCTTTCCCTTTTCCTTTTTGTACTTTCCGTCCACCATAACAGCCACGGAAAGACGCTTTAGTGTACCAATGGAACCAAGGATCTCACGCTGGATCCTACTGATTTCATAATTGGTGGTCTCTTTTTTCTTCCTGATTACAAACTCTTCCGACTGCTGATTGATGTTGCCCTGAAGCTTGTTTGCAAGCCCTCCCTTTACCCCTGGTACACCACCTGGCTGACGTGGCTTTTCAAGCTCTTCTGATTTCTGCTCGCTCCGGATTGCAACCGTGTCCGGATCAAACCTGTCTTCACTTGTCTTCACCTGACTGAAATCCACCTCGGCGCTTACACGCACCACTGCCTTTTTAGGGCCAAGGGCATCTTCGAGCATGGTCTGTATCTTGTGCTTGAAATAGTCTTCAAGACGCTTTCTGTAGGTAAACTGGAGATTAGCCTTTGCCTTTAGTGGATCCTTGACGTTCATTTTGGCCTCAAAAAGAACGTTCCCGGTGGTGTCTACTACCGTGACATTGTCCTTCTTGAGCCTTGGAACCGCGCTGGCCACAAGGTGAACTATCCCCTGGATCTGGCCCCTTGAAAGTTCCTGCCCTCTTTTTAGCTCAAGCACCACAGATGCGCTTGGCTCCTGCCTCTGACCCACAAAAAGGCTATCCTTTGGCTTGGCAATATGGACACGCACAGTCTTTACCTGGGGAAACCTGGATATGGTCTTTTCAAGCTCACCCTGCAAAGCCCGCTGATAGTTCACCTGTTGCACAAAATCAGTGGTGCCAAGGCTTGATTTATCAAAAAGCTCAAAACCGACTCCGCTGCCCCTTGGAAGGCCCTGGCTGGCTAGGGCAAGCCTTATGTCATAAACCTTGTCTTCTGGTACCTTTATGACGCTTCCGCCCTGGGAGACCTTGTAGGAAATACCTTTTTTCTGTAGCCACTGAACGATTTCTCCAGCATCTTTCTGGTCAAGATCGGTGTAAAGGACCTTATAGGTAGGTGTATTGATGAATAGAAACAAAGCCACAAAACCTGCGAGCACTCCAACGACTACCGCAGCGGAGATGACCTTCTGCCTGACACTTAGGTCATCGTACATCTTTCTTAACTGTGACAGATAATCTGCCGGACTAGCCATCTTTTCTTCTCCTCAAGCAAAAAACAGGTGTAAAGGCTAAAACTGAAGCCTCATTATCTCTTCGTAAGCACTAAGTGCCTTGTTCCTAAGCTGTACGAACATCCTGAATGAGATGTCTGCCTTTGTTATGGATAGCATCACCTCTGGGATATCAAGGTCTTTTCCGGCTGCAAGCTCTGAGGAAAGCCGGTCTGCCTCAAGCATCTTGCTGTTGAGTTTTTCTATCCCCTGATCGAGCAGTCTTGAAAAGCTCGTATCCTTTGTGGATGAACCATTGACCTTATTTTTGCCGCCCATGGTGGCAGCCTCAACCTGAAGGGCGGGAGTTGTTATCTTCAATTCGCCTGCCACCTTTCCCCTCCTTACCTGATAATGTCAATTGCCTTCACGGCCATGTTCTTTGCAGCATCCATGGCAGAGATATTTGCCTCGTAGGCCCTTTGGGCACTCATGATGTCAACCATCTCCTCCATGACATTAACATTTGGCATCTTTACCATTCCGTTTTCGTCTGCATCTGGATGGTCTGGGTCATACACCTCCATAAATGGCGTCTTGTTATCAACAATCTCTGCCACCTCAACGGTTTCAATGGCCTTTTTTAAGCGTGCATCAAAATCTCCCTCCCCGCCTGACTGCGTGCTTTCTTTTTGGCTAAGGACCACTGCATGAAAAACCACAGACTTTGCCCTGTAAGGGCCTCCGTCCAGGGTACGGGTAACGTGGGCATTTGCAAGGTTCATGGAGGCCACATTGAGCCTTGTTCTTTCGGCCCTTAGGCCCTTTGCGCTAATGGTAAAGGAAGTGAACAGATTCATTGCTTACCTCCCTCGGTGATTGCTGTCTTTAGCATCTCCATCTTTTTAATGAGCATCTGTGTGGTCAACTGATACTTGATGTTGTTCTCAGAAAGTTTAGCCATCTCCTCATCCAGATCCACATTGTTTGGCACACCCCTTTCTGTGCTCTCAATTACCTTAAGTTCCACCTTTTTCCCTGATGCACCCAAATGGCGTCTGTTTGTGACCTTAAGGGGCAGTTGGTCTTCCTTGGCATCAGGGGCCGTCTTTTCAAGGCAAGACTCCATCACCTCTTGAAAATTTATGTCCTTTGCCTTGTATCCAGGAGTATCCACATTTGCGATATTTGCAGATATAACCGTGTTCCTTTTTGCCCTGAGACTCAGGGCCTTTGCCATCACACTTACAGCCGGTCCAAAAATGTCTTTCATCCCTTCCTCACAAGACAAGCCCGCAGCTTCTGTACTCTGCAAGCTTGTTTCTTAATGTTCTGACACTTATGCCAAGTAGCTTTGCCGCATGGGTCCTATTTCCTTTCGTCTTTGAAAGGGCCCTCTTTATCATCTCCTTTTCCATCTCTCCAAGGTTGAAGGTCTCTGGAGAACCGTCCTGGCCGTCTGGACCTGCTGAAAAAATTGCCCCCTGTTCAAGTTCATCACCAAGCAAATCCTGCAGGGTTATCTCATCACCTTGGGCAAGAAGCACACCCCGCTCAACTATATTCTTTAGCTCACGCACGTTTCCGCTCCATTTTCTCTGTTCAAGGCCCTCAAGGACTCCCTTTGCAAATTTGAGCCCATTTTTTCCATACTCGTTAACAAAGTGCTGTCTGAAATGTTCTGCCAAAAAGGCGATATCCTCCTTCCTTTCCCGCAAAGAAGGCACCTTAAGCGGTATAACGTTCAGCCTGAAATAAAGATCTTCTCGAAACTTTCCTGCCCTGACGGCAGCAAGTACGTCACGGTTTGTCGTGGCTATTACCCTTACATCTATGGGAATGGGGCTGTAGCCGCCAAGCCTGTCTATCTCACCTTCCTGGAGCACCCTCAGTAGCTTTGCCTGAAGGGGAAGGGCCATCTCGGTTATCTCGTCAAGAAGTATTGTACCCTTGTCTGCAAGCTCAAACTTTCCGATCTTTTTTGTGATTGCCCCTGAAAATGCCCCCTTTTCATGGCCAAAGAGCTCACTTTCAAGCAGGGTTTCTGGAAGGGCAGCACAGTTTAGGGCAACAAAGGGCCGTGATGCCCTGTCACTTTCTTTATGGATGAACCTTGCAAGAAGCTCCTTACCCGTTCCGCTTTCACCCTGAATAAGGACTGTTGCCCTGCTCTTTGAAACGCTTCTTGCCTGGGCAAGCACCTTTTCCATGACAGGACTCTTTGTGAGGATGCAATATTTGTCAAATTTCTGACGCTGCCTTTCCTCACTCAAAGACTCTTTGTTATTTTCTTTTTCCTTCTGTATTACTGCTGCCCTTGTCTTGGCGGTAGACGTGGCCATAGCCCTTTTTATTACAAATGCCATGACATCAGCGTTCCAGGGCGGAAGCCTGAAATCCATTGCGCCAAGTTCCATGATCATTTCGGCATCTTCAGCCGTTGCCTCGCTTGCAAGGACCACAACCCTTACGTCTATTCCCTGATCATGTAATTGCTGTAGAAACTCAACGGCATCCAAGGTCTTTTCTTCATGAAAAACCACACAGAGACCAAAGCCCCCCTTTGAAAGCATACTTATGGCAAGTTGGCCCTCAGGAGCCATGGTGGAATCAAACCCGAGATCATCCAGTATGGACTGAAGATCCATCCTGTCTTTAACGCTTCCCCCGAGTATTAGGGCCTTTTTGCGCACTTTTTCAAACATTGACTACACCTTGATCAAAACTGACTTCCAGCCTTTTCCATGAACTTTGAAAAGGATGCCTCTGCCTTGGCAGCATCTGCCCACAGCCCCTTGCTCTTCTTGGCTGCCTTTTGCCATATGCCTTTTGAAACAGTCGGCTCCTTGTTTACAGATGAGGCAAGGGTTATCCTGAAACGATCCGCCTGGTCTTCCTTGGAGTTTTCTTTTAGTAGCGAATAGGCCATGGAGGCCTCCTTTTGTTCCCCAAGAGCAAGTGCGGTATCACCCCACATCCTTGCAAGGGCAAGGTACTGCCTCTTGGACAAAAGCCCCTTATGCCTGGCCATGACCTGCCTGACTGTCTTCCATCTTGCAAGATAGATGGCAGCCTTTACTGCCTGGATGACATTTTGGGCATTTTTGCGCATGTTCAGACTGTCCATGGCCATACTCAGTGCTGCCCTGTAATCCTTCTGCCAAAGGGCAAGCCTTGACTTATAAAGAAGGGCGCGATCTGTCATTGATTGTTCCGGACAGGAAAGGTTCATTAAGGTGATGGTATCCTGAGCTGCCTTGAACCTTTTCATACTCTCAAGTTGACCTGTCCAGTCCATCAAGATGGCGCAACGAATAGGTTCATCATGGCCAATGTCCCATGCCCGTTGAAATGCACGAAGGGAGGGTTCATAAAGTCCTGCCTGCCCAAAGGCCTTTGCAAGATACAAAAAGTGCTCAGGCACCCGAAGCATGTCTATCTTCTGCCTGTTTGAAAGATAAAAATTTATGAGCTCGATGTTCTTATGGGCCTTTAGATAGCTTTCATCTGCCAATA
>Ga0256833_1002756_pt1 | contig 12191 bp, 15 predicted proteins | sample 356284metaG_FD_190535 | JGI IMG/M metagenome (GOLD analysis project Ga0256833, IMG submission 190535) | Hydrothermal vent microbial communities from Mid Atlantic Ridge, Atlantic Ocean - 356-284 | ecosystem: Environmental > Aquatic > Marine > Hydrothermal vents | place: Atlantic Ocean: Mid...
TGGACAAAAACCACCTTAAGGCGGAAGGTAAGGTTTACAAGTTCCGCTTTCTGCTCGTTGCTACCGGTTCCTCACCTTCGGAGGTTCCAAATGTTGTTCCCGACGGGGAGTTTGTTTTGGATACCGATACCGTTTGGGATTTAAAGGAGATTCCTAAAAGGGTTCTTATTGTGGGAGGGGGCGTTAGCGGGGTGGAGTTTGCCCACATTTTTAAAACCCTCGGCTCGGAGAAGGTCGTGGTGGTTGAGCTTTTACCCTCCCTTTTAGGTTCGGTTAAAAATCTCTCTCCCGATATTGTTAAAAGACTTGAAAGACAACTTAAAAAGGAAGGTGTGGAGATAAAGACCAAAACGGTGGTAAGGAATATAGACAAAGAGACCAAAAGGGTGGAACTTTCCGACGGTTCCCTATTGGAGGTCGATAAGGTTCTTCTGACCGTTGGGAGGAAACCGAATACGGCAGGCCTTCAGTTGGAAAAGGTAGGGGTAAAACTCGACTCCAAAGGTTATATAGAGGTTAAAAGAGGCTACCGAACCGAGGTCGAAAATATTTTCGCCGCGGGGGACGTTATACCGACGCCGGCGCTGGCGCACACCGCCAAGTGGGAGGCAAAACTGGCGGTTAAAAATATGTTTGAAAACCTCTCGGAGGAGCTCGATTACCTAAAGGTTCCTTCGGTGGTCTATTCGGCCTACGAACTCGGCTCGTTCGGTAAAGGTGAAAGGGAACTTAAAGAGGAAAAGGTTCCCTTTAAAACGAAGATGACCGCCTTCCGTTCGGTAGCCAAAGCCCTCACCGAAAGGGAGGAGGGAATTATTAAAGTTTTCCTCTCGGAGGGGGGCAAAATTTTGGGTGCCAACGTTTTGAGTAAAAAACATACCGACTCTTTGCTCCACCTCCTTTTGGAGACGGAAAAATTTGACCGTTTAAGGGAGCTTGTTTTTGCCCACCCGACGGTTGAGGAGGTTTTGGAAAATTTAGACCACTAAATGGAGCGCCTTTTTATCGCAATAACCTACGCGGTAGGGTTTCTATTTTTGACCTCCTTTTTGAGTTTTGTATTTTCAATTTCTCCTCAAAAGTTGGTTTCGGAGTTTTTTTCCGCCGAGGTGCTTTTTGCTTTAAAAATGACCCTCCTAACGGCAACCGTTTCAACTTTGGTGGTCCTACCTTTGGGTGTAATTTTGGGATACTCCCTCGCAAGGTTTAAGTTTCCCTTTAAAAAACTTTTAAAGATTATGGTGGACCTTCCAATGGCCTTTCCGGAGCTTCTAGTCGGTTTTTTACTCCTTATGCTCTTTTCCGGTCTGCTTAAGCCCCTTACAGAGTTTTTTAATCCGATTTTTTCCCCTTCGGGGGTAATTTTGGCCGAGATAGCGGTTTCCCTCCCTTTTGTTAGCCGCATTCTCTACACCACCTTTAAACAGATAGACCCGCGCTACGAGATGGTAGCCCGTTCGCTCGGCTACAGTTGGCACGAAGCTTTTTTAAAGGTGAGCCTGCCGATGGCAAGGGGCGGACTCATTTCCGCCACCGTTGTGGGATTTGCCCGCTCGTTCGGGGCCTTCGGGGCGGTTCTAATTTTCGGCGGAGGGGTCTATATGAAAACGGAAACCCTCCCGGTGGGGATTTTTCTAAATATCTCCTACGGCAATCTCGACAGGGCCATAGCTATGGGAACGGTTCTTATGCTGGTTTCCTTTATAACGGTTTGGATTATCGAGCTTTTCCAAAAAGAGGAAAGGTTATAAAAATACCCACCTCTGAGCCTAGCCATAAAGAACTTTTTCTTAAAAGGTTAGATTAAAGTAGAAAATCGCAAGGAGGTTAACGATGCAAAATCAGGAAACCAAAGTAGAGCAAAAAAATGACATTGTTATAACAATCACCGAGAAGGCGGCAGAGGAGCTTAAAAAGCTAGCCGAACAGCACGGAATTAAAGATGTAGTTTTGAGGGTTCAAGCAATACCCGGCGGTTGTAGCGGAATTTCTTACTCTATGGGTTTCGATGAAGTTAGGGAGAATGATACGGTTATAGAGCAAAACGGTATAAAAATAGTAGTGGATCAAAACTCCGTTCCCTTTATTAACGGCGCGGAAATAGACTATGTGGTTACCCCCTTCGGGGAAGGGTTCAAAATAAACAATCCCAACGCTATGAATTTCGGAGGCGGATGTTCCTCTTGCGGTAGCGGAGCTTGCGGAATTTAAAGAAGGTTAACCGCTTCCTTTAATTTTTTAATCTCTTCCTCCGTTAGTTCTCTATATTCACCTTCCTGCAGGGAGGAGTCCAATCTAATAGGACCTATTGCTACCCTTTTAAGGTTAACTACTTTGTTTCCAAGTTCCTTAAAGAGTCTTTTGACTATATGGAACCTTCCTTCGGAAATGGTTAAAAAGACCCTATTGGGTTCTTTAAGTTCTACCTTTTCCACCGCAACGGGTTTACCTTCTATAACAACTTCCCTATTTTGGAGCTTTTTTATATCTTCCTCCGATAGAGGCTTTTCCAGCTCCACTTCGTAGGTTTTGGGAACCTTCCATTTGGGGTGGGTCAAGCGGTGGGCAAGTTCCCCGTCGGTGGTAATTAAGAGAAAACCTTCCGCATCCACATCTAGCCGTCCGGCTGCAAAAGGTTTTAGATGCTCATATTCGGGTATTAGGTCCAAAAAGGAAGGGTAATCCTTGTCCCGTTCGGTTGTAGATAGGTAGCCTTTCGGCTTATTTAACATTACATAGATGTGGCCTCTTTTTTCTACCAATGTGCCATTAACCAAAACCTTAGCCCCTTCGGGAACTTTAAAATCGGCCTTTCGCACAACCTCACCGTTAACCTGAACTTCACCCCTTCTGATTGTCTCCTTTGCCTCCTTCCGTGTTAAACCTAGGGCTTTCGAAATATATTTATCGAGCCTCATTGCCTTTTTAATTTAGTTCCCTCTATGGAGAGCTTTACCTTCGATTTCCCTCTAAAGATAACCCCTTTCGATTTTATTGTTAAAGAGGAGGCGGAATACCCCGAAGGAGAAAATTTCTTTCTCTACAAACTGGTAAAGAGAAATTTAAATTCCAACGACCCCTATATCGTTCAATTTTTGAAGGATTTGGGAGTTAAAGATTACGGTTATGCCGGCCTTAAAGACCGCTACGCCCTAACAGTTCAAAACGTCAGTTTAGATAAGTTTATTGGCAAAAAGGTAATAAAGAGAGAACTAGGCCGATATTTTGCCCTGCTTTACCAAAAACCTATAAGGTTCAAAATCAGAACCGGCTACCTTAAAGGGAACACCTTTTTTATAAACCACCAAAACAGGCTTTTTTATACCATTCCTTACTCGCTTAATTATTACGACAGCCAGAGGCTCGGAAAAAATGTCGCCCGCGGTAGAAGGTTTTTAAAAGAGAAACCTTCCAAAAAATGGGAACAAATCTTTTGGATAAATTCCTATCAAAGTTTTGTTTGGAACCTAACCGCCTTCCGATTTTTGGAAAGAAAAATAGGAGAATTCAACAAAAGGTTCGGTATTGAAATTTTGAAACCTTGCAAGGTTATCGACGGAAAAGTTTTTCATATCCTTCCCTGTTCGAAGGATAAAAAGGCGATTGAAACCTTTTTAAGTGAACTGGAAGGTGTAAAAATTCCATTAATAGGTTATAAAGTCCAAATTCCACCCATTTTGGAACCGATTATTAAAGAGATTCTTCAAAAGGGTGGAGTATCTGTAGAAGACTTCAAAAGGTGGAGGTTAAAGGGAGATTACCGACCTCTTGTTGTTAAGGTAGAAAAAATTAAGAGATACCCCAAAAGTCTAAGATTTTTTCTCCCTAAGGGAGCTTTTGCCACAGTTTATATAAAACTTCTGTGGTTGTTAGAGAACTTTAACTAATTCCGCGTTAAGTTTAACTAGAAAAACTTACCAGCGGAGGTAGAAAAATGGTGCTATCGCTAAACATAGGAGGTGTTGGTCAACCCGATGAAAAACAAACCAAAGTGTGGGATGTGATAATCGTAGGTGGCGGACCCGCCGGCGTGTCGGCAGCCCTTTACACAGCGAGAGGCAATTTATCGACATTGGTGCTTTACAGAGCGGAAGCTGACGGAGCTTTGGGCATTACATCCAATATCGAAAACTACCCCGGAGTTCCGGGACCTATAAGCGGATACGAACTCCTCAAAATTATGAGAAAGCAGGCAAAAACTTTTGGAGCAGAATTTGAAAAGGCCACAGTAATAGGAGCTAACTTAAAGAGCGATATAAAAGAGGTTTACACCGAAGATGGAAAAGTTTTCAAAGGAAAAACCGTTTTAATAGCAACCGGAGCCCTCGAAAGAAGTTCCAAAATTCCCGGAGAAGATAAGTTCTTAGGAAAAGGAGTTTCTTACTGCGCCATATGCGACGCCCACTTTTACAAAGGCCGTCCGGTAATAGTCGTAGGAGATAGCGAATATGCCCTCGAAGAGGCGGAACTCCTATCTAGATTTGCTTCAAAAGTTATATTGGTAGCTCCCGGCAAAAAGATAAAGGCTCCCCAAGAGATGGTAAGACAGTTGGAAATGAAAGATAATGTGGAAATCCTCCTAAACAGAAGACCTCTCGAAATTGTTGGAAAGGATGTTGTTGAAGGGTTAAAAGTAAAATGCCCTTCGGGAGAGGAGAGAGTAATACCCGCGGAAGGAGTTTTTGTCTTTCTGGGCGGAAGTAAACCTTCCGTTAACTGGTTAATGGGACAGGTTGAACTAAACGAAAAGGGCGGTGTGAAAGTCAATCTAGAAACTATGGAGACATCGGTTCCCGGTGTTTACGCTGCCGGCGATGTTCTCGGCCAGCGCTATAAGCAGGCTGTAATAGCTGCAGGACAAGGAGTTATAGCCGCCCTAAATATAGATAAATACCTAAACCAAAGGAAGGATATAAAATTGCAGTGGTAAACCTTCAGTGGGTCTCTTTCTTTTGTAATCTTTCCTTAAGTCTGCATACAAAACATATCTCCGAAGGTGAAGGTTCTCCGCATATTTTGCACTTTTGAAGTTCGCCTTCTACCAACTCCTCCTTTAGGGTATTAAAAATAGGAAAGACCTTTTTGAGGAATTCAAAATAGAAACGGTATTTTGTTCCCCGCGCGTGATTTTCAATTTCCTCCATAAGGTGTTTGTAAAAATGTAAATTCGCCGTATCGCCAAGCGGACAGGAACGGTTCGTATAGGGAACCCCTACAAGGTCGGCGTAGGTTTTAATCTGCTCCTCGGTAAGTTTTACAAGAGGTTTTACCTTCCTTGGAAAACCTTTCTCCTCCGGCAGAACCGGATATTTTCTTGCTAAATATTTCAAATTCCAGTTAATTAGATTGGCCAAAAGGGAAGAGCTCTCATCGTCAAGGTTGTGGCCGGTAGCAACAACCCTATATCCTAGCTCCCGTGCAATTTTGTTGAAGTGATACCTTTTAATCCTCCCGCATACGGAGCAGGCGGTTCCCAAAACGAAATTTTTTAAAACCGGTAAAGGAGCTCCAACCTTTTCCTTAAGATCCACTATGTAAGGTTCCTTTCCGAGGATTTTTCCCAACTCTTTAACCTTTTGCAGAGATTCTTCCGAATAATCGCCTATACCGAGATTGATAAAGAAACCATCCGCGTTATAACCGAGCTTGTTCAGCACATACCACAGAGTCTGGCTATCCTTCCCTCCGGAAACCGCAACCAAAACCTTCTCGGAAGGTGAAAACATTTTGAACTCTTTGATAGTTTCCTTAACCCTCTTTTCGAACCATTCGATGAAGTGCTCCTTACAAAGAGCCAATCTATGCTCCTTCATATATATGACGCTCTCTTTACGGAGACCTTTTTGTTTGCATATCTGGCAGAGTTTCTTTTTAAACTTTCTTCCCATCGGCCGGTTTAATATTAGACCTTATTAATGCAATTTTTAACAACCCCTTAAAAGGATAAAACTAGCATTTCAATTTTTCCGATATCGCTTTGCTTTATGCTATAATAAATAAGCTTGCGTTTTTTCACGTGGTAGGAGGAAAACTATGAAGGTAAGACCTTCCGTAAAAAAGATGTGTGCAAAGTGCAAAATTGTAAGAAGGAAAGGTAGAGTTTATGTCATATGTGAAAATCCCAAACATAAACAAAGACAAGGGAGGTAATTAGAGAAATGGCCAGAATTGCAGGTGTTGATTTACCAAACCATAAGAAGCTGGAAATAGCCTTAACTTATATCTACGGAATAGGGAAATATAGAGCTAAAGAAATTTGTAAAAGCACCGGTATAGATTGCACAAAAAGGGTTGGAGAATTAACTCCCGAAGAGCTAAATATTCTAAGAAAATATATTGACGAACACTACAAAGTTGAGGGAGACCTAAGAAGAGAAGTTCTACTAAATATAAGAAAACTCATCGATATGGGTTGTTATAGAGGAATGAGACACGTTAGAAATCTTCCTGTAAGAGGCCAACAGACAAAAACCAACGCTAAAACTAGAAAGAAAAGAAAGAGAAAATAAAAGGGAGGCTTTAACTAATGGCTAGGAAAAGTGGGAAGAAAAAAGTTAAAAGAACTGTAACAAAAGGTATTGTCCATATACAGGCTACTTTTAATAACACAATTGTTACAGTAACCGACGAACAGGGAAATGTTTTAACCTGGGAATCCGGTGGAACCGTTGGTTATAAAGGAACTAGAAAATCTACTCCTTACGCTGCCCAATTAGCGGCCCAAAGGGCTATGAAAAAAGCTATAAACGAATACGGATTGCAAGAAGTTGAAATATGGGTAAAAGGTCCCGGAGCCGGAAGGGAATCGGCCATTAGAGCTGTTTTTGCAAGTGGAGTAAAAGTAAAAGCTATTAGAGATGTTACTCCTATACCTCATAACGGATGTAGACCGCCGGCTAAAAGGAGGGTTTAAACAATGGGTAGATATATTGGACCTTGGGTAAAAATAGATAGGCGCTTCGGAGTTGTAGTATCCGGTAAGGAAAGCGCTCCTAGAATTTTGGGAAAAAGAAACTTCCCTCCCGGACAGCATGGAAGAAAATTTGGAAGAAGAAAAAGGATTTCGGAATATGGCCTCCGTTTAATGGAAAAACAAAAACTAAAATTCTTGTACGGTGGTTTAAGAGAATCTCAATTTAAAAGATATTTTGATGAAGCAACCAAAGCTAAGGAAAATACCGGTGAAGTATTCCTCCAGCTATTGGAAAGAAGGTTAGATAACGTTGTTTATAGATTAGGATTTGCTAAAAACAGAAGACAAGCTCGTCAGTTGGTATCGCACGGCCATATTTTGGTAAATGGAAAAAAGGTAACTATCCCTTCCTATAGGGTAGATGTTGGAGATATTATTGAAGTGAAACCCAAGTCAAGGAATATTCAATTCATCCAGGAAAATCTGGAAAACAAAGACCCTAGAAGTGTTCCCCCATGGTTAGAACTGGATAAACAAAACTTCAGAGGAAAGGTAATTGATCTACCTCAGAATGTTCAAGATTATCTTGAAATACCTATTAATCTTCAATACATTATCGAGTTCTATTCTAAAGTTTAATACCCTTTGGGGGGTTTTTTCTTATGCCTTATACCGAATTACAAAAACCGGAAAAAATATATTGGGAAGAGCTCTCTTCCAATTATGGTAAGCTTGTTGTAGAACCCCTACCAAGGGGGTACGCTACCACTATTGGAAACGCTTTAAGAAGAGTTTTACTTTCCTCCATAGAAGGGGCCGGTATTACCGGAGTCAAAATAGATGGGGTATATCACGAATTTACAGCCCTTCCCGGTGCTATAGAAGATGTTACCGACCTTATTCTGAATCTGAAATCGTTAATCTTAAAAATGGATCCCAATACAGATATAGAGATACTGTATTTGGAAAAGGAAGGACCAGGTGAAGTAAAAGCGGGGGATATAAAAACTCCTCCATCAGTTGAAATATTAAATCCCGACCTACATCTGTTTACTTTAAGCGACCCTAATGCAAAGGTAAAAATGGAAATAAGGGTAGAAAGAGGAAGGGGATACGTTCCTGTTGAAGATATGGAACAGTTTGGAGAAATTGGCTGGATTGCTATTGACTGCGATTTCAATCCTGTGAAAAGGGTAGCTTTTAAAGCAGAACCCACCAGAGTTGGAAAAAAAACCAATTTTGAAAAATTGATTTTGGAAATTTGGACTAACGGATCTAAAACTCCGGAGGAAGCCGTAGCAGAAGCTAAAAATATATTAATGGATTATTTCGACTACCTTAAAGAAATATCCACTGAGATACCGGTAGGAACCATAAAAGCTCCTAAGAATGAATTGTTAGAAAAGTTAACACTCTCTGTTGAAGAGCTCGATATTTCTGTAAGAGCCCTAAATTCGTTGAAAAGGTATGGAATACACACCTTAGGAGATTTAGTAAAGCTTACAGAAGAAGAATTAAAAGAAACTAAAAACATTGGTCGTAAAGCTTTACAAGAAATTAAAAAGGCCTTAAGTGAAATGGGTCTTTCATTAGGAATGAATATCAAAGGAGGCACCAACAATGAGGCACAGAGTTAAAAAGAAACATTTCGACAGAACTAAAGAGCAAAGGAAAGCTCTTTTTAGGTCCCTTGCAAGGGCTTTAATATTGGAGGAAAGAATAACTACCGGAGTAGAAAAGGCTAAGGCTTTGAGACCTTTCATTGAAAGGTTGATTACTCTTGCCAAAAAAGCAGCTGCTACAGAAGATAATATTCAAAAACTACACTATAGAAGGGAAGCTTTGAGCCTTTTACCAGATAAGGAAGCGGTAAGTAAACTTTTTGAAGATTTAGGTCCGAGATTTAGTGAAAGAAATGGTGGATATGTAAGAATTGTAAAACTTCCTATACCCAGAAGAGGTGATAGTGCAGAATTAGCTATTATAGAGTTTGTTGAATAGTATTTTTTTCTCCTTTCTTTAAATTAGAAAATAAAAAGAAAAGAGGAGCTCTATTTTAGAAACTTAGGTTTAAAATCTTCAGGTAGGCTATTCCAATCCTTTAGAAATCTTTCCAATCCTATATCGGTGAGAGGATGTTTAAATAATTTTTCTAAAACTCCAAAAGGAACAGTTGCTATATCCGCTCCAAGCAGGGCAGCTTGTCTTACATGCTCCGGATGTCTAACCGATGCAACTATTATTTTTGTTGTAAAACCGTAAGCACTATAAATAGCAACAATTTCCTCAATGAGCTTCATTCCTTCCATGGAAATATCATCTAACCTACCTACAAAAGGAGAAACATAAGTTGCTCCCGCTTTTGCAGCTAATAACGCTTGCATTGGAGAAAATACCAGAGTTACATTTGTTTTAATACCTTCCTTAGTAAGTGTTTTTACAGCTTTTATTCCTTCCGGTGTCATAGGAATTTTTACAGCAACATTAGGTCCCAGCTTTGCCAATTCCCTGGCTTGATTTACCATTCCGTTATAATCGGTGGCTACCACTTCTAAAGAAACAGGTCTTTCGGGACCTAAAATTTTTATAATCTCTTCCGCAACTTTTAAAAATGGCTTTCCAGTTTTTGCTACTAAAGTGGGATTAGTTGTAACTCCATCTAAAAGTCCCCAATCGTTCGCTTTTTTTATTTCTTCTATATTTGCGGTATCTAGGAAGAACTTCATAAATCGCTTTTATTTTATAAAAAGCAAAGCACGCTTAAAGTTTAATAATCAATAAGCGAACTATCCTGTATTAAAGTGCACGGTTTTTGGTGTACTTCCTTTAAATGTAAAGGAAGAATCGGACCTTTCTTAATAAAGGTTAGAACTGTAGAGAATTAAAAGTGAAAGCATTTTTTACAAAATTTTTAGTAAAAATTTAAAAGCCTTTTATAATAGGTTTTGCATTTCCCTTAAATCCCTTTAAGTAAAAAATGTAGAAAACTCTTACCGGGTAGTTCCTCCAATAGACCACAAAACGTTTCTTCCAAACTACCTTTTCAAAACTTTGGGATATTTCTTTTGGAACACTAGCCAAGGTGGTTATAAAAATACCGTTTTTACCTATTAGAGGTTTCCAATTGAAAACTTTCTCTGCAGGTATGGGTTCTCCTTCCAACCATTTTTGGAAAAGGTCGAAATCTCTAACCTCCCAAAGGTCGTATTGGTTCATTCGCTGATGGTAGTTAAAGACGTAGGTTTGGGGATTCCCTTTTACGTAAAAGGCCATCTCCGCCGCTACTTGGTAGAGGTTGGAGAAGATGAAGTCCCTTTGAGGATTATAAAACTTGGAAATCTCCTCGCCGAGTTTTTTCCAACCTACCAAAAATTTTGTCGGGTCATTCTTCGGAGGAAGCAACTTTGTAAGGTGCAATTTATCCAACAGTGGGGGGTAATGGGAAACTGCAACCAAAAAGGTCGAAATAAAAAGTGTCAAAACGGAAAGAGGGAGGAGTTTTTTAAAGTTCCTAACGAAGGTTTCTATGGCTAAAATTCCACCCGTAAAGTAGGCAAAACCGGCCCAGTTGCCGTAGATATACTTTTTCAGTGCCAACAGTTGGAAGAATATATAAACGGGTAATGAAAAGAGGTTTAAAGAAAAAACTTCCTTTGAGGGTTTTAAACTTTTAAACCAAGCCGCTAAAAGGTAAAAGAAAAATCCGAAACTTAAAAGAGCCATTTGGGAGAAGAGGAAATTGAAGAAACCCTCCCAGTTGGGGAATTGGGTTTTCCTTTCGATACCCGAAAGGTTTAATACATGTTTAAAAGATACCCAACCGTGGGTGTAGTTCCAATAAAGAACCGGCAAAGTGAATAGGAAACCTATAACCATTGAAAGGTAGGGTTTAAAAGTTTTAAACAGCTGCGGTTTTTTTAACTGTATATAAGCAACACCTAAGGGAAAAAAGAGGGCCATCGAATACTTTGAGAGAAAACCCAATCCTCCGCTTATTCCCAATAGAAACCAATAAATGGTTTTCTCCCTTTCTACCGCCAAAAGGAGGAGGAGAAAGGAGAGCCCCCAAAAGAAGAAGAGGGGGGTATCGGTTGTAAAGACGAAAGCTAAAGCATCAAAACCTACAAAGAGATTGGGTAATATTCCAACCCAAAAGGCGGTCTTTTCATCTTTAAAAATCCTTTTGGCGGTATAGTAGGCCAATATAGAACTTAGAAAGGAAAAGAGGGCGCTCCAACCTCTAACGGCAAGCTCGTTATTTCCCAAAAGGTGGGTCGAAATGTAATTTAAATAGGCCACAAGAGGGGGTTTAGAATAGTAGGACCAATCAAGGTGTCTGGACCAGTCCCAATATTGAGCCTCTTCGGGTGAAAGGTCGAAGGGCGAAACCTTTATGTAAAGAAGTCTAAGAAAAAAAATAAGGCTGTTTAAAACAAAAAAGAAACGGAACATAAAAATGAAAATGCTATAGAGCGAAAATATTCTTTGGATATAAGGATGGTTTGGAGAAAAGGTTTTTCATTAATCGAACTTTTGGTGGTAATAGCCATTATTGGCATCCTTAGCGGTTTCGGTATCTATTGGTTTATTAACTATAAATTTGCCCGTGAGGTAGAAGATAGGACTTACAAGGTATATACGCTAATTAAAAAATACCAACTTTGGGCTAAAACTAAGAAGGAAACCTATTGTTTTGAACCGACCGCTGGTAATTTAAATTTCACCGTTGAAGAAAATTGTAATAGTTTCTTACAAATAGATAACTTAACTGTAGCACCTTTTAAAGTATATGTAAATAGCGGTCAAATAAAAGTTAATGAATTTGGTATTTTTACCCTAAAGGGTTCCATATACTTTAAATCCTCTTCGGGGGAAGTCATAGACTGTGCAAATCAAAACCCAAATATAGCTTACTGCTGCGTTGCCTTTTCCGCTGTAAGAGTTTGTTTGGGGAAATACGATGGAAGCAATTGCAAATGCTCCTATTAATCTATCCTCCTAATGGCCTTTAAAGACCTCAGAGAATTTATAAAAATTCTTGAAAAACATGGAGAGTTGATAAGGATTAAAGACCCCATCTCTCCCATTTTGGAAATTTCCTATTTCACCGATAGGGTTTCCAAATTACCACCCGACCAAAATAAGGCCCTTTTATTTGAAAAACCTATAAAGGAAGATGGAACACCATACGGAATACCGGTTTTGACCAACGCTTTAGGTTCCGAAAAGAGGATAAAACTTGCCTTGGGTTATCAAAATTTGGAAGATATAGGTTGGA
>Ga0256833_1002757_pt1 | contig 12186 bp, 13 predicted proteins | sample 356284metaG_FD_190535 | JGI IMG/M metagenome (GOLD analysis project Ga0256833, IMG submission 190535) | Hydrothermal vent microbial communities from Mid Atlantic Ridge, Atlantic Ocean - 356-284 | ecosystem: Environmental > Aquatic > Marine > Hydrothermal vents | place: Atlantic Ocean: Mid...
CCGGGAGTTCCGGGTGGAAATGAAAAAGTAACTAACCGCCCAGCATTCTCTGGATAGCCTCTACTACCCTTTCCTTCTCCACCGCTCTCTGCTCACCGCTCTCCATGTCCCTTACTGTTACCCTGCCCTCAACCAAGTCCCTCCTCCCAACGAGGACGACGTAGGGGACGCCCAGTCTCCCCGCGTAGTCAAGCGCTTTCCTCAGCTTCCTTCCGGTCAGCTCGATATCCGCCTTAACACCGGCCCTTCTAAGGGAAGAGGTTACCCCTATGGCAGCCTTTCTGAGTTCCGGCTCCCTGCCGATCGGAACAACGTAAACATCGGGCCTGAGCTTCGGCTCGGGAATGAGGCCCTTCCACTCAAGGATCGGGATTAGTCTCTCGATTCCTATGGCAAAGCCGGTAGCAGGGGTCGGCTTGCCGCCGAAGACCTCGATGAGGTTGTCGTATCTTCCACCCCCTCCTATCGAGCCTATACCGAGGTCGTTGGGGGCTATCGCCTCGAAGACAACACTGGTGTAGTAGTCAAAACCGCGCGCTATGCCGAGGTCTATGAGGATTCTCTCCTTAACGCCGTACGCATCGAGGAGGTCGATCAACTCGTAGAGCCTTCTGATTTCTGCCTTTGCCCCTTCACTCGTAAAGAGTTCCTCCGCCTTTGGTAGAACCTCGTCGGGTTTGCCCTTGATTTCGATCAGCGAGAGGACCTTCTCAACTCCCCCATCGTTCAGCCCAAACTCTTTCAGGGCACCTACAAAGTCCTCCCTGCTCATCTTGTCCTTCTTGTCTATGAGCCGCATTAAACCCACATCGTCCTCAACGCCGAGCATCCTGGCGAACTCGTCGAGGAGAACCCTATCCCCTATGTTGACGGTGAAATCTTCAAGGCCAGTTGAGAGGTAGCTCTCCACGAAAAGGGCTATAACCTCCGCGTCCGCCTCCACCTTGTCGCTTCCGAGGAGCTCAACGCCAGCCTGCCAGAACTCCCTATAGCGGCCGCTCTGAGGCTCCTCATAGCGGAACATGTTGGCCATGTAGTACCACTTTATCGGCTTAGGCGCGTTCTGGAAGGAGTTGACGTAGAGCCTTGCAACGCTCGACGTCATGTCGGGCCTTAAAGAGAGGTTCCTGCCGCCCTTGTCGTCGAAGGCGTAGAGCTGTTCCACCACCTCCTCGCCACTCCTGAGCTGGAAGAGCTCGGTGTACTCAAAGGTCGGCGTGAGAACCTCGTGAAAGTTATACCTCTCAAAAACCTCGCGTATTCTTTCAAACACCCATCTCCTCTTGGCCATCTCCCCGGGAAGTAAATCTCGCGTCCCCTTAACCTTTTCAAGCTTGGCTTTCATCCACAACCCTCCCTCCAGAAAAAAATCATGAGGGGTTAAAAGCTTAGCCCAAGGAATGCCGATCAATTCACGAGGCTGACGTCATGAGGAGGTATATGCCGATAACCCCCTGAACCATCATCTGCGCCCCGATAGCCATCGTGAACATGCCTATTATCCTGATGAAAACACCCAGGGTGGTCTTGCTCACGTTCTTGATGACGTACAGCGTGACGAACATGACGAGCGCCGTGAAAAGTATCGCAAGGAATATGGCCGCGGTTGCGTGAAAGAGACCCCTCTCGGCAGTGAGGGTTATGGCGGTGGTTATTGCAGCGGGCCCGGCTATCAGGGGCGTCGCGACTGGAACGGCCGCTAAAGCCAGTATGTTCTTCTCCCTCTTGAGGGTCAGCATTCCACCGCTCTCAAGGGCCTCCAAACCGATTTTGAAGAGGACGAAGCCACCGGCCACGCGGAGGGCGTTTATGTCGATATGGAATATGTCCTGGAGAATTATCTGTCCGGAAACCGCGAAGGTGAAGAGGAGGAGGAATCCTATCAAATTGGCCCTCACGATGAGGGTCCTTATGTCCTCTATGTGGAAATCTTCCCTCAGGAGGCTTACCAGGAGTATCTTGTCGCTCGGATCTATCATGATGAGCATGAAGAGCGCCGAACTGAGTATCGAGAGCAGCTCGTTCATGTTCGCCACTGCGGCAAGGCGCTTATAAATCTATGCTCCGAAGTGTTCACGACTATGACGGAATTGGCACTGGCTGAGGTGTGATGAGCACTCGATTGGCTGAGCTACCTCGAAAAGGCCCACTTGAGAAGGAAAGGAGTTACAAGCGTCGTTATTATCACCATGCTGACAGGTATCGAAAACGTCCCCCTGTCGAAGACGCCCTCTCTCAGCCCGATGTTGGCCATTATAAGTGCCACCTCCATCCTGGGAACCATGCCAACACCTATCTGGATTGCCTCCACGGGTTTGAAGCTGGTTAGAAGGGCCCCGATGCCGCAACCGGTTATCTTGCCGATTATGGCCAGGAATGCATAGAGCGCCGCGAAGGTTCCTATGTGGGTAAGAACCTGAACGTCGGTCTCGACACCTATGCTGACGAGGAAAACAGGGATAAAAAGGGAATAACCTATGGTGAGGGTCTTACTTGTCACCTCCCTTGCCTCGGCACTGCCGGCCACAATGAGGCCGGCCAAGTATGCCCCCGTTATTCCTGCCAGCTGAAACTGCTCGGCGATATAGGCGAAGATCAGCATTATGGCTATTGCGAAGGCCGTTATGGTCTCGGGCAGGTTTATTCTCTCCGAGGCACGAAGGGCTTCCTTCACCGCCGGACTGCCAAGGAGAATGCCCAGAACAAAGAACAGCGCAATCTCTCCAAGGATAATGAGGACATCCGTTGGGTAGACGTTTCCCTTGGTGTTCATCGCCACGAGTACCGTTAGAATTATTATGCCGAGAACGTCATCAACCACGGCAGCGGCTAAAATCGTCGTTCCCACGCGGCTCCTCAGCTTCTTCATCTCCATGAGTATACTCGTCGTCAATCCAACGCTCGTAGCGGTGAGGACTCCTCCGAGGAAGAGCGCCTGAATGTCGGAATAACCCCAGGCTAAGGCACCAACGTAACCGAGGATGAAGGGGACTATAACGCCGATAACGGCAACTATGAAAGCGGAGACGCCAACGTGCTTGAACTCCTCGATGTCGGTCTCAAGGCCGGCCAAAAAGAGGAGCATGACAACCCCAAGCTCGGCGACGAGTTTAACTCCCTCATCGTAGGCCACCAGATCAAGCAGGGACGGCCCTATGAGGATTCCACCGAGGAGCTGTCCGAGGGCCGCTGGAAAGCCGAGGCGAAGGGTGAGGTAGCCGAACAGCTTCGCAACCACTAGTATCAGCGCCAGCTCCAGGAATACGTCCATGATTATCATCCCGCGTTAGTTTTGGGCAACTCAAGCCGAGACTATGCGGATGAGCCTTATTATGTCCTTAACCTCAAGCACACCGTGGACGCGGTTTTCGTCGTCAATGACTGGCAGATGGTGCTTTCCAGTTTCAATCATGACCTTTATCGCCCTGCCGAGGTCCTCGTCAACGTGGATGGTTATGGGTTTCCTCACCATGATGTCCCCAACTCTGGAGGCGTGACTCAGGGAGTACTTCTTGAGAAGACCCACTCCAACTATCGAGTACCTCCTGGGCGGCTCGAAGAAGTGGAGGAGGTCCTTCATCGTTACGAAACCCATCAGCCTGCCTTCCTCGTCAACCACAACAGCGGAACTCTCCTCATCCCTGAGGTTATTCACCAGCTTCGATATAGAGTCCTCCGGGTGCAGGGTGAGAAATTCCCTGTCCATGACTAACTTCACTGGAACCTTCGAGATGTAGCGAATGTTGTGGCCCATCTCCTCCCTTTTCTTTAACTGGAGCATTCTGCGCTTGCTGTGGATTATCTTTATTTTCTTGGCCTTTGCACTCTTCGATTTCTCACCCATCATGCCCCCACTAAGGGTTTATTGTCCAATTCGGTTTAAAGATTTCGAAAATATATAGTCAGGCTAATGTTAAATTTCACAAAGTTCATAGGTCACACTAACCAAGAATTTGCCAAAAAATTTTTAAGGCAGAAGCCATAGACATCGGCAAGGGAAATATGGTTTCTGAAAACAAAAGCGGAAAGACCTACGACGTGGTGATTGTTGGAGCGGGTCCGGCTGGTCTTTTTGCGGCCTACGAACTTGCCGAAAAAAGCGATTTAAGGGTTCTCGTGGTGGACGAGGGCGGAGACGTTAACCAGAGGACCTGTCCAATGTTCGAGCTCGGATACTGCATTTCCTGCAAACCCTGCCACATAATGAGCGGCGTTGGTGGTGCCGGCGGTTTAAGCGACGGAACCATTAACCTCCGCCCAGACATAGGAGGTGACTTAAGGGAGCTCACCAACGATGAAAACTACGCATGGCAGCTGGTATGGGAGGTCGATCAAATCTTTCTCAGGCACCGAGCACCGAAAAACCTCTTCAAAGGGAATCCCGACGAGGTGAGGTACTGGGAGCAAAAGGCGGCACAGGCGGGTGTGAAGTTCATACCCATAATTCAGCGCCACATCGGCTCGGACAGGACGCCGGAGGTCATAGACGAACTGAAGAAGCACCTCGAGAGCAAAGGCGTCGACTTCCTCCTCTGGACGAAAGTGCTCGAGTTCAAAAGGGGCAGGATCAAGGTGAGACGTGGAAAAGACGTTTTTGAGATAGAATCCCGCCACATAATCGTTGCCCCCGGCCGGGGAGGAGCAGACTGGTTCCACGAGGTGGCCCAGAGGATAGGGCTTGAAGCGAGGCATGGACCGATCGACGTTGGAGTTAGAGTCGAGGTTCCGGCAATAGTCATGGAGCCGATAACGAACATAAACCACGACCCCAAGTTCCACATCTACACTAACACCTACGACGACTTCGTGAGAACCTTCTGCACCAATCCCAACGGCTTCGTCGTCGAGGAGAAGTACGACTCCTACGTTGGCGTCAACGGTCATTCCATGCACGAGAAGAAGAGCAACAACACCAACTTCGCCTTTCTAACAAGAATAGAGCTCACGGAACCGGTGGAAGATACCACCGCCTACGGGAAGAGCATAGCCCAGTTAGCCACTACGATAGGCGGAGGAAAGCCCATACTCCAGAGACTCGGTGATCTGAGGCGCGGAAGGAGGAGCACGTGGGCAAGGATAAGGAGGAGCGACGTGGAACCCACCTTAAAGCACGTGACCCCCGGCGATATAGCGATGGCTCTACCGCATCGCGTCGTGACGAACATAATCGAAGGCTTGGAGAAGCTCGACAGAGTTCTTCCCGGTGTTGCGAGCGATCACACCCTCCTCTACGCGCCCGAGATTAAGTACTACGCCATGAAGGTGGAAGTTGATGAAAACCTTGAGACGAGTATCGAAGGGATTTTCGCTGCCGGAGACGGCGCTGGCCTGAGCAGGGACATCGTGAACGCGGCCGCGACCGGCATTTTAGCGGCGAGGGGAGTACTCAAAAAGGAGGGCCTCTACACCGAGAAGGAATTCAGGAAACCGGGCAACTGGAAGAAAAGGATAGAGGAGCTTGAGTAGGAAAATTCGGAGAAGAAAAGTATATTAGTCCCAATGTATAACCACAGTAGGGCGGCGTATGAACGCAGGAATAGAAGGGATTCTGGAGATACCAGATGGGATCGTGCTCGTGGAGTATGGGGCAAGAGATCACCCAGAATGGGCATTCTACGAGATAATACGGGGCTGGAAAAAAAGGGGGAAGGTTCCCCTTATAATCGACATCTGGGACACCCTTCACATATTCCTCCAGAACCTCAGGTTTTCCGGAGCCGAGATCGATATAGAAGATTTTCCAGTGATAAAGGAGAGGGGAACCGTGATAGTGGGCAACGTGCTCGGCCGAATAGACGTCGTAGAGGATTTTGAACACCACGTCGCAGTCTACGGGAAGATTGCAAAGAAAGCCCCGAAGGAGAGTAGAAAGTACACCGTAGTTCTCGGCATGGAAAAGTTCCCCTTCGTCTTTCTCGACGACCCTCCAAAAATTGAGAGGTACTTTGAAACGGTAACCAGAAGGTATCTGTCCATCGAGGGCAGGGTCAACGTCCTGTTTCTGAACAGGAGCATAGCCTCGGAATACCTCACCAAAGGACTGGAACAGGACTCGGACTACGTGATTAGAGTCTCCAAAAGAAAAACCCACCTCATAAAGCATCCGGGGGAGGGGATATGAGGTTATCAGAGTATTTACGAAGCGTGATGCCCGGAGAGACGGTTCTCATAGAGCACACCTCCCTCTCCGATCATCCGCTGATTTTTTACACCATAGGGTCAACCTACGGCTGGAATCGGGTATTGATCGTTGACATCATTGACTCGGTCATTCCGTTGCTCAGATGGATGAGGCTCTCCGGGCTTACCGTGCCAGATGACGTGGCAAGGATAAAGGCAGGAGGCGTTTCCAATTGGGGCCGATTCATTCTTGAAGTTGACCCTCACAAGGACCCGGGGATATTCCTGAGCAAATTCACCCAGAAACTAAAGGATTACTACTCCAAAAATCCGGAAACAGTAACTATAATCCTGAACCCGGAGAGACTAATACCCATCCAGGGCAACAGCAGGCGCTTCATACTGTTGCTGGCCAACCTATCCTCGGTCTTCGTGGGAAACACTAAACGGAGAACATTCTACTTCGTAAACCGAGAAATGGCCGAGAAAACCTATCTTGGCCTGCTCGAGGAGGCTTTTACCCGTGTTCTTCTGCTCGGGGAAGAGGGGAAAGTCCTAATAGCAAAATCCCCCATTCCGGAGGATGAGAACAAAGAAATCGAACTATGAGGGACTACCTCGCCACCTCTATCATCATCAGCAGTTCAGGAAAAGCTAATGAATCGCCGGTGTGCTGATACCGTGTTTCGTTGGCTGCCCTTCCCAACAAGAGAGAATAGGCCACGAAACTCCAGACACCCAGCCCACGACCCATTCATCGATGAAATCATGCCATCAAGGGTGACCCTTTCAACTCTTAGCAGGACAAACAAAACGTTAAAAGCTCTCCTACCCCTCTATTTCCGGTGGAAAAAATGCCGATGAAGTGCAAGTTCTGCGAGAGGAGAGCCTTTATCAAGCTCCACTATCCTAAAATGTACCTATGTGAGGAACACTTCAGAGAATACTTTGAGAGAAAGGTAAAGAGAACCATTGAGCGCTACAAAATGCTCAGACCGAACGAAAAAGTTTTAGTCGTCGTCAGCGGGGGCAAGGACTCGGCCGTCACCGCTTACATCCTTAAAAAGCTTGGATACAAAATAGAATGCCTTCACATAAACCTCGGCATCGGCGAGTACTCGGAGAAGAGCGAGAGCTATGCGAGAAGGCAGTGCGAGGCTTTGGAAGTTCCGCTCCACATAGTCCGCGTTAGAGAAATCCTTGGAAAGGGCATAGGCGATGTTAGGACGAGAAGACCCACCTGCTCCTACTGTGGCCTAACCAAGCGCTACATCTTCAACAAGTTCGCCTACGACAACGGCTTCGACGTCATAGCCACAGGCCACAACCTCGACGACGAGGCAAGCTTCATCTTCTCGAACCTTATGCACTGGAATACCCAATACTTAGCCAAACAGGGCCCGGTGACGCCGGGCCAGTTCAACGGCAAGCTCGTGAAGAAGGTAAAGCCCCTCTACGAAGTCACCGAGAGGGAGGTTGTGGCCTATGCCTTAGCGAACGGCATCGAGTACATGCTGGAAGAGTGCCCGCACGCGGTCGGGGCGACAACAATTGAATACAAGGAAATCCTGAACGAGATGGAGGAGAAGAGGCCAGGAACGAAGATTAACTTCGTTAAAGGTTACCTGAGGAAGAAGGACCTATTCGAGGCAGAACTTCAGGAGGCAGAGCTGAGGGAGTGCAAAGTCTGCGGAATGCCCTCGAGCGGTGAGGTATGTTCGTTCTGCAGGTTTTGGCACCTCGAAGAGCCCGTTAACTTTCAGGTAAGGGAGAGGAAATAAAGAACCGTCCCCACGCTGAGCTGATTCGAGAAGTTATCATCCGGTGGTAGGTTGTAGAACTCCGCCAGTGTTCCAGCGAGAGCCCCGAAAAACGCCCCTTGGGGCCCCACAAGAGGAATCAGAATTACCAAGGCAGAGAAAAAGTACGCTAAGCTGCCCTCAATACTCTTTCCATTGGCGAATCTGTGCCTGCCAAAGGATTTGCCAATGATGGCGGCGAGGGCATCACCAACCGTGGCAACGGTTATAGCACCCACCGCGATCTCCATTGGGAAGAAGTACACCGCTATGAAGGAAGCAGCCGCGAAGTATATGTGGGCTGCGACCCTGTTACGCTCGTGTACCCTCGTTATCTCGTCTATCTGCCTCTCAATGCTCTCCATCCTCTCAAAAACCTCGCTGTCCACGTACAATCTAAGACGGCGCTTTATGTCGTCCCTGAGCGCCTCGATTATCCTGAAGGGCTCAAGGACGACAAACAGGAAGAAGGCAAGGCCAGTTAGGGTGAGGGTGGCATCCTTCCCCAGGGTGAGGTAAACAAAAGGCACTACGAGACCCGTGAGGTGGAGGGCCTTCCTTTTAAGCTCCCTTTTTATGCTCACGTTGAATCACCTCCAGTGCCTCAAACAGGTCGTTCACAACGTAATCCGCGTGTCTACTCTTCCTCCCACCAAAGTAGCCCCTCCTGACGAGGATTGTCGTGGCTCCTATCGACTTTCCCCCCACCATGTCGGTGTCGTCCCTGTCCCCAACCACGTAGACATCGTCGTCCGGAAACAGGCTCTTTGCAAGGCGGAAATTGTGGGGTTCAAGCTTGCTGTGGCCCGTTTCACCGCTTATTATCACCCCATCAAAGTAACTTCTTATTCCGAGGTATTCAAGCTTCTTCCGCTGCCATTTGGATGACGAATCCGTAACGAGAACAGTTCTGGCCCCGAGGGCTTTAAGACCCTCCAGGAATGGGATTGAATCGGGAAACAGTCTAAGCTCCGAGAAGAAAATCCGGTCCACGAGGTTTACCATCTCCTCGAGCTCTTCTCTTGAGATGTCACGATAAACCTTCTGAAGAACCCTCTCAAGTATCTTGTCAAAGTCCAAGAGGTGTAGTTCCCTTGACTGTTCAAGCTCGCGGTACCTGGCAGTTGCTATGTAGAAAAAAGCCTTTAACTTCCTTCTTTTTACCAGGACGGGAATTAGACGTAGCATGGCCCTTTTACCAGCCTCCCACGTGTTGCAGAGGGTATCATCGAGGTCAACGAGTACGAGCATGTTGGGTGTTCCCCACACTCCATTTAAATCCTTTGGATAAGCTTTAAAAGGTAGGGCCGAAGTTTCACCCGTATGGATAGGGGAAACCTGCTTATACTGACTGGCATGGGAATGATACTGCTTGGGTTCCTTCTCGTCTTCATTGGAGCGATGCTATCTACCCTCGAGGGTGGGGGTGAAGTTGAGGGCGGAGGAGTGATAATGATAGGTCCTGTACCAATAGTCTTTGGAACGGGAAGGGGGGCCACCACAGCAATGATACTGGCGGCAATCCTGATGGTGCTCTGGATAATAGGCACCCTGCTCTCAAGGAGGGGATGAAGTGGATTTCCTGGCTGCCCTCGCAGTTCTTCTCGTAACGGCAAAGAGCATAGAATGGCTCTTCGAGAAGATGGACCTTCACCCAATAATAGCCCACGTCATAACCGGGGTCCTCCTCGGCCCCTTTGCGCTTGGGTTAATAGAACCCACTGAAGAACTTAAGGTCCTGGCGGAATTTGGGCTGATAATGATGATGCTCTACATGGGACTTACCAGCAACTTCTCGGCGATAGCCCAGAATACAAAAAAAGCCGTGTTTGTAGCCTTTTTGGGGGTCGCGTTCTCTTTCATCCTCGGTTTTCTCACGGTGTACTCCTTCGGCAAGGGTGTCACTGCAGCCATTTTCATTGGAATAACCCTCGGGAACACCGCCATTGAGGTTACGAGCGGTGTTCTCGTCAAGGAGCGCGTGAAGAGGGACGTATCATCAATTCTTATGGGGGCGGCCTTTGCCGATGATATAATGGCCGTTTACCTGATAGGCATCATAACAGCCCTCGCGAGCGGAGGGTTGAACGTTACCGCCTTTGGATGGCTCACGGTAAAGATTTTTACCTTCATCGGAGCAACCCTGATTGTATCGGAGTACGTCTTCAAGAGGGCAAAGTGGTTCTACTCAATAGTCAGGAACCTCAACGTCTTCTTCACCTTCACCCTCATCCTAACCTTCACACTTGCCATAATCGCCCAATGGACCGGTCTGAACCAGATAATAGGGGCATACTTAGCGGGACTCACGATAAGTCGGCTCCGCGAGAGGAAAGACCCACTGGTGGTCACCAGAATAAAGCTCAACGAGTTAATCGAAGACCTCCAGGTTGTCCTTACGGAGTTCTTCATACCCCTTTTCTTTATCTACGTTGGCCTCATGTTCAACCCGCCTGTAGGTGACATAAGCTTAAGTCTCATTGGCTTACTATACCTCTCCGCCGTCCTCGGAAAGCTCATTGGATGTGGGGTTGGGGCCAGACTCTCCGGCCTCAGCAGATGGGACTCCATGCTTGTTGGAATAGGTATGGGTGGACGGGGAAGCCTGGAGCTGGCGGTACTCACCTTTGGACTCGAAGCGGGGCTCATCGACCAGGCTCTCTTCGCGAGCGTAATAGTCGTTTCCCTTCTGACAGCCCTCACGACCCCAGTTTTCTTTAAGAGATACATCGAAAGGGGAAAACTTAAATCCCAAGAAACCTACCCGTCCCGGTGAGAGAATGTTCCCGAAGAGAGGCTCAAGCGAGATGGAAGTGCTTGGAGAACTAAGGCGCAAGACCAGGGAAGATTTAACCTTTGACTCTGGCAGGATCCTCGGTTCAATGTGCACTTATCCACATCCCTTCGCGGTTAGAATAATAACAGAGTTCATAGATAGAAACCTCGGCGATCCAGGACTCCATGCCGGGAGCAGGAAGGTTGAAGAAGAAGCCGTGGCCATGCTTTCAGACCTGTTGAGCCTAAAAAGGGGCTACGGCCACATAGTTTCTGGAGGAACCGAGGCCAACATCTTGGCTGTGAGAGCTTTTAGGAACCTCAGCAGGACAGAGAACCCTGAGTTAATACTACCAGAGAGTGCCCACTTCTCGTTCTTGAAGGCAAGCGAGATGCTCGGAGTTAAGCTTGTCTGGGCAAAGCTGAGGGAAGATTATTCTGTCGATGTTAAAGACGTCGAGAACAGAATCACCGAGAACACAATAGGAATCGTTGGGATAGCCGGAACCACCGGCCTGGGAGTTGTGGACGACATCCCAGCTTTAAGCGACGTTGCCCTGGACTACGGCCTTCCCCTACATGTTGACGCTGCCTTCGGGGGCTTTGTGATACCCTTTGCCAAGGCTCTCGGCTACGAGGTCCCTGACTTCGACTTTCGGTTGAAGGGTGTGAAGAGTGTGACCATTGACCCCCACAAGATGGGGATGGTTCCCATCCCGGCCGGAGGAATAGTATTTCGGGAAAAGAAGTTTCTAAGGGCAATAAGCGTTCCCGCGCCGTATCTTGCCGGAGGAAAGATATGCCAGGCAACGATAACTGGAACGAGGCCGGGAGCGAACGCCCTCGCGGTCTGGGCGATGATAAAGCATCTCGGCTTCGAGGGCTACAAGGAGATCGTGGGGAAGGCGATGGGGCTGAGCAGGTGGTTTGCAGGGGAATTAAAGCGAATTCCCGGTGTTCACCTCATTCGCGAGCCGGTTCTCAACATCGTTTCCTTCGGAACCGATAACCTTGAGAAGGTGGAAAAAGAACTCAAGAAGAGGGGCTGGGGGATAAGCGCCCATCGCGGATACATCAGGATTGTTGTAATGCCTCACGTTGAAAGGGAGCACTTAGAGGCGTTTTTGGAGGATTTAAAGGAAATTATGAGTTAATCGCCCAGGCATTTTCCGAGCCCATAGAGGTTTAGCCAGCCGAGGGATTACAAACCTCTACAGAACCATTCAAAGCTAACTATTCGTGGGGTCTACTTCAGGAAATGTTCATCCGAGATACCCGGCAACCTTTTGGACTAAAGGTCGCGATAAACGGGGAGGATTCTTTCCATAGCCCGACTTGAAGTGTTGCATTCCTAAAATCGACGAACACAAGGCACGTGAACAAACTTTGCACTACTCCGTAACCCCCGTTATGTCCACGTGGACAAAAACCATCTCAACCTCTGGAATTTCCTCTATACGCTTCTTCACTTCCTCACTGACGTCGTGGGCCT
>Ga0256833_1002758_pt1 | contig 12186 bp, 9 predicted proteins | sample 356284metaG_FD_190535 | JGI IMG/M metagenome (GOLD analysis project Ga0256833, IMG submission 190535) | Hydrothermal vent microbial communities from Mid Atlantic Ridge, Atlantic Ocean - 356-284 | ecosystem: Environmental > Aquatic > Marine > Hydrothermal vents | place: Atlantic Ocean: Mid...
ATTCCCCGGCTGCAACGGTTTGCACGAAGACAAAGGCTATGAAGGGTATAAGTATGGTGCAAAGGTTTTTTTTCACTTCTTGATCTCCACGTCAAACGGGGAGACCTCCGGGACCTGGAACTCTATCTCCTCGGTTCCCTCCGGCGGCGCGGGAAATTTGAACCAGAGGATTTTTATAGGATGATCTCCATCAAGAATAAGGGCGGGAATTTTTTCCTTTTTCAGGTGTTTTTTCAATATTTCTTTATTGACCGGCTCGGCAATATAATCACCAACCACCGGAGATGCCAGCCAGTTCCCCTGTTTGTCTTTCAATACGTAATATCTCTTTCCATTGACGAGGTAGAATACGTCACTGACTTTAAACTTGATCGGTATTTCTCTCGACTTCAGATACGGGTTAATATCGATGCGGTCCTTTCCCTCTTCAAGGACCATAACTTCAGCGGGGTGAATATAACGGATCCCGAGGGTCAAAACGCCGTTTCTCACCTTTGCCTTGACAAGCTCCACCTTGGCTCCGCCTGGGCCATACTGTTCGTCGAGGACCGTTCCGGCCATCACGGCTCCTGTAGAAAACAACATAGCCGTAACCATTATGATCATAAGATAGCTCTTTTTCATGTTTACCTCCTTTTTTTGTTTTGTATGCATGGGGTGAGTTGCCACCAAGGAATGCAGGGGATTGGTGCTTGATTGCACCCTCTTGTCGGCCCTTATTTCTTGATATTTCCCAGTAAGATATCCTTCTAATTTTTCATGGAACCAATGATTGCCAAAACGTATGCTGTCATTTCATGGATTCTCTACATTGCTCTCCACGGAGAAATTACTAATTCACGATATAATGAAACGGCTTGTTCTTGCAATTCAGGGAGGTGACGACCACGTTGTCGGGTACTCGAAGTACCGCACTCCTTGAAAATAATGGAGCCGGCAAGCGGACTCGAACCGCTGACCTGCTGATTACGAATCAGCTGCTCTACCAGCTGAGCTATGCCGGCTCTCCATAGTAAAGGCAGTTAATATCATACCATTGTTGCAAAGGTCAAGCTGGTATTTAAACCCGGATTATACACTCGAGCACCTGCAAAAAAACAATCCCTGTGAATGATTGCATGTTAGTATCCATCTGATGCCACTGGGTTTTTCATCCAAAAGAGAAGTCCAAGCCATGATCCCAGATTATGCAGTTCAAATGCCTGAGAAAAGGATTTTATTTGAATAATTAAATGGTTATTCTCATCTTTTTACGTAATTGTTTTCACCCAAAAGGTGAATCTTTTTCGGTCATTGAATCTCAGGTATTTGAAGCCGCAAGGGCCTCGCGATTTTACCGAATCTCCTTTGTTGTCGGACACTTGAAGTACCAAAGTACGTCTGCGTGTTCTCCGCCTCGCATCTTTGGCAAACTTGCGAGCTGCATAATCTGGGATGATAAGTCCTGCATCTTCGGCAAGCTCGTTGTGTGATCTGGGTTAAACTATTATTCTCATCATGTCTTCTGCAAGGAGAACAGGGCCGCTATATTTGTTAGCGCATGGCGTTAGGATATCACTCTTGTCGCATTCAGGGTAAAAGTGTGTGAGTACCAGCCTTTTGACCCCGGCCTCTTGCGCAATGATTCCTGCCTCTGAGGGCGTCATGTGTCCCTGGACTTTTTTGCCTTCAGGAGCAGCGCATTCCAACACCAACATGTCAGCGTCTTTGGATATCTCTATTATTTCTTCACAGAAATCCGTATCTCCTGAAAAAACCACGCTTTTGTCTCCAGGACTATCAATCCTGTAGGCCAGGCTTTGAGGCGTGTGTCGTGTGTGGATGGTACTGATGGTTAGTGGAGGAAACTGCTGGCTCGTCTTTATGTTTATGGGGATTTCTTCGAATAAGATACTGTTCTCTGCAGGCTGTGCCCATTCCCCCCAGGCAGATACAAGGCCCTGCAATAGGTCTTTCAGCCCTTGGGCAGCCCATACGAAGACGGGCCTTGTCCTCTGGAAACCCGGTCCGTATTTGGAGGCAAAGATGAATGGTACGAGTTCCCCGGTATGGTCTGGGTGAAAATGTGTATAGAGGACAAGATCCACCTGGTCTTGTCTGATGCCGGCCTTGAGGAGCTGCCGAAGCGTACCGGCAGCAGAGTCGATCAGTATGGTTATGCCATTTGCCCTCAGGCATTGGCCAGGGCCCGCCCTCCTGAGGGAAGGCACGCAAGTGCCAGAACCGAGTATGATTACTTCCATGAATTCATTGTCCATTTGCAGATCCCCTTTGCAAGGGCAGGGTTGGATTACAGGAGCTATTTAACCATATTTGTTCTAAAGATACCAGCGGGCCGATAATCCTGGATCATACAGCTTACAGGCTTGTCGAAGATATGGAGATGAGGGTACATATAATCTACCTTGGTACCTCAAGTGCCCCTCAACAAAGTAGATTCGGGAAGTTATAGGCATATTGTGGCCTCAAATGTCTGAAGACTTGTCATGGACACTCATAATGGCAACAGTTCTATCTCCCCCCAGGCACCGATCTGATCTCCCTTTATGATCACGCCTGCCAGGACACCTGGAAACTCCTGAAAGCGCTGAACTGCCCATGTGATATCCTTTTTTTCCTTGATCATATTACCTACTGCAGTGGCGACTGCGTCTGCCAGTGCGCCGTTTTCTGAGACCACACTCACTGCGTCTGCAGTGCCAAAGCTCCTGGAATGTCCAACTGTGCCAGAAGAGGTACAAATGGATAGAAATTCGTAACTTGTCAAGGGGCGAATACCTATCTTTCCACTTAGGGGGGAATGGGCGGCATGTATGGCGACAGTTATGGGATCGAATGCCCTGAAGTAGGTATCCCCTCCATTTTCGACAATGATTTCACCAGATAGGATGGAGGCAGCCTGTTTACAGATGAATTGGGCTATGGCCCCTGCCACTGCTGCCATGGGGCCTGTGCCAGCCAAAATCCCGGCACGTAACATCTCCTTTACAATGGGCGGCGCAAGGGGATCTTCTGGCAGTGGAGAATAAGATTCCAAGAAACCTTCATGTCTTCTTGCATAGGCCTCGATGGAGGTCCTGGCCTCTACCACCCAGTTCGATACCTGCTCTGATATGTCTTCCTGGGCCTGGATGAATAGGTCTGTCTCCTTATGGCGCACCCTGAAAGAGCGCAGATGGCCTCTTTTCATAAATGCCCTGTATGTACGAATGGAACCAGGTGCCTTGGCTCGTTTTACTCGTTTCACTGATTGTCCTGAAAGGGAAATCCTTATATTACCCCATGTAGTTCAGGCTTTGGCGGCCTATCGAGTAAGGAGCGAACCGCTTGTCGTGGATCAAGTCCTTTATGGATCACCTTGTAGACCTCTTCTGTTATGGGCATTTCCACATCGTGCCTCTTGGCCAGTCTGTAGAGTGACTTGGAGGTACGTACGCCCTCTGCCACCTGGCTCATGGACACGAGGATCTCTTCCATGCTCTTACCCTGGCCCAATTGGAGCCCTACCTGTCTGTTTCTGCTCAAATCTCCAGTACAGGTAAGGACCAAATCTCCAAGCCCTGCCAGGCCGGCAAAGGTCAAGGGGTTGGCATGCAGCTTAAGCCCCAGCCTCGACATCTCTGCCAGGCCTCTGGTAATGAGGGCAGCCCTGGTGTTTGTGCCAAAGCCCAAGCCGTCTGATATGCCTGCGGCAATCGCCATTACGTTTTTTACTGCCCCGCCAAGCTGTACCCCGGTTACATCGAGGGTGCTATAGACCCTGAAGAATTCCGTACTGAAAAGCCCTGTTAAAAGGCGGGCGATCTCCTCATTGAATGCGGCCATTGTGACAGCCGTAGGCATCTTGGCTGCAACTTCTTTTGCAAAGCTTGGGCCTGAAAGCACTGCAAATTCAAGGCCCAGGCCCTTGGGAAGGCACTCACTCAAGACCTCGGTCATTGTCATGAGGGTTTCATTCTCTATCCCTTTTGCAGCGGAGACAAAGACATGGGGTATTGCATCCGTGGCATGGCTGGCAATGATCTCTGATACCAGTAGGGCTGTCTCTCTCATGCCATGGGAAGGCACGGCAAAAAGCACAATCTCTTTGCCAGTGATGGCCTCTTCCAGGTCATGGGTTACTGTGAGAGAAGGGGGCAGGGCAAAGCCGGGTAGATACAGGCTGTTTTCACCCTTTTGTATTATCTCCTGGGCGGTCTCCTTTTTTCTTGCCCACAAACTGGTGTCTGCACCTTTATTTGCAAGGAGTCGTGCCAGGGCTGTACCCCAGCTTCCTGCTCCAAGGACTGCTGCACTTTTCATCATTGCTGTTCACTGGAGGCAAGTTTTGCTATGGCTGCCAGGTAGTCTCCATCCTGTATGCGTATGAGCTTCACTCCCTGGGTGGATCTGCCTATTATGCGTATGTCTTTTACACTCATGCGGATGATATTACCACTTGCACCAACCAACATGATTTCATCGTTTTCGTAAACGAGTTCTACCCCAACGACCTTTCCCACCTTTTCCGTTACCTTTATATTGATTATTCCTTTACCCCCGCGGGTTTGCACCCTGTATTCCGAGATGGGGGTGCGTTTCCCATAACCATTTTCCGTGACCGTGAGCAGGGTGCCATCGTGATCTGTTATGACCACCATGGCCACCATGCTATCGTCATTCGAGAGTCTGATGCCCCTGACTCCTGCAGCAATCCTACCCATGGGACGCACATCTGTTTCATGGAATCTTATGCTTTTCCCATTTCTCGTGGCAAGGAATATGTCTGCAGAGCCATCGGTGATCGAGGCTGTCACAAGCTCATCCTCTTCCTTTATGGTTGCGGCAATTATGCCCTTGGGACGCGGATGGGAAAAGTCCTTGAGGGACGTCTTTTTTATGATCCCCTTTTTTGTGGCCATGACTACAAACTTATCTGGGTCAAACTCCCTGACAGGTACGACGGCTGCAATACATTCGTTGGCCTTCCTGTCTATGGGGAGCAGGTTTATCAAGGCCTTACCCCTGGAGGTACGTCCTGCCTCCGGGATCTCATGGACCTTGAGCCAATAGAGCCTCCCTGTATTGCTGAAACACAGGAAATAGTCGTGGGTGGATGCCACGAAGAGCTTTTCCACAAAGTCTTCCTGCTTGCTGGAGAGGCCTGTAACACCCTTACCACCTCTTTTCTGGCTTCTATAGAGGCTCAGGGGATTTCTCTTGATGTAGCCCCTGTGGGAGAGGGTGACCACCATGTCCTCTTCTGCGATCAGATCCTCTATGTTTATCTCTTTTGGCTCAGCAATGAGTTCCGTGCGCCTTTCTATTGCATACTCATCCCTGATTTCCTGGAGTTCAGTCTCTATTATGTCCAAGACCTTTTGTTCGCTTGCCAGGATCTCCTTGTATTCCTTTATCTCTTCGAGGACCTTCTTGTATTCCTCTATGATTTTTTCCAACTCGAGCCCGGTAAGTCTCTGCAGTTTCATGTCCAGGATGGCCTGGGCCTGGATCCTGGAGAGTTCAAACCTGTCCATGAGCCCCTGCCTGGCCTCAGCCGGGGTCTTGGATGCCCTGATCAGGGCTACTACTTCATCCAGGTTGTCTATGGCTATCTTGAGGCCTTCCAGGATATGGGCCCGTTCCTGGGCCTTCCTGAGCAGGTAGGTGGTCCTCCTGATGATAACGGTTTTCCTGTGCTGTAGAAAATGGGACAACAGTTCCTTCAGATTGAGTAGCTCGGGCTTGCCATTGACAATGGCCAAGAGGATGATCCCAAAACTGCTCTCCATGGCAGTGTGTTTGTAGAGGTGGTTCAAGATTACTTGGGCGATACCGTCCTTTTTGAGCTCTACTACTATCCTCATGCCCCTTCTGTCGGATTCGTCCCTGACAGCATGGATGCCCTCTACCTTTTTGTCCTTCACCAGGGAGGCAATGCGTTCAACGAGTTTTGCCTTGTTCACCTGGTAAGGTATCTCAGTGATTATAATCTGTTCTTTGTTGCCCCTGGCTATCTGTTCCACAGTGGCCCGGGCCCTCATCTTTACGATGCCCCGTCCTGTCTCATAGGCCTCCTTTATACCTTTTTTGCCGCAGATATAGGCTGCAGTGGGGAAATCCGGGCCCTGGACATATTCCATCAGTTCGGCAACCGTGATGTTTGGGTTCTTTATCAAGGCGATCAGCGCCTCTATTACCTCACCAAGGTTGTGTGGGGGGATATTCGTTGCCATGCCTACTGCTATGCCCGATGAGCCATTTATGAGCAGGTTTGGGATCTTGGACGGGAAGACCGAGGGTTCCAAGAGAGAATTGTCATAGTTTGGGACAAAATCCACTGTCTCCTTGTCGAGATCCTGGAGGAGTTCATGGGCAAGTTTGGTGAGCCTAATCTCTGTATAACGCATGGCCGCAGGGGCATCCCCGTCAATGGAACCAAAATTGCCCTGGCCATCGATGAGTGGATAGCCCATGGAAAAATCCTGGGCCATCCTGACAATGGCATCATAGACGGCCGTGTCCCCATGGGGATGATATTTACCTATAACATCACCAACTATGCGCGCAGATTTCTTATACGGCTTGTTGTAATCGTTTCTCAGTTCGTGCATTGCATAGAGTATGCGTCTATGCACTGGTTTAAGGCCGTCTCTCACGTCTGGAAGTGCCCGGCCTATGATCACGCTCATGGCGTAATCGAGATAGGAGCGCTTCAGCTCCAATGATATGTCACAGACGTCTACCTTTTCTCCAAAAAGTTCCTGCTGTTCTGGCATGTTCCAATAGACTCCTTATCCTATGTCTCCTGTAAGTGGTTGCCCATCAGTAATTAACTCCTACCGTCGGTCTTTGAAAAAAGTGTGTGGGCAGGTGGTGCACTCTTGCAGCACCTCAAGTCTTGTTCTCGAACAAAATGAGTTTTTCTCAGGAGATATCATGGAAAAACATGTTATTGCTGCTTTATTTCAGTGAAGAACCAGTGGTTGTCATGGTAAAGCGGCAGTGCTTGATGCCCTTCAGGGCCTTCAATTTGTATGCTACGCCTCTAAGGGTGCTGGGCTTGCCCTTGACAATGGCTACCTCCAGGCAATTGTCGTGGTCAAGGTGGACATGCTGGGAGGCGATGACAGAATGGGAGAAGGCATGTTGTATCTGGATTATGGAATCCAGAAGTTCTCGCTTGTGGTGGTCAAATACATAGGTGATAGTGCCTACTACTTCCTTTTCTTCACCCTCGAGTTCCCATTCCTGTTCTATAAGTTTTTCTCTTATGAGATCCCTGATGGCCTCGGAGCGGTTCTTGTACGACCTTCTCTTGATGTATTGATCGAAGGCCTCGATGAGCTCTTCTGGAATGGAGACCCCAAACCTGGTTACGCCTTTGGTACCCTTTTTGTCAGACATGTGACCTTGATAACAGTTCGACCCCAGATGGATGTTATTGAAAATTTCGGAAAATTCAGCCCCTCTTATCTTTAGAGGAATATAATAGAAACAGAGCTGGAATGGAAGGGCAAAGGCCTTGATTTCAGATGTTAAATCTGAAATTTATCACATCTCCATCCTGGACAATATATTCCTTGCCTTCCAGCCGGACCTTGCCTGCCTTTTGGGCAGCGTGGTAATCACCTGCCTTTGCCAGATCTTCGAATGCCACTACCTCAGCCCTTATAAAGCCTTTTTGGATGTCAGAGTGGATGACACCAGCAGCCTTCTGGGCATGGGTGCCCTTCTTGATGGTCCATGCCTTTACCTCGTCCTCTCCAACAGTGAAGAAAGAGATTAGCCCAAGGAGCTGGTAAGATTCCTGGATCAGGCGATAGGTGGCAGGTTCTGGAAGGGCCATGTCCTGTCTGAACATTGCCGCCTCTTCTTCCTCGAGTTGAGCCAACTCCATCTCTAAGCTCCCCTTCAGCTCAATGGCTGGTACACCTTCGGGCAATTCGAGGGTCAACTGGCCTGTATCATCTTCCTCACCCATGTTCAATACCACGATACAGGGCTTGGCAGACAGGAATGCATATCCTTTCAATTCTGGTGCCGAGGTGATCTGGTTATCGCTCCTCAATGCCTTGCCACTGTCCAGGATCTCTTGGGCCTTTTGGAGGAGTTCGAGTTCTTTTGGGTCCCCCTTCTTCCCCTTTTTGACCTCTTTTTCAAGCCTTTCCAACCTCTTTTCCACGATCAATAGATCGGTGAGGATCAACTCGGACTCGAATTCATCCAGATCTGCCTGGGGTGAAGGGGCCTGACCGGCAAGTTCAAAGCAGCGTACCACATGAACCAAGGCGTCACTTGGCCTTAGAAGCCTGAGTATCTCGTCCAGGGACTCTTTTTTCTCCTTGGTCCTTATGCCACCTCCTATATCTATATATTGGATTATGGCATGGGTGGTCTTCTTGGGGCTGTACATTTCAGTCAAGACCTGGAGCCTTTGGTCTGGTACTTTGACCTGGGCGATATTTGGGGCCTTTTTCCCACCTGAATATGCTGAAGTTTCTGCCTCGCTGCCTGTCAGGGCATTGAAAATGGTGGTCTTGCCACTACCTGGCAGGCCGACTATCCCTATTTCCATGATACGTTCAAAACCTCGTTAAACCGCTATGTCATAGTGTTACGAAATGTCGTAACTGTTTCTTTTGATTCGACTAAATGCTACTGCCATCAATCTGTATGCCATCAACCACTACAAGGAGTGGGATCGCCCTGTATTTTTTCTATGGCGTGGGGCAGGATCTCGATTATTGTACTGAGCCCGTCTCTGACTCCACCAGGACTGCCAGGCAGATTGACTATCAAGGTCCTGTTTCGCACACCGCAGACTGCTCTCGATAGCATGGCCCTTGGGGTGTTTTTGAGGCCTTCCATTCTCATGGCCTCTGCCATCCCTGGGATCTCACGTTCTATGATATTCAAGGTGGCCTCTGGGGTGACATCCCTTGGTGAAAGCCCAGTGCCTCCAGTTGTCACTATCAGATCACACGCGCCGGAATCGGCCCATCTTTCAAGTATGGCAGATATAGCATCTGTCTCGTCTGGTACCACTGCCCCACATTCCACCTGGAATCTGCCTGTCAGAGCCAATAGTTCTTGTACAGCAGCTCCAGAGGCATCTTTTCTCTTGCCAGAAGACGCACTATCACTAATTGTCAAGACCCTGGCCTTGAACAACCTATTTTTCCTCTTCTTGCTTGGCCTCTGCAATTATCTTTTCCGCAAGGTTTGGTGGCACCTCTTCATAGTGGGATGGCTCCACCGTAAATGTCCCCTGACCAGCAGTCATTGCATTTAGATCCAGCACGTATTTTTGTACCTCTGACAAGGGAACCATGGCAGTGACTGTTTGAACCCCCTCTCCTGGCTCCATTCCCATCACCTTGCCCCGCCTACTGTTGAGATCTCCTATTATGTCACCTACCGAGTCCTCTGGCACTGTTACGGTGATCTTGACGATTGGCTCGAGAAGGGTGGGCTTTGCCTCGAGCACCCCCTTCTTGAAACACTGGATGGCCGCTATCTTGAATGCCATTTCACTCGAATCGACCTCATGGGACTTTCCATCATAGAAACGTATCTTGATATCAGTGACTGGATATCCAGCAAGTGGGCCTGATTGCATTGCCTCCTGTATGCCCTTTTCTACGGCTGGGACGAAGTTTCTGGGCACATTCATTCCAACCAGGGCCTCCTCGAATTCATAACCTTCACCCCTGGGTAGAGGAGTTATGTCAAAATGGACCTCTGCAAACTGTCCAGCCCCGCCAGTCTGTTTCTTGTGGCGGTAGATTACCCCTTTCTTGGGCGCCTTGATGGTTTCCCTATAGGCTATCTTGGGTGTTGTAAGATCTACACTCACACCAAATTTGCGTTTCATCTTTTCGATGGTGGCATCTATATGGATCTGGCCCAGGCCTGAGATGAGCAGCTCATTTGTCTCGGAGTTTCTGGAGACAGTGATGGTCGGGTCTTCTTCCCTGAGCCTTGCCAGGGCATTTGTGATCTTTTCTTCATCCCCGCGGCTCTTGGGCTTGAGGGTATAAGTGATCACAGGGCTTGGAAACTCGACAAAGGGGTACACGATTGGTGCTGCTGGGTCGCAAAGGGTATCGCCAGTCTGGGTGACCTTCAATTTTGCAATGGCCACTATGGAGCCAGGCAGTGCCTCCTTTACTGACTCTTGTTCCTTGCCATTGAGAAAGAATACCTGTCCGTACTTTTCCTTTTCTTTCTTGTTGGCATTGAGGATCGTCCCATCAGGTTTGAGGGTTCCTGAAAAGATACGCATTATTGAAAGCCTGCCTGCGTATGGATCTGTAAGGGTCTTGAAGACGAGCCCTGAAAATGGTGCATCTGGCTTGGGATCCCTCTGTATCTCATCTCCTGAGTCGGGATCTGTCCCAGAGGCAGGTCCTTTTTCGTCAGGAGAGGGCAAAAACTGGACTATGATGTCGAGGACCGTGGCGGCACCGATGTTTTTGACCGCCGACCCACAGGCAACCGGTACGAATCCTCCATCGATTATCCCCTGCTTGAGGCCCGAAATGATCTCCTCTGGAGAGAGTTCTTCACCCTCCAGGAATTTTTCCAGAAGCTCTTCGTCTGATTCGGCAGCGTATTCAATGAGATTGCTTCTCTGTTCTTCCACCTCGTCCATCATGGAACTGGGGATATCGACTGCGGTCTTTTTCCCATCTGCCGAGAACTCAAAGGCCTTCATCTGGATGAGATCTACTATCCCCTTGAAATCTTCCTGGCTACCAATGGGCAAGGTCACTGGCACGAGTCTCAAATCGAGTGCATCCCTAAGGGCATCGAGGGCCTTGTTGAACTCGGCCCGTTCCCTGTCCATCTTGTTCAGAAACATGATGGTGGGCAAAGAGGTTTCGGCAATCATGGACCAGATCTTTCTGGTTTGGGGTTTTACCGGGTCTACTGCATCTGCCACGAAGAGGCAGTTGTCTGCCACCCTCAATGCCATCATGGTCTCATGGAGAAAATTGTCTTCACCCGGGGTATCCATGAGGAAAAGTGAATGTTTTTTCCAGTTCAATACATGAAAGGCAGTGCTTATGCTTATCTTTCTTTTTACTTCTTCAGGCTCAAAGTCCAGCACAGATGTGCCATCATCGACCCTGCCCAGCTTTTTCGTAGCTTTTGCAGTAAAAAGAAGTGCCTCTGCCAGAGATGTCTTTCCGCTTCCGCTCTGGGATATGATCGCAAAATTTCGGATTTTGGTGATGTCCATGTCCTTTTTCTCCCTTTCCCTGGATGATCTCAAGGCAAAATCAAAGTCAGCCTATTCAAGTCAACATAATTAATTGTAATAGAAAGAGTCAAGTATGGGATAGTGCTTCCCTATGTGGAATCTATCATAGGCGCCTTGGGCTGAAGATTGTTTTTGGGATCGCAAGAGGCCTGTGCCCATGATATGGCCCTTGGATTTCTTTGTCATCCATCTTGTTTTTATGTTAAAATATTAACAATATCTATATTCATAGCCCTTGTCGTTTATGTGGAAGGCATCTCGATGTTGCCCTTTGTAAGAAGGCATTTCAGGGCGATTCAGACGTGTCTTCAGGGGTTGTCTCTTCCTTGTGGACATATCAAAACCTGGCAACTATGGAGAAGAAAATGGGTATGGCAATCGATGGGAAATATGGTCTTGGATGGTTAAGGGATTATCCTGATTTCAGGGACTACACAATGGAGCATGAGGAGATAAAGCCCATTGTGCAAAAGCTTGGGATAACTGCTCAGGCCTCAAAAAAGGCAGGTCCATCTTCAGTCGATCTGAGGAAGTGGTGCTCCCAGGTGGAGGACCAGGGCCATATTGGTTCGTGTACTGCAAATGCTGCCGTGGGGCTTCTGGAATATTATGAAAAGAGGGCATTTGGCAAGTACATAGACGCCTCAAGGCTTTTTCTGTACAAGGCCACCAGGAATCTCTTGCATTGGACCGGGGATACAGGGGCCTTTCTCAGGAGCACCATGGGCGCCTTGGTCCTTTTCGGATGTCCTCCTGAGGAATACTGGCCTTATGATATCTCTAATTTTGACAAGGAGCCAAGTCCCTTCTGCTATGCTTTTGCCCAGAATTTCCAAGCAATTCGTTACTACCGCCTGGACCCACCTGGCAAGTCCAAGAATGCATTACTAAAAGAGATAAAGCTACTTCTCAGGCATGGGCTGCCCTCTATATTTGGC
>Ga0256833_1002759_pt1 | contig 12185 bp, 11 predicted proteins | sample 356284metaG_FD_190535 | JGI IMG/M metagenome (GOLD analysis project Ga0256833, IMG submission 190535) | Hydrothermal vent microbial communities from Mid Atlantic Ridge, Atlantic Ocean - 356-284 | ecosystem: Environmental > Aquatic > Marine > Hydrothermal vents | place: Atlantic Ocean: Mid...
ATCTTCGTTGACAAGACCAGCGGTGTACAGCACCTAAGAGAAGTTAAAGACACAATCCTAGCAGCATTCAGACTAGCCACGAAGGAAGGACCACTAGCAGCAGAGCCAGTTAGAGGAATCAAAGTAATACTACATGACGCAACAATACACGAAGACCCTGTTCACAGAGGACCCGGACAGATCTACCCAGCAGTAAAGAACGCTATATGGGCCGGAATGCTAACGGCAAGACCAACACTACTAGAACCTCTACAAAAACTCGACATAAGAACACCGATGGACTATGTGAGCCAAATAGCAAGCGTTATTGCACGTAAACGAGGACGAATACTAGAGGTATTAAGCCAGGGCATGCTTGCTAGAGTAATAGCAGAAGTACCAGTATCCGAGAGCTTCGATCTCGCAGCAGAGCTTAGAAGCGCCACTGCCGGACGAGCCTTCTGGGGCGTAGAATTCAGCAGGTGGGCGCCGGTACCAGATACTATGCTCGACGAATTAATCAAGAAGATAAGACAGAGGAAGGGTCTGCCACCGTCACCTCCTAAGTTAAATGACTTGATCGGCCCGTAACACAACTAATATCTCTCCTTTTTATTTATAATAATTTATTTATAAATAATTTCGTCCAATAGTATCTTATAGATCGTTCTTCATATAATAATATATTCTAATAATTTTATCTTAAAGATAAAACTTTTCCGAAACGGTTTAAGTAGCAATAAAATAAATGGTATATACAACTTATTTCTATCTACTGATAAGTTGACTAAGCTTCTCTTATTTTTAACAGATGAGGGCAGGTAACACCCCTGCCAGCCGGCTGGTGATATGGAATGTTAGAACTGCTAGGAGATAGCCTAGTAAAAGCAGGAACAGCACTAGTGGTCCTACCAATAATTCTCATAGCAGTTATGGGCTTAGTCGTGATTATTCTAATACAGCTTACAAAAGCGAGACAGGATATAGTTGAGAAAGAGCCATGGAAGTATGAGAGGTACGAAGCAGCAAACCCGCTAAAATACAAGGAGGCTAGGACAAAGGTCTCAATGCAGTACTTGGGATACTTAATAATGTTCCTTGCAGTAGAACCAGCTGTAGTCCTACTCGCTATACTAATGACGACTCCACGAGACCTCCTGGGAAGTATGCTTGTAATATATGGAGTATTCCTAGCAGTATACGCTCCTCTCCTAGCATATGCGGTGAGGGAAGCCAGGAGAATACAGTCTTGGATGTTGGACTGAATTTGAGGTGATGATTATGGATGGGAACGGAAATGGAGAGGGCAAGGTATACGTAGGAAACATAAATGTTTCCGCAAGAAAAGCCAGAAAACTATTAATGAGCGATCTGAAACTAGGCAAACTTGTAGATTGGGGGACTGCTTTCTCTCTATGGCCAATACACCTGACAACCAGCTGTTGTGGATGTGAATTCGCTGCAGCGTGGAGCCCTCGCTATGATAACGAGCAGCACGGTGCCCTACCATGGATTGGTCCAAGGCAGACTAACCTGATTATCATCGAAGGAACTGTGACGAAAAAAATGGCATGCGCGGTCAGAATCGTATGGGAACAAATGCCTCAGCCAAAATTCGCTATTGCAATGGGCGCATGTGCTCTCGATGGAGGCATATTCTATAATAGTTATAATATAGTGAGGCCTTGGCAGATTGTTCCTGTGGATGTATATATACCAGGATGTCCTCCCAGACCCGAGTCCGTAGCGAAATCGATCATCATGCTTCAAAAGAAGATTAGAGAAAAACAGGTAGCATCAAAATTCGTCGAGGAGGGATGGCGTCCCGACAAGGAATACGTTATACCAAAAGAAGACCTGTGCTCATGGTGGAGGGGATAAAGGAATGGTCCCAGAGGAACTAGTAGAGAGAATAAAGTCGTTGCTTGGAGACTTTGCAAAGGAGATCAAGATATGGAAAAACGACTACATTGAGGTTGAAGTAGACAAGGAGAATATAGAAGAAGTCGCGAAGAGAATGAAAGAATTCGGCTTTGATCATGTCAAAGACTTAACAGTAGTCGACTATATGAAAGAGGGATTCTTCCGTATAATATACAATCTAGGGAGCTATGACAACTTCGAATTATCCTATTACATAGTAGGAATCGCGTATAATATACCCAGAGATAAGCCAGTCACCAAGACACTCTACTATATCTACACCTCGGCAGACTTCCAAGAGAGAGAAGCATACGAAGCATTTGGAATAACCTTCGAAGGACACCCAGATCTAAGACCAGTGCTGCTTTCCCCTCCAGTGGCAGAGCTGAAGCCTCTCAGAAAAGATTTCGTCGTTAAAGAAGATCCTGAAATCATTGCGAAAAAGAAATAATGAGGTGAATGTGATGAGCGGTATTATTAGGACTCAGGGAGCCCAGGTAGGATTCAATGACTTGAAACTTCCCGGAATGTGGAGTAGAAAGATAGGAAAAGACCTCTATGAGATATTCATAGGACCACAACATCCTGGAAGCGGACATATGAGAATAGTCATAAGGGTAGATGGAGACGTAATAGTAGAAGCAGATCCCGACATGGGATATGTTCACAGGACAATGGAAAAACTATCAGAGGTAAGAACCTGGATCAAAGGAATCCCATTATTTGAGAGAATGGCTATACACGACGCCTGTAATGTAACTCTCCCATATGTCAGGGCCGTGGAGAAGCTGATGGATATAGAGGCCCCAGAGAGGGCCAAGTATCTAAGAGTCCTACTATGTGAGATCAACAGGATAGCCGCATTCCTATACGGTTTCGGTATATTTGGAGTGTTCCTCGGACACTCTACCATGTACATGTGGCCCTTCGGCGATAGAGAAGTATGGGTAGAACTCGCCGAATGGCTTACAGGAGCCAGACTTACACACTCCTACCCAGTATTTGGAGGAGTTAGACGCGATGTACCGGCAGGCTTCACAGACTCTCTCAGGAAAGCAATCAGATACATGAGAAAGCGTCTTGAAGACTACAGAAAGATATTCGTGGATAACCCCGTTATACGTGCTAGACTAGAAGACGTCGGAGTTATACCAAAGAACTTGGCAATTGAGCTCGGAATAACAGGTCCAAACCTGAGAGCGAGCGGCGTAAAATATGATGTAAGGCTGAATCATCCATATGAGGTATATGATCAGCTAGACTTCGAGATACCTGTATTCCAGGAAGGAGACGCTTATGCTAGAGTATGGCAGAGAGTAGAAGAAATAAAACAGAGCCTCAATATCCTAGAACAAGTAGCAGACTGGCTAGACAAGCATCCAAGAACACCTATTCTACACGACAAGTTCTGGAAGACCGCTCCACCTCTATACAAGAAGATCTTCGAGGAAACAGGAAGAGCCAAACTAGGAGCAGTATACGCCATAATGAAGGTTCCAGCCGGAAAAGCATATGAAAGAGCGGAAACAGCGAGAGGAGAGATCTCCTACTATGTTGAGAGCAATGGAGGAAACAAACCATATAGGATAAGGATACATTCTGCTTCTGCGAGAAACGCGCTTGTCTACAAGTACATAGTCCCAGGACACAGGGTCATGGATCTCCCAGCAATCTATGGAAGCATAGACTACTTCCCGCCCGAGGCAGATAGGTAGGAGGGGTGACGGTGTATGAGTGGAATACTCGATATAATAATTAAAATTATAACATGGCCTCCCCTCTGGCAACTCATCGTATTAGGGCTCATCGTACCATTAGGAGTAGTAATATTCATATTATGGTTCGAGAGAAAAACAGCTGCTAGAGTCCAGAGAAGGATAGGGCCCTATCATGTATCTCCTAAAATTGCCGGTGGCCTGCAGCTAGTAGCAGACCTTATGCGATACATGTTCCAAGAAGTAATAATTCCAAAAACGGTCGATAAGTTCCCCTTCATAGTAGCTCCACTAGCTGCACTAATACTATCAATCGTGCCGGTAGTAGCCATACCATTTACATCGATCGAAGCATACTTCCCGATAGACATGTCGTATAGTCTCATAATATCGCTTGCATTACTAACACTCTCCCCTCTATTCATAATTCTAAGCGGATGGGCGAGCAACAACAAGTTCTCGGTAATAGGTGGTATGAGAGAAGCATATCTTATAACAGCTTATGAGCTAGTTGCAGTACTCGCATTTCTATCAGCAGGAGCAATTACAGGAAGCTTTAACCTAGTCGATATCGTTGAAGCCCAAAGCGGTGTAAAATGGTTTATAATACTCAATCCACTTGCGTTTGCTGCGGCGTTCATAGGAGTTCTACTGTCGACAAGCGGGTTCCCATTCGAGATCGCCGAGTCAGAGCACGAGGTAGTGGCGGGTGCCTTCACAGAATACTCCGGCCTCGTCTATGGAATGAACATGGGAGCGGCATACTTGAAAAGAATGATATTCTCTATAATGATAGCCGTAGTATTCCTTGGAGGATGGAAACCATACACTCCTGGAGAAGGATTCATAGCCGGCTACCTTGTGCCTAGCATAGTGATACTTGTAAAAGCCACAATACTCATGATGATATTCAGCTTCTTTAGAGCAGTATACGGACGTTATAGGCTTGACCAAGCCCTAGATATCGCCTGGAAAATACTGTTCCCTCTAGCAGTGCTAGGATTCGGGCTAGGCCTCCTCGAGGCCTATCTCGGGATTATTTAGGAGGTGGAAATAGGATGCCAGCTAAGCCTGTGAGTAAACAGGTTCCGAGTAGAGGAGGAATATTCTCAAAATTCAAGGGCAATATAGAAGCAATAGCAATAGGAGTAAAATTCTTCTTCAACCCTCAACGATTCACACTGATATACCCAAAGGAGTACATTAAGCTCAAAGAAGGTTATCGAGGCTTCATAGTACTTCGCAAAGATAAATGTATAAACTGTGGTTCCTGTGCGAGAATATGTCCTGCAGCGGCGATGAGACTCATAAGACTACCGTTCACTGATCCAAAGACAGGCAAAACAAGGATGAAGCTATGGCCCATCATCAACTACAATAGATGTATATTCTGTGGCTACTGTGTAGACGTGTGTCCAACAGAGGCACTTTATCATGTACCATACCACGACGTAGTCTACGAGACAATGGATGTCATGGATCTGGATCTCGAAGAATTCCAAAAGGAGCCCGAATGGGATACTGAGAAACAAGGCCTTCCCGTGAAGTACGTGGTAGACGAGAAAATGGGTCTAGTCAAGGTCAGGATAAAGGAGGAAGGTGAGAAGCAATGACGGGAGGAGCATTACCAATACTGGCAGCCATAACAGGGGCCTTCATGTTATTCATATCTATACTGATAGTGAGAAGCAAAGATCTCGTATATGCCAGCAGCTCTCTCGCAATATTAGGAATATTGAATGCGATAATGATTGCGTTCCTCGGATACTATCTGGTAGCAGCGTTTCTTGTAGTAGTTTATGTGGGTGCAGCAGTTATGTTCATAATAATCACAGTATCGATGCTCGGAGGCAAAACTAAAGAGCCTGTAGACGAGTCCAAAGGATACTTTACGGCAGGAGCAGTAGGAGCCTCACTGTTCCTCTTAGTAACAGCGATGGCAGCATATCTCGGATATGTTAGACCCTCTAACATTAGTGTCACTGATGTATCGGCTTCAATCCTAGAAAGTCACTCTCTAGTCATCGGAATAATACTATTGGCTCTTGCAGCGACGCTGATCGAAGCAATAGCTATAGCAAGGAGGGGGTGAAGAGCCGTGGCATTAGTTGATGTTACAATAGCGGGGATCGCCCTGATAACTTCCGCGTTCATGGCTGCAATAGCAGCGTACGGAATGACGTATTCAAAGAGCTTTATACGACAGCTATTATCAATAGAGATATTATTCAATGCTGTTCTCCTAGCAATAATTGTACTATCTGCGCTAAGCCCTGCTAGTCTAGCTGCGTTCTCCATCATCCTAATATCAGTGGTTGCAGGAGAAGTCATCGTAATCGTTGCCGTGATAGCCGCATACTATAGGGTGGCGAAAGCACTGGACTCCTCGGCTCTCGAAGAGGAGGGGGTGTAAGGAGTGTACGCGAAAATACCTGTCTGGTACATTAGCATCCTGCTTCCAGTCCTAGTCGGCCTACTAGGACTAATCCTAGGAGAGAGAAAAGGATCATTAATAGCCAAATTATCAGCAATATCGCTGATAATACCTACGCTGGCGCTTGGACACTATTGGGCGAATGTTAACATTGCCGAAGGAATAGTAGACCCGATAGCGATAGACTTAACCAAATACAAGCTAGGTACCTTTGCCCTAGTCTTAGACGGTCTATCAGCTCCAATAATACTCGGCATATCACTCGTAACAGCATTCGTAGCGATCTATGGATACAAGTATATGACCGTCAGAATAGAGGAAATGCATAGTGAAGGAGAAAAAGCTCCCAGCATTGGAGCATACTACTTCCTATATAATGTATTCGCGGTGTCAATGCTCGGTATGGCTTTAGCCAACAACCTGATATTCTTCTACTTCTTCCTAGAAGTCAGCCTGATATCATCATTCTTGCTAATCGCTTACTATGGATATGGAGACAGAAGAAAGATCTCATTACTATACTTCATCTGGACACATGTAGCCGGGGCATTGTTCATAGCCGGAGTATTATACTATGGAGTCAAAGCAGGTAGCTTCGACATACTCACAATATCAAATACAGGTGTAATATCATATATTGCGCCAGCGAGCACAACAATAGGATCGGCATACAAGATCGCCGCGGCAGCAATAATAGTAGGTCTCTTCATAAAGATGGCAGTCTTTGGCGTCCACATGTGGCTCCCCTACGCACACGCCGAAGCTCCAACACCTGTATCAGCACTATTATCCCCGAACCTAATCGGTATAGCTGGATATGCATTCATTAGATTCGCATTCCCATTATTCCCAGAAGTAATATACAAAATACATTACTATTTACTCGGCCTGGCAATCATAACCATAATCTATGGAGGACTAGTCGCACTAAGACAAACAGACTTCAAGAGATTCCTTGCGTATTCAAGCGTTAGCCAGATGGGCTACCTACTACTAGGAATAGCAACACTATCTGCATACGGTATTGGAGGAGCAATACTACATTACTTTACCCACGCAATAGGAAAAGCAGTCCTCTTCATGGTAGCAGGAGTCTTCATAACGGAGCTCCATGGACTTCGAAATATAACAAAAATGGGAGGCCTAGCCAGAGCATATCCTCTAATGGCAGCTGCGGCTCTACTAGGATTCATGCACCTAGTAGGAATGCCGCCTACAATAGGCATGTGGAGCGAGTTACTTATAACCATAGGAGTAGTCAAAGCAATACCACTAACCACAGTGGATAACGTTATTGTTGTGGCAACAGTACTCATATTATCTTTCGGCATCAGTGCAGCCTACGCATTCATAACAATGAGAAAAATATTCTATGGCCAACTCAAAGAACAGGTACCCCAAGAAGTAATGGATGGCTTCAAGTATGCGGTAATAGTTCTAGCAGTGCTAGGCGTGGTCTTCTTCCTAATAGTAGCACCGCTCATGTCGCCGCTCCAACAAGCATCCGAACTTGTTGCCTCTCTCATAGGATAGGAGGTGGTGGAGTATGGAGTTAACAGGGACCGGATTAGTAGTTGAGCCGAACGCAAGTCTCATGCCCTGGGCCCTCATATGGGGGTTCTCATATCTAGGAGCAGCTATACTAGCAATACTCTACTTCATAGGAGTAAAGAACGAGAAAATCTATGGATGGGGGAGCGTCGCGTCAATAGCACTTTCAACCATAGTATCATTCATGGCTCTAGGAAAAATACTAGGCGGCGAAATAATATACGCGGCCAGTAGCATCAAATGGGTGCCTTGGATAAACATAGGTATAGGAGTATACCTAGATGGTCTCGGAGCAATAATGGCAGTTATAGTCAGCTTCTTAAGCCTACTAATAGCAATCTACAGCACCGAATATATGAAGGGCGACTGGGGAGTACAGAGATACTTCTTCTTCTTCACATTCTTCGTAGCAAGCATGCTACTCCTAGTAACCGCCGATAACCTAGTCTTGATGTTCATCGGATGGGAGGGCACTGGAATAGCAAGCTATGCCCTAATAGGACATTGGTACACAGACGAAGAAGAATACTGGGTAGGAGTACCAGGCAGAAAAGCATTTGGAACACCAATGTATTTCGAGCCCAGCCACAGCGGAGTAAGAGCCCTGATGTTCACGAGGATAGGAGACGTGGGACTCCTCATAGGAATGGCTGGGCTATACCTCCTAACAGGAACTTTCACCATACCCGATCTCGCCGCAGACACCGGGTGGCTAGCAACACTAGCTTCCAAAGGAGTACTAACAGCACTCCTCCTAGTATTCACACTAGGGGCACTCGCAAAGAGCGCACAGTTCCCGTTCCAAGAATGGCTTGTAACAGCTATGACTGGTCCGACGCCGGTATCAGCACTGATACACGCGGCTACAATGGTGAAAGCAGGAGTATACTTTATGCTAAGGATGGCTCCAGTCTTCCTACTAGGTGCGTCTCTCCCACTAGTAGCCTCACAGCTGCAGACATACTTCGTAATAATAGCAGGTCTCGGAGCAATAACAGCTTTCATGATGGCTACAATGGCACTAGTATCCAACGAGCTTAAGCTAATCCTAGCCTACTCGACTGCAAGCCAGCTAGGATACATGTTCATCGGAGTAGCTGCTGCAGGAGCACTAGTTTCCCATGCACACGAGGCTGCAGCACTAGGAGTAGTAGCTGGACTATCACACCTTATGAGCCACGCAGTATTCAAAGCTGCACTCTTCCTAATAGCAGGCTGGCTAATACACGCCGCACACAGCAGATTCATAGACTACATGGGTGAATACGCGAAATATATGAAGGTTACAGCAATAGCAATGTGGCTAGCAGGCCTCAGCCTGATGGCTATACCTCCTCTAAGCGGCTTCTTCTCAAAGGAACTAACACTTAAAGCAGCCGAAGAAGCCCACCTCGTGTGGGTCTATGCTCTCGGAGTGATAACGGCAGGCCTCACAGCAGCGTACACTCTTAGAATGATACTAAGAGTAATGCACTTGCCTCCAAAGAAAGAAGGACACGGCCACCCGCACGAAGCACCAATCCTTATGCTAGCTCCGTACACGTTCCTAGCAATACTTGCCCTAGTGATGGGATTAGCATGGACATGGGTCTATCCAGAACTAGCAAAAGGAATCTCTGAGACGCTAGGAATAGCACTGGCAGTAGATGCTGTTAAGGAACTATACCAAGTATCAATAGCTGCAACAGGAACAATCATAACGCTAGGATGGGTGGCTGTAAACTTCATCGCCGTAGCAGTGATATACATGGCACTAAAGGTAGACTTCGACTCAATACTAGAAAAGAACACCATAGCAAGAGCTGTTCATGACTTCCTATTCGATAGATGGTACATTAATGCACTAATATACATCGTAATAGTAGGAGGATTCGCAGGAATATCAATGATACTAGCTGGCATAGACCACGTCATAGACCTAGCTTATCATGCAGCTATACCAGCAGTATTCGCGCTAGGAGCAGCCGGTCTAAGAGCACTACATAGAGGAAAGACCGATTATTATCTAATGCTCTACATGTACTTCGTATCCATCATACTACTAGTACTCTACATAATATGGGGGTGAAGATCCATGAATGATCCAGTATTGATAATTAACTATGCAATAGTCGCGCTCGGCCTAATAATACCCGTAATAGCAGTCTATAAAAGCCGGGTGTCAAAACTAATTCCAGCTCTAGCATGGCTAAGCGTACTATTATCAGCGATAGGCTCAACATTACTACTATACAATACAACAATCAAAGGACAAATCCAATTCTATAACGGCTTACTAGTACACGACTCATTCACCGCATTCATATGGCTAGGTGCATCATTAACCGCGGCACTCTCCCTACTAGCAGCAGGCGAAGACCCTCTAATATGGGAGAGCAGTCCAGGCTACTACAGCCTACTCCCATTCGTACTATTTGGTATATTTATAATAACAGGAGCGAACGACGCACTCCTAATACTGGCCGCATGGCTACTAGTATCAGTAATAAGTTACGTGTACATAGCACTACCGCCAGAAAAGAACAGCCGCGCCGCAGCAATACGATATATAATGATCGGAGCAGTAGCAACCTTATTCCTTGCAGTATGGATAGCAATCGACACAGCCCTTGCAAGCCAGCAGGGCCTAGGCTCATTCTCACTGGCGCCCTTAACCCTTGACAAGATCTCAGGATTAGCACTAGCAACAGTAATAGCCGCGCTCGGATTCAAGACAGGTATCGCCCCCTTCCACTGGTGGATCCCCAGCGTTTATGGAAGGGCTGATGGAAGAGTAGTATCAGTAGTAGCTGGCGTAATAAAACTGGGATTCATAGGGCTCTTAGCAAAGATAACATATGCGCTCGCAGGAGGAACAGTAGTCTCCATGGGTACACCAATACTTCAAAGCCTACAGCCAGCTACAACACTGGCATATGTATTCGGAATCCTAGCTGTGGCAACAATGACCTATGGAAACATAGCAGCACTGACAACAAGAGATCTAAGAGCACTGCTGTCCTATAGTAGCATCGCGCAAATAGGATACATACTAGCAGCACTAGCTGCGCTAGCTTACTTCACGCCACGAGACTCGACATTAGCAAACTATGCCTTCGCCGCAATTGCACTGCAAGCAGTCGCATATGGCCTGGCAAAAGCACCACTCTTCTCGCTAACATCAGTAGAAACTAGCCAGGACCGTCTAAGAGGCCTGCTATCATCGAATAAAATAGCAGGAGCGGCCGCAGGAATACTATTATTCAGCCTTCTAGGAATGCCTCCAATGCTAGGATTCTGGGGCAAATTATACATGTTCATAGCGGTAGCAGGGTTCTCAATCCTACTAGTAGTGGCGGCCATGATAAACAGCGCAATAAGTAGCGCATATTATGTTAAGATGGCGAGAGACATTGTATCCGAGGGAGAAAACGAGACACAAGTACCAAAACATATTGAAGCTGCCGTCATGCTGTCAGCCATTATTATACTAGCGTTCGGATTTATTGCGCCTCTAATATTCTCGATACCCTTCCCATAGCATAACACTTTTTCCCTGGTTCGCTTTCTTTGTATGTTTGATTTAGTAATTGGGAACTCAGGTTATCTTCTTACTATAATAATATTATAACTTAATATGAGTTTTGGGTATCAATGGATCTACTAGGAAATCCCACGTAGGGAGGCTTGAGGAAAGGGAATACGCAGGAGAATGGGCGACAAAGATGGAAAGACGACATGGATGCCGCGAGATAAGAGTAATTGGCGGGATGATAGCAGATCCTCTTCCACCAGTCAGGGAAATGTGTAGGGCAAAACTCCATACGAACTTAGGAGACCCAGAGTCGTATAATGGTCTAGAAGACAGTCTCGAAAAGTTGATAACGAGAGTATCATTAGACGTATTAGGATATAAGACGTCGGGGATGATTACAAGTGGTGCAACTGAATCAAATATCCTATCGCTCTACTACTGGAGACAAAACGGGAAGAAACGAGTCGTTGTTTTCGATACAGTTCATTATAGTGTTCTAAAAGCAGCAAAGCTTCTTGGACTAGAGACGCTTATTTTAAAGACTAGAAAAGGGTATGAGCCTGCTGTAGACAATCTTGACAAAAGTATAACAGAAAAAGATGTTATAGTTGCCACGATAGGCACAACAGAAACGGGCTATGTTGATCCTGTAAACGAGATCTACGAGATTGCTAAGAAGAAGGAGGCGGGACTGCATATAGATGCAGCGTTCGCCGGCTATATTATGCGGTATCTGAGGAAGCCGGTAAGAATAGAGCTTGATAATGTTGCTTCGACACTAGCGGTAGACCTCCATAAGATACCTGAAGCCCCTATTCCTGCAGGAGTCCTACTCGCATCTGATAACGACGTGATAGAATCACTGTATTTCGAGAGCCCATATATACCCAGTAAAAGACAGTTTGGACTACTTGGTAGCCGGCCAGGATGCACAGTATTCGCAGCAAATGTAGCTTTAGACATTTTGAAGATGCGGTTTGGAGATGTAGAAACTCTGGCAAAAGAACTATTAAGTTATACAGATAAACTCGTCAGCTTCCTCTGGGGATCAGGATACATACCCGTACAT
>Ga0256833_1002760_pt1 | contig 12182 bp, 13 predicted proteins | sample 356284metaG_FD_190535 | JGI IMG/M metagenome (GOLD analysis project Ga0256833, IMG submission 190535) | Hydrothermal vent microbial communities from Mid Atlantic Ridge, Atlantic Ocean - 356-284 | ecosystem: Environmental > Aquatic > Marine > Hydrothermal vents | place: Atlantic Ocean: Mid...
AGAGCAGAAGCTATATACGATATAGAAGAGTTTGCAAATAAGTATGGCTTGGTTAAAGCCCAAAAAGATGAATTTACCACATTTTTAGAGAATTCACCCACTCTTGAAGAAGCCATATCCAAATTTGGAGAGAGAGTATATGAAGCAGAGCTAGAGGGGCTAATAGAGATTGAAAATGGTATAGTTAGGTTTTTACTTTGATTTTGACTTTTAAAAGTTTTTATAATAAATTATTTGAATTTTTTTTATATATTATTACAACTTTATAACTATTTTTAGAAATAAATTTACATAGATAGTTGTCTGGATTTTAGGTGCAGTATCATACTCTTTTTATTTTAACAAAATACTTAACATCTTTTTATAGTTATTTAAAAAATCTTTGGTAACCGCAAATGTTTCTGTCTCTTCATAGTCTACTTTTGTTATTTTATCTTTTTTAATTTCGTATATTGTAGAGTTTGGGTAAGATAACAAAATGGGGGAGTGTGTCGATATTATAAATTGAGAACCCATTTTTACAAGTTCATCTATAAGTATTAAAACAGACATTTGTCTTTGTGGAGATAGGGCGGCTTCTGGTTCGTCTAAAATATATAGCCCATCGCTTCCAAAACGGTTTTGAATTAGCGATAAAAAGGCTTCTCCATGAGATAGCTGGTGAAGAGGTTTATTGCCATAGGATTTAACTACACCAATATTCTCTATTGCAGTTGCAACATTGTAAAAGCTTTCTGCTCTTAGAAAAAAGCCATTTTTAGGCAGTTTATGAGTTTTTGAAATTCGTAGATACTCGTGTAAATTTGAGTGGCTATCTTTTGTTGAGAAGTTAAAGTTTACAGTTCCACCTTCGGGATTAAAGCCTTGTGTAATTGCCAGTGCCTCTAGCAGGGTCGATTTACCACTGCCATTTTCACCAATAATAAATGTTACATGTGGATTAAGCATAAGTCTATCAATATTTTTTAAAAAGGGTATTGAGAGTGGATATTGGCTGTAGTCTTCTATTTTTTCACTTTTAAGTGCAACTGATACTAGCATATTTTTACTTGTATCAAGAGATGTTTTCGATTTCTCCTCTTTCTCCTCTTGTAGCAACTCTTTTACCTCTAAAAAAAGCTCTGGATATTTTTGAAGAACCCAATCTTGCTCTAGCATCCACTTTGCATAATCTAAATCAGATGCAAGGGCGTCAATATCGCATCCTTTATACTTTCCAAAAGGTATCTTCATATATTTACCTAATTGCATCTACCATCTAAATAACTTTATTTAGATGTTGTATTTTTATCTACTTTGATTGTTTTTGCATCTTTTGTTATATTTTGCTCACCTTTTTTGGTATCTTTTTGAGTTGAATTACTATCTTTGCTAACTTGAGTCTCTCTTTTTTCTAAAATCTCTATTACCTTTTCAATATACTCTTTAGATACCATTCCTATTTTCATATCTACCACATTACCGTGTTGGTCAAATATAACTAAAAATGGTATTGCCCCTCTCCATCCTGCTCTTTGTGCTAAGTATCTTACAAAGTTCATATTTTCTGATTGTGTGTAGATATTATAATTAATACCTTTTTCTTTTACAAACTCTTTTAACTGCTCTTTGGATGTTCCTTGAACTTCAATAGCATACATTGCTAATTTATCTTTATACTTTTTAGTAAGCTCTATATAGTGTGGTATAGAGTATATACAAGGAGGACAATGTGTTCCCCAAAACTCAACTAAAATAATTTTACCTTTAGAATCTGGTATTGTAATTCCATTTTTTTTACCAATTATTACCGTTGTTTTACCGTTTATATCTTTTAACTCATATTTAGGAGGCACTTTAGTTTGTGCAAAAATTAGAGTTGTAAATATTGTCGCAATAAAAAATATCTTTTTTATCATCATTTTTCCTTTTTAGTTGAATTATAACATAATAACCTAATGTTGTGGATTGTATGTGTATGGTATAATTATAAAAAGGAGATTTATGAAAAAAATTGTAATATCATTATCACTATTGAGCTCAATCTCATTTGCTTCACTCTCTAATAGAGAGATTGCCAATATGTTTATACTAGGTTTCTATGGCTCTAAAGCAACACCCAATACCAAAATATATAAAGATATATGCAGTAGAGGCTTGGGTGGTGTAATACTATTTAAAAAGAGCCCTGTATCTAATAGAGCTTTTAAAAATTTTAATAGTAGTAGCGACTTAAAAGCTTTAACAAAAGGGTTAAAGAGTTGTGGAACAAAGCCTCTAATTGCAGTTGATCAAGAGGGTGGATTGGTTCAAAGAGTCAAATTGACATATAGATATCCAAGAGCCTCTCTTGTTGTAAAGGGTGGCAAAGAGAAAGCAAGGGGTGTATATTTAACAATGGCAAAAGAGTTAAAATCTTTAGGTATAAATTTAAACTTTGCACCAGTTGCTGATTTGGCAATAAACCCTAATAATAAAGTGATATATAAGTGGGGGAGAAGTTATGGAAAGAGTGCTAATACAGTTATAGATTACGATAGAGTATTTATAAATGCTATGCATAAATATAATATCGCAACTTCTCTTAAACACTTTCCAGGGCATGGAAGCTCTCTTGGAGATACGCATAAAGGTTTTGTGGATGTAACAAATCTTTGGCAAAATATAGAGCTTAAGCCATATATGGCACTTAAAAACAATACAGATACAGTTATGGTAGCTCATATTTTTAACAAAAATTATGACCCAGTATATCCAGCATCTCTATCTAAAAAGTGGATAAGTGGAGTTTTAAGAGAGCAGATAGGATATAGGGGTGTAGTTGTTAGCGATGATTTGCAAATGGGGGCAATAAACAAGCATTATAGCTTAAAGAAGCGTATAGAGTTATCTATAAATGCAGGTGTAGATATTATGCTTTTTGCAAACCAACTATCTCCAAAATATAATCTGAAAATTGAGCAATTAGTAGCAATAGTAAGAGAGTTGTTAGCAGAAGGCAAGGTTACACAGATGCAAATTAAAAATGCTAATGCTCGTATAAATCGATTAAAAGAGAAGTTATATAGATGAAAATAGCAGCGCTAGATATTGGTTTAAAGAGAATAGGTGTTGCCTTTTGTCTTGGTTCAAATATTGTAATGCCTCAAAATGCAATAATAAGAAGAGGTAGAAATCAAGCGGCAAGAGATGTTAGCAGTTTGCTTAAAGAGTGGCAAATAGAAAAAGTTGTTGTAGGTTTACCAAAAGGTGGAAATTTTGAAGATGAGATGGAGAGAAGAATTAAACATTTTGTCTCACTATTAGATATAGGTGATATTAAGATAGAGTATATAGATGAGTCATTTAGCTCATACGAAGCAAAAGAGTTAATAAAAGGTGATATCAAACAAAAAAGAGATGGCAGAATAGACTCCATTTCTGCTAAGATAATTTTAGAGAGATATTTGGGGTTTTAAGTCTATTGTCTCAATAAAACACTTTATGTAGATATAAGCCTTGTGGTTGGGCTAGGGTTGTGAAGTGTTTTTGTTTTAACTCTAACTGCTCTTTTAATTTGTTTAAATTTAACTCACCTCTTTCTACCTTTAATGCACCCTCTATCATCAACCTTATTTGGCTTCTTAAATATCCATTTGCAAAAAAGTATATAGCTACAAAAGAGCCTAGTTTTACAACTTTAATCTTATATACTTCTCTAATATCAGAGCTGGTTACTGAGCCCTCTTTTTTGAAATATTTAAAGTTGTGTCTGCCTATATATAAATTTAAGGCTTCTTCTAAGAGTTTTATATTTTTAATATTGTAGTAGCTAATAAATTCAGACTCAAATATATTTGGAGTTGAGGTTTTAATTAAATATCTGTAAACTCTTACTTTTGCACTATATTGAGAGTGAAAAGAGTTATCTACCTCTTTTATATATTTAAACCTTATATAGCCTAATTTTTGATTTAATCTATATTTTAACTCTGATAAACTCCTGTTTTGCCAATACTTTGGTAACTCAAAATCTACTACTTGACCTGTTGCGTGAACGCCTCTGTCGGTTCTTCCACTACCTCTTATTTTGCCAAATATACCTAAAGAGCTTAGAGCTAACTCTATAGTTTCTGCTATACTATTTTTAGTAGTTTTTTGTCTTTGAAAACCATAAAATTTAGAGCCATTATACTCTATAACTGCTTTTACACGCAACTTAATATCTCTTTAGCACTCTATTTTTATATGTAACATATGATATTAAAGACCAAATAACCAAAGTAGCTAGTAGCATATATGGTGTCTCTAATTTTCTAGTTACAATTGCTGGTATATAAATTAACAATACAGATACAACAATATAGATTGATGCTCGACTCTTTTGATATCTTGGGTTGTATATTCCAAAAGATATATACATAAGTAGCAAGAGTATTGGGCTAAGAGATATTAAAATATAGTAGTATAGTTTTCCTCTATTTTTTTGCCAATACTCTTTTGGTTCTACAACCTTTTTATAGAAAAATTTTGAGCTATTAAATAGTTTCATATTCTTAAAATCTACAATGTTAAATCCACTATCTTTATATCTGTAGAGCATACCATTATCTAAATTAAGATAGTTACTACTGTTAGTATCATTTATAACTTTACCACTTTTAGATAACATAAGTTGGGTATTTCCACTGCTATCTTGCGTAAACATTGTTACATTTTTAAATACTCCGTTTTTATTTTCATCTATAAATATATGATATTTTCCAAAGTTTTGACTAAGTTTTTTTGGTAAAATTTTTAATTTTGACTCATAAATCTTTTTATTTCTGTAATTTTTCATCTTTTGTGTTGAATAGGGTGTAATATATATTGCTATAAATACTACTATAGCTGTAAATATAATAGTTGTTGGTAGTAGAATTTTAACAATTTTATTTGGACTATAGCCAACAGAGAATACCCCTATAGCTTCGTTACTCTCTGATATATTAGATAAAGAGTTAATAACAGCACCTAAAAAAGAGAGTGGAAGAGTAGAGAAGATTATATCTGGCAAGACATAGGCATAAAGTAATCCAAAATCTGTAAAATTTAATGTTATTTTAGCTGATAATTTAGAGATATTCACAATATATATAAGTGACATTATTATAAAAAAAGGAATAAATAGAGTTGCAAAACTCTTTATAAAATTGCTTAAAAGGTAGCTTTTAAGTTTAGCCATACATTATTGCCTGTAGTAAAGATACTAGCCACTCTTTATTTAAATATGTAATTAGTGTTCCTAATGCTAAAAATGGAACAAATGGAACCATAGTATCTTTTGCAAACAAAGATGGGACAATTGCTAATATTGCAGATAAAAACATAGCTATAAAAAAGGCAGGGTATCCAAGCAGTGCTGCCATTGTAGCAGCTACTATAATATCTGCCTCTCCAAGTGCATCTCTCTTTGCCAATTTACTAACAATAAAACCTAAAAGAAAAAATCCAACTGCTGCGTATAGTGCATCTAATCCTCTATTTATAAAATTTGGAGCAATAAGAGCAAATATTAAAGCAGCATAATTTAAATTATCTGGAACAGCGTAATACTCTAAATCTATCATAGAGAGTGCCAATAGCATACTAAAACTTAATGCAATAAATGGCAGATACCACACTGCACCTAATTTATAAAAAAGAGCAACCCAAATTAAGCCATTAGCTAATTCTACTAATGGGTATCTAGCAGATATCTTCTCTTTACAAAAAGCACATTTTCCTTTTAGAAATATCCAAGAAAATAGTGGAATATTGTGATACCACTTTAATCTATTCCCACAGCTAGGACAAGCTGATGGAGGAAAAGATATATTTAAATTTTTAGGTATTCTATATATTAATACATTTAAAAATGAGCCAACTGATATACCAAACAAGAAAACAAAAATTCCTATAAAAAGATTATATTCCACCAAACTTCCTCTCTCTCTTTTTAAAATTTTCTATAATTTTATTTAACTCAACTGGCGTAAAATCTGGCCAGAGAGTATCTGTAAACTCTAACTCTGCATAGGCAATTTGCCACAATAGATAGTTAGATAACCTCTTCTCCCCACTTGTTCTAATAAGTAAGTCTATATCGCTATATGGAGTATCTAAATATCTCTCCAAATCCTTTTTAGTAATAATATTACCATTTTTACAAGCTTTGTTTACTGCTCTTAGTAACTCATCTTGCGCTCCATAATTTAGAGCCAAAATTTGAGTTAATTTGCTATTATTTTTTGTAGCATCTTTTGTTTTTGCTATTGTATCTTTTAGCTTCTTTGAAAAAGGCTCTAAATTACCAATTGTATCAAATTTTACACCCTCTTTTTGATAAACCTCTAACTCATTTTTTAAATATCTATCTAAAAGCTTCATCAAAAAATCTACTTCTAACTTAGGGCGTTTCCAATTCTCTGTGCTAAAGGCATATAGAGTTAGAGTCTTTATTTCATCGCTATTAGCACAAAAGGTTGTAATATCTCGAACTACCTCAGCACCCTTTTCATGACCCTTTACTCTTTGCAAACCTCTACTTTTTGCCCACCTGCCGTTACCATCCATTATAATAGCAAGGTGTTTTAACTTATTTTTCAAATATCTACTCCAACTCTTGTGCAAAATCTAAAATATCAAACGATACAGATAGCTTATCTTTTAGTGGTATCTCTTTTTGACTCTTTTTAGTTATACAAGTTATTTTGTTTAAATCGCTTCCAAAGTTATTATCAGCACCCAAAATATTTAGACAAACTCCATCTATCTCTTTACTCTCAAGCATAGATTTTGCACTCTCTAATGCAATTTTTTTATCTTTTTCAGCTTTAAATCCTATAGATATTATACCATCTTTATTTAAACTTTTTAATATATCTAAATTCTCAACCAACTCTAAATTCCACTCTTCTCCAATTTGAGACTTTTTTAACTTTCCATCTTGAGGGAACTTAACCCTGTAATCTGCAACAGCAGCTGCCATAAAGAGGTATGGTTTTTTTTGTATTATATGCATTGCATCAGAGCTATTCATACTAGCTCTGCTCATTTTTCCCTTTTTGGCTACTCTTATGGCATCTACTGTGTATTCATACATATCTTGCGCATCATCAACTTCAAGTGTATATAAATCACTTGGCATACTCTCATCTCTCTTTGTTGTAATAAGGCATACATCAGCACCCCTTAAATAGAGAGCTAGTGATAGTGCATTTGCCATCTTGCCACTTGAGTGATTTCCTATAAATCTAACGCTATCTATTGCCTCTCTTGTTCCTCCACCAGTTACTACAACTCTTCTATCACTCCAAAAATCACTCTTTAAGATACTCTTTAGTGTTGTATAGTATATATCTAGTGGTTTGGCTAATGCGCCATCGCCTTCATCTCCACAAGCTAAAGTCTTTGTTACAGGTTTAACTATCTCTATATCATTTACAGCTAACATCTTTAGAGAGCCTTCTGTGTAGTGGTTGTGCAACATTACTGTATTTGCAGCAGGAGCTATAATTAAATCTTTTTGGTAAGCTAATGCGCACTGCGTTAATATACTATCAGCAATACCTTTTGCAATCTTATTAATTGTATTTGCAGTTGCTGGTGCAATAACAAAGGCATCACTTTTTTGTGGATAATCTATATGGTTTAAATTACTAGCCCAATCTTCACTACTACTTGTTAATACCTTGTTTCTTGTTAAAGCTTCAAAAGTTAAAGGCGATACAAACTTAGTAGCACCATCACTCATTACTACTTTTACATCAGCTCCACTCTTAACAAATAGTCTAACCAATTCACACGCTTTATATGCGGCAATAGAGCCACTAACTCCAACTAATATACTCTTACCACTTAAATCTACTAAATTCATCTATCTACTTTCTAAAAAATTTATTGAAAAATCCATCTACTTGTTTTTGCTTTACTCTTGTAATTGCCAATGAACCACTTGGCACATTTTCGGTAATTGTGCTACCAGCTGCAACCATTGTATTGTCTTCTAGCGTAACGGGTGCAACAAGTTGAGAGTCACTTCCAACAAATACATTTTTACCTATTTTTGTCTTATATTTGGCTTTACCGTCATAGTTACAGGTAATTACTCCTGCTCCTATATTTGTTCCACTATCTATTTCACTATCGCCTAAATAGCTTAAATGCCCAGCTTTTACATCATTAAGAGTAGATTTTTTAACCTCTACAAAGTTGCCTATATGGCTATCTTTAATAGTAGAGTTTGGTCTAATATGTGCCATTGGTCCAATAGAGCTATTTGTGATTTTAGACTCCTCTATAACAGAGTGGGCTTTTATATGAGAATTCTCTATTATGCACTCTCCCTCTATTGCCACTCCATTTTCTAAATTACACTCACCTATAAATTTAGCTTTGCAATCTATATATATACTCTTTGGATTACGCATTATAACACCACTCTCCATTAACTCTTGTTTTATTCTATCTTGCATAAAATCTTGAGCAATAGATAGATGATATTTAGAATTAACACCCATAAACTCATCTTCATCTACAACTATTGGCTCTATCTTTTTACCACTATCAACAGCCATTTTTATAATATCTGTTAAGTAATACTCATTTTGTGCATTTTTATTATCAATCTTGGGAACAAATTCATTTAAAACCTCTCCATTAAAGCAGTAAACACCAGCATTTACACTTTTAATCTTCTCTTGCTCTTTTGTGCAATCTTTCTGCTCTACTATCTCTTTTGCAAAACCATTCTCTATAACAACTCTTCCATATCCTGTTGGGTTATCTAACTCTAAAATTGTCATTGCAATATCACTATTTGTATCTGTTAGCTCTTTTAAGCTATCTGCTTTTACAAGAGGCATATCTCCATTTAAAACTAAAACTTTTTTACTCTTGAACTCTAGCCCCTTTAGTGCCCCTCCAGTTCCAGGAAAGTTCTCTAAATCTTGCTTAACTATATTTAATCCACTATATTCACTCTCTAGTAACTCTTTAACCATATCAAATTTATGACTTAAAACTACAGTTATATTGCTACTTAATTTTAAAGACTCATCTATAATATGAAAAAGCATAGCTTTACCACTAATTGGGTGAAGAACTTTAGGAGTATCAGACTTCATTCTAGTTCCCTTGCCAGCAGCTAAAATTACAATTGATAGAGACATTTATATTCCTTTTGGTAAAATATTGGTAGAATTATAACAAAAATAGTAGGAAATTAGGTGAATTGTAAACATTTTAGTAAGTGTGGCTCTTGTAACTTATATGATATAACTTATGAAGAGGCACTAAAGTATAAAGAGAAGAGTTTAAAGAAGCTACTCTCAAAATTCTATAGCGGGGAGTTTGATATATATAACTCACCTCTATCTAGACATAGAGCAAGAGCAGAGTTTAAGATATGGCACAAGGGAGATAAGTGCTACTACGCTATGACAAATTTAGATAAAAATGGTGTAGAGTTGCTTGATGAGTGCCCAAAAGTTATAGAGCCAATACAAAGAGTATATTTAAAATTACTAGAGAGTATAAATAGCTCAAATAGATTAAAAGGTAAACTATTCTCTATGGAATTTTTGGCAGGATTAAGTGGTGAAGTTTTAGTAACTTTAATTTATCATAAAAAGCTAGATGAAATATGGGAAGCAGAAGCACTTAAACTGCAAGAGAAGTTAAATATATCTATAATAGGCAGAAGCCGTAAGCAAAAGGTTGTTTTGGGTAGAGATTATATTGTAGAGAAGTTAAATATAAATAATAAAGAGTATAGTTATAAATATTTTGAGGGTGGCTTTACTCAGCCAAATCCATATATCAATAAAAATATGATAGAGTGGGCTATTGGCAATGTAAAAGAAAACGGTGGAGACTTTTTAGAAGCTTATTGTGGTTTAGGTAACTTTACCCTACCTTTGAGTCAATACTTTAACAAGGTATTAGCAACAGAGATTAGCTCTACATCTATTAAAGCAGCAAAAGAGAATTGCAAATTAAATGGTATAGAAAATATCGAATTTATTCGCTTAAATGCACAAGAGACTGCTGAAGCATTAAAAAGAGAACGAGAGTTTAGGAGATTAAGAGATATAGACTTAAATAGCTATAACTTTAGCACTATATTAGTCGATCCTCCTCGTGCCGGATTAGATGAAGCATCATTAGAGTTGGTAAAAAGTTTTGATAATATTTTATATATATCATGTAATCCAGATACTCTAGCTAGAGATTTAGAAGAGCTTACAAAAACACACAAAGTAGAAAAAGCAGCACTCTTTGATCAATTTCCATATACTCATCATATTGAGAGTGGAGTCTATTTAAAAAGGAAAATAGTTGGAGCATAAGTGGATATCGCCATTAAGGCAAAAAAATGAGTTTATCTTTAACCCAAGCAGTAGAGATTTTAGCGTAGAGGAAGTTCCACTGTATGAATTTAGTGGAGAGGGGGAGCACTTAATACTAAAGGTTCGTAAAAAGAGTTTGACTACATGGGATATGCTAAATATTTTAAGTAGCTATTTAGGTATTGCCAAAAGAGAGTTTGGCTATGCAGGTTTAAAAGATAAATATGCAATTACAACTCAATATATCTCTTTGCCAAAAAAATATAAAGATAAAATTGAGAGTTTTGAGCACCCAGAAATTAAGATAATGCAAAGTTTTATACACAATAATAAAATAAGAGTAGGGCACTTAAAGGGTAATAGGTTTTGGCTACGCTTTAAAAAGGTTTTAGGTGGTAATTTAACAAAGATAGAATCTGTATTGGATTGGATAGAAAAAAATGGAGTGCCAAACTACTTTGGAGTGCAACGATTTGGAAATAATGGAGATAACTATCTTGAGGGTAAAGCTATTGTTGATGGTAAGTTAAACATAAGAGATAGAAAAAAACGGGAATTTCTAATAGGCTCTTATCAGAGTTATCTTTTTAATAATTGGTTATCTAAAAGGGTAGAGCTTAGTATGCTTTTAGAGAGCTTTAAGCCATATGAGGTAGAAGAGATATTAAATATCTCTAAAGGCTCTCTAAAGGAGTTAGAAAAACAAAAACACTTCTTTAAGATACTAGAAGGAGACCTCTTTATGCACTACCCATACGGCAAAGTTTTTTATGAAGATTTAGAAGTAGCAACAAAAAGGTTTGTTGAAAAAGATATATCTCCAACAGGGCTGATTGCGGGTAAAAAGGTAAAAAGAGCAACTAGCGTTGCATATGATGAGTTAGAATCTAGGTATGATGTTGAGATAAAAGAGAGTGGTAGTAGAAGATATGCTTGGATTTTTCCTGAAATTTTAGATAGAAAATATATACCAGATAAGGCATGGTATGAGTTATCTTTCTATCTGCCAAAAGGCTCATACGCAACTGTTTTGGTAGATATATTAAAGGGAGAGAGTATTGGAAGATAATTTAGATGAGTTGATATTATGTAATAAATGTAACACACTCCATAAAAAGGTAAAACTACCAAAAGGTGGCAAGGCAAAGTGTAAGGAGTGTGGTAACTTAATGTATAGAAACATTAATGATGCATTTAATAAAGGAGTTGCATTTTCAATTACAGCTCTAATTTTATACATAATTGCAGCTATCTTTCCAATTATAGAGGTTAATATTGGTGGAGTAAAAAATTCACTTACAATTCCAGATATGATATTTACACTCTTTAGTGAAGGTTTTTTTGTAGTTGGTTCTATTGTTACAGTTGTGTTGGTAATCTCACCATTAAGTGTAATTCTTTCATATATAATATTGGCAATTTTGGCTAAAATAAAGAGATTTAAAGAGGTATCCAGACATATAGTATCATTTTTGGTAGTAAGTAGAGATTGGGAGATGATAGATATATTCGCTATTAGTATTTTAGTTGCTTTAGTTAAACTTATAGGATATGCTGAGGTTAGTTTTGGAGTCTCGTCTGTTGCTTTGGTTCTATTTGTAATGTTTGATATACTCTTTTTAAAAAATATTAAACCTATAGAGATATGGACACACTTCACTAGGAGTTATAGTGAAAAAAGATAAATATATCAGTTGCCCCTTTTGTGGTAGCGTAAACTATAATGATGATGGAGATATATATTGTCGTGTATGTAAAAACAAAATTGGTCACTCTAAAGAGGTAAGTTTTTCAACATCTTGGGCTCTCTTAATTACAGCAATAATTTTTTATATAATTGCAAATATATACCCT
>Ga0256833_1002761_pt1 | contig 12179 bp, 11 predicted proteins | sample 356284metaG_FD_190535 | JGI IMG/M metagenome (GOLD analysis project Ga0256833, IMG submission 190535) | Hydrothermal vent microbial communities from Mid Atlantic Ridge, Atlantic Ocean - 356-284 | ecosystem: Environmental > Aquatic > Marine > Hydrothermal vents | place: Atlantic Ocean: Mid...
AAGCTCGGAGGAGTCTGAAGCACTATGACTCTAGCTCTTAGAACTTTTGCTATTTCTAGACTTTTCTTCCAGGCATCTAAATTTTCTCTAGTAGGTTTTAGGAGACCATAGTTTTCTATCTGGCCAGGTGGTAATGATCTAAGCCTTCGCCACGTAGGGCTTGATGACGGGTGAGTTATTACCTGCCACGCTTTCATGTTAAAAACGAAGTCGCTGGGAGCCTCTCTGCGCCACCGGGAGGCTGTATCAAGTGTTGGAAGGTTATAGAATGTCTGTTGCAACTCGACGGTTTTAAATAGGGTGTAGTAACGTGTGCGGGATACTGGGTATCCGCAACAGCCTACATATAGAGAGATAGCCGCTGCCTCCAAAACGAATCATCCAAGCTGATAGGAATATTTGGTAAAAGAAAGGAGATAAAATTATTACTATTGCTTCTCCTCGTATAATTACATATTGCTACGGTTCTAGCGCTTTAGTGAACGCGCTTGTATGAATCTTACAACGTCTAGTGACGAGAGCTCCGATTTAATCTCCTCTATATCCTTATTGGATTTTGATACATCAACAACTATCACGCATTCAGCAAATTCTCCTCTCTTAATGGATGTGCATTGTGATATTACTATGTCTGCTCCTAGGTCTGCTAGTCTTCCTGCAACTTTAGCTAGTGCGCCGGGCACGTCCTTCACTTCTATTCTTAGCTCATAGAGTTTGGCCTCGACGCTTGGAAGCGGTGTTAGTATGATCTCTCTTCTATCCGTATCAGCGATAAGAATTAGGTTCATTCCTTCTATGATATTTAAAGCTTCTCTCACAACAAGGGGTATTGTTACCCTACCTTTACTATCAACTTTTACTATCTCGGTTGTCCTCATATATCCCAACCATTTACCACAAGTTATTGTTAAAACTTAAAATGGATTTTGTTTTAACTATTCGTTACTGTGTTTTTGCTTCAACAATTTCAATTATTTTCTGCGCTAACTCAAGCAGTACTTTAGCTGCCTCGCTCTCTGGGTACTTTACGAAGAAGGGCTCACCCATATCATTTGCTCTCGATATTCTAGGGTCTATGGGTATTTCTCCTAAGAACCTAACGTTATATTTTTCAGCTATTTTCTTGCCCGCTCCCTGGCCGAAGATATAGTGCTTTGTGCCATCAGGGCAAGTAAAGTAACTCATGTTCTCTATTATGCCTAGTATCGGGGCGTTAAGTTTTCTCGCAAAGTTTATCGCCTTAGCAACGACTACTCTCGATACATCCGACGGGATTGTAACTATTATCGTGCCTGTGAGGTCCTTGATAAGCTGTAGGATTGTGAGCTGTTCGTCACCAGTACCTGGTGGCAGATCTATTAAGAGATAATCCAGCTCGCCCCAATCAGCAAAGGCTAGCATCTCCCTAATGGCTGAAGTGGACATTGGGCCACGCCATATCACGGGCGTGTCTTCTGATGGAAGCATGACCCCTATGGAGAGAACCTTTACCCCCAATGGCGCTATAACGGGGATAATTCGTCCATCAGGGGTACCCATAACTGGTTGACCAGCAACCCCCATCATTTTTGGTATCGAGGGACCGTATATATCAGCGTCAAGTACCCCAACACGTTTGCCCAAGTACGCTAAAGCGAACGCAAGGCTAGCTGTAACGAATGATTTCCCCACGCCACCCTTACCGCTCAATATAGCTATCTTGTACTTTATCCTCTCTAAGTTCTTCCTAACCTGCTCCTCTTGTTCCCTAATCCTCTTAATTGCTTCTATGCGTGCTTTTACCTCTGGAGGAACTCTCTGCTGAGACGACATATTGTACCCCTCTTCCCCTCTCACCATAGTTTGAAGAAAGCTCTTATTAATCTGCTGCATGTTAAAGACACAGGCGGACTTATAACTCGTACCCTCGATTACTACAGGGTACGACCCCGCAGTGAGGCTTCTGGGTGAGAGAAGGGAGGCAAAACAGTACTATGGTTGATCAAAGAGTATTGGAGCTTGTGGATTTAAAGAGCTTGTCAGTAGATATAATAGAATTATTGCACAAGTTTTATAGTTATAGAGATATTTCTATGATGACTAATTTACCGCCGTCGATGCTGAGTAGGTATTTGCGCAAGCACAGTCAACCGAGCAAACCAATAGCATTAAAAATAATAGAAATATTTATAAAAAATAATGAAATTAAAGAAAAAATGGCCAATCTTATAAGAAATGATCCAGACACTCTTTACGAAAAAACAGTATATAATCCGCTTTCACTTCTCACAATAAGTAAAAATTTTGAATTACTCACACAAACTGACGCCGTCATAGCCTTCAATGATCCATCGATAGCCTTGGCAATAAAATTAAGGGAACTGATTAACAAAAGACTCTTAGTACTTTATTTCGCACCACTCATACCCGCCTCGCATGCAGAATGCTTTTCTATCATACAAGCTCCTGTCAACGTACTTGTTTGCACACGATATAGCTCTCTAAGATCTAGGATAGACTCGGCGCTTCTAGTATTCCCGCTCACTATGAGCATTAACGCGTTTAATACTATAATAGGAAGTGTAAGAGACGCGCTAAGGATAAAGAACATTACTCCACTAATAATACTCTGTAGAGAGGAGCTTAAGAAACGCGATAACGTGATCTGCCTGCTCTAGAGCAATGACCGGGGTTTTAAATGCTGATCAAGGTGTAATGATGAAGAACCCACGCAGGGAGCGCTGTGATATTGATGCATCGTTTATAGCTGCTTATGCAAGTGTTAACGATTGCCCGATGGTAGCTGCTCTCTGCATCGGCTCCGAGGCAACTATTGGCCAGGTCCTTAAAGTATACTTGCCCTTGGAACCCACTGAAATGCCAAAAATCTTACCCTACGCCTATCTAGTTTGCATGAGTAAATACAACCACTGTATAAATTCTATAAGCCTTGATAACCTTGTTTACGTACTAAAAGAGAAAGACTCCATAATAGTAGTCCTAGACGATGAGAAAGACTATGCTAATCTCATTAAATGCTTACAAGTCAGAACCAATAATGTTCGAAATAGGGTTCTTTGTTTAAATGAGATAAGCGAGTTGAAGGAACACATAGAGTGTATTACCCAGCCGAAAAGTAACTCGGCGCAGCGTAACTAGTTTCAAAAAGGGGTAAAGCAGTTAAGGTGTTGATATTGCTAGTGAGGTTCAAGATATGCCGATGGCTTGATAGAGATGAATTCAACAAGATCACCAGAGTAGCGACATATCTTGGACGTAATGAGGGGTGTAGCTTATTCCTCGTCCGTGCCAACTCTCTATCAGATCTAGAAAAGGCTCTTGATTTTATTGATAGCTATGGTGGCGAACTATTAGAGAAAGAAAAAGTGTATGAAATACTTGAGCGTGAAAAAATAGTTGAAATTTACAAAGAAGATGGAATGTACATACTGAGATCTAAACTCTATTTAAATGATTACCTGCAATTATTTAGAGAGAGACGGGTTGTCTGGTATTCTCGTACCCATAAAGGGTTCATAGTAAAGCCGTACACCATTATCGATGTTATCAATCGCCTACATAGTGAGGGGTTTAAAATAGTTGACAGGACTGGCCTAGTTATGAATAATAATAAACTCGATGTAAGCTTAGCAGCCGAGCTTAGACCTTATCAAAAGGAGGCGCTGGATGCATGGGTTTCGCACAACTATAGAGGAGTTATAGCCTTACCTACGGGCTCGGGGAAAACAATCATAGGTCTGGGGGCTATAGCTGAGCTCCGAGCCCCGACGCTCATAGTTGTATACACTAAGGAGCAGTTACGCGAATGGGAAAACAAAATTAGAACATTTCTCAGAGGCAGCGTTAGTATTATTGGCGAGTTTTATTCTGAGAGCAAGAATATAAAACCAATAACAATTACCACGTATCAATCGGCTTTTCGTAATATAGGCTTACTATATGATAAATTCTCATTACTTATAATAGATGAGGCTCATCATCTTCCTGCCGAGAAGTTTAGAGCTATTGCGGAGAGGATACTAGCTCCTTTCCGCCTTGGTCTATCAGCAACACCTTACCGTGAAGATGGGCTTCATGAGGAGCTTTTTAGTCTTGTAGGGGGAGTCGTGTACTCAAAATCGTTGAACGACCTCATGATGTCTGGGTTTGTTGCGCCATTTGAAATAGTGCCTGTGGTTGTTCCCCTTGAGCATAAAATATTGATGAAGTATCGAGAGCTTCGAAAAAGGTTCTTTACACTATCAAGGGGGCGAGAAATAAATGATCTTGTAAAGGCTGCTGCCGCGGGGGATAAATCGGCCAAACAAGCGTTGCAAATAATGAATGAGATACGTAAAATACTTATAAATTCTGAGAGAAAAATAGATGTCGTTAAAAGTATAGTTGAAAAAGAATTAAAAAATAATTCGAAAATAATAATATTTACCCAATATATAGCTCAGGCGAAGATACTCAGTAGTAGAATAGGCGCACCCGTAGTCACAAGTAAAACAAAGAAAAATATAAGAAATATTATATTTGATTTATTTAAGAACAACAGATATAAAGTCTTAATATTAACAACACTAGGCGATGAGGGCATAGACATACCTGACGCCAATGTCGGTATAATAGTATCCGGAACATCCTCGACGAGGCAGTTTATCCAGAGGCTGGGACGGCTCCTAAGACCCGCTAGGGGTAAGACAGCACGGCTTTACTATGTGGCTCTGAAGGATACACAAGAAGAAAGGGCTATGAAAAAAGTGCTCTCAAAGGCTCAAGAATATCTGGGCGTAGTTGTGTAAGATTATATCATGAAGGGTAAGGGTTAAACTTCCTTGCCTTGTTTAAGCCTTAATGACGAGAGGTATGAGGGTAGGAGGTGAAGACGAGATAGCAATACAAATGCAATATAATGATGGAGGATTCGATATAGCCTATGAAGTTGTTGCGCCCCACATAGTGCTTGGAGGAATAGGTAATAAAACAGCCTATTCACTTAGCTTCAGCCTAGCTACAAGCGCTGAAAAGGTTACAAAAGCTTTACTTGATATTGTTCTATCAACAAAAAACGAGCGTCTAAGGAGATGGAAAATAGAGCTATCTGGTGTCGTACTTACTCGTGAATTTAAGCCACAGATATGTAAGAAATATAGTAGCGGTTATGTTTGCAAAATAATATTTGACGTCACGCCTATAATTAGGTCAAAGTCTTCAGATAATTATCTAGTGAATATACTTTATCCTGATATAAACAATGAAATAAACCTATTACACATAGGGTTGCTAACAATTATAAACGAGGAAAAAGCTCATACAAAATACGTGTACTTAACTGAGCCGCTCATACTTAACCCTAACGAGGAGGTAACTATTAGGCTGCCATTTCGCTTAGAAAATGCCTCAATAAAGATGACAGTATCTATCCCGCACTCATCTGCGAATCTCATAATCCTAACCAATAATGAGAAGATAACCATATCAGGATACCAAGGCTCGTTAGAGTATAGTAATAGTTTGAGAAGGGCTGAGACCTTAACGTTAACACATATAGGTAAGAGCTCGTATTTTCCGAAAGAAATTATAGTATCATCAATGCTTATTTATTCGTCAACTGCTCCTAAGCCCGTTATAAATGCTGAAGTTAAAAGGATTGATAGTAAGAGTGTTGAAGTGGTTCTTGAGAATAAGGGGGATGGGGCAGCTAGTAACGTGATAGTTATCAATATTGCTGCAGGAAATATAATAGATAGGAAGGTTATAGGGAGCATATATGCTAAGGAGAAAAGGGCTGTGGTGATTAATATAGATCCAAACTATCTGAACATAATACGTGTAATATGGAGGTTTAAGGATGAAACCCATATTATTGAAAAAAAGATAAAAATGATATAATAATTATAAATTAAAACTGATAATAATGTGATGAATTACTCCCGGACTGATCTAGGGATACGGTATGAGGAGAACTTACCCAGCTGAATACAAGTGCTTAGTCTTCTCCTCTATTTTGTGATGTATTTGTTTAAGTTCTCATTTACTATGTTATTTATGAACTCGTTTATTGGGATGATGTTGTGCTCCCTTAGCGCTATTCTGCACCCTTTCTGAGTCTCCATGCAATTATGTTCTAAGGGGACTACGAACCATCCTTTGTTTTTGATCTTTACTGCTATTAGTATCTCTGCATGAGCTCGTTGTGCAAAATCCTTTAACTTATTTATTTTCTCTTTATCAATGTATATATCTTTATCAGTTGATCGATATTTTACCTCTATAACGAATATCCTGCCCTTATATATAGCTAATAGGTCGGGATAAAATATTGTACGCGCGCCAGATCCACTCGCTGGTCCACGTAGTACCGCGAACCCGTATCGCCATAACTTTTTCACGAGCTCGCGCTCTGCCTGGAACCCTTTTCTACGATACACAGTCACTATTATCCTACCCGATCATATTAACTCTTATTGTGACGCCGTATTTCTCTTCAAGCTTGCGTATCTTCTTCATTTTTTTCATCAATGCCCTAGCTGCTATCCTAGGTACGTTAATAACTACGGTGTTATCGTGAACATCAACTTGCGCGCCTGGAACCATGCGCTCTATTACTCTCTTTATCTTTTCACTATATGCAGGTGATTGGATACTCCTTACTGGTACTACAACGGTTTGCTCGCCGAACGTGTATATTTCGTATTCTAGCTCGTCTGTTAAGGCATCACGTACCTCGACAACCGGGCGTGCGAGATCGGCCTCGCGTAGACCTGTGGGCAGTTTGACTGTCATTCTTAGGCCATATACTTTTGACACGCTTCCTTTATCGATAAATATTACCGTATCTATTATGCTTGGAAGCATGCCTATGTCTACTCTCCTTATAAATCTCTGTATGGCGTCAATAGGCGAGGTCGCGTGTACTACGCCTATCATTCCTATACCGGCTAGTCTTAGATCGATGTAGAGTTTGAAGTCTTCATCTGTTCTAAGCTCGTCAAACACGGTGTAATCCGGTCTACTCAGAAGGAGTATATCATGGAGCTCGCCTAATTGGGCAAAGCTTTTTGAATACTGTGTTATCTGTGGGGGAAGACTCATATCACGGGGGGATTCTATTGTTTTAACTATTTTACCCTTTGACGCATAGTGCTCGGCGAGTGCTTGAGCAAATGTTGTCTTACCCATACCTGGTGCTCCTGCTATCAGTATTCCTTCAGCTTTTAGCTCTAATCTATGAAGTAGTTTTGATGGTAGCTTATAGTCTTCTAATCGGAGTTTCTTAACTGGTCTCACAGCTGTTATTTCCCATCCCTCGCTTAGTGGGGGCCTTGTTATCACTATACGGTAGTTTCCAAGCTGTATTATTGTTGATCCCTCTCTATCAATTTCTATGAAACCGTCTTGGCGCCTCTTTGCGGCTTCTACTATTTCTCTCGCTATTTTCTCGACCTCTTCTCTACTTAGAGGAGATGATGAAAGCTCTACTAACGCCCAGTTGCCTGGAGTACCCTTCTTGGCGATAATTGGCGCGCCTTCCTTGATGTGCACGCTCATAGTGTTTTCGTCGAAGAATTGTTCTATGTGTAGCTTTTCTAGGCCCGTGACTCTGGGAGGTATGTATATTACGCTCATACCCATGGCCTCGGCGACGAGTGCTTGTACTCTATCCGAGGTGATTAGGGTTGCCCCTACTTCATAGGCGTAGTCGCGTATGAGGGCATCTATAGCCCCGCTCCTAGCCAGTCTTATCTCGTTGATGGAGGGGCGCTGCCCCGCTACCTCAAGCTCTATTATACCTTGCTCGGCGAGCTTGCGTAGTTTCTTTACTTCCTCTAATCCAGCATAACCAGTCGCTCTTCCTTGGTTGGCCTGGTTTTCTAGCTCTGATAGAACTGCCTTGTGTATTATTATTTTCCCGCTAATACGTCCCTCTTCAACTAGTTTGGAAACTATACCCTCTATAAGGACGCTAGTATCCGGTACATAGATGGGAGTAATAGTTGTACCTGTTATATTCACGGCGCTATCGCATCCCCCATAATTCTCGTTGGAGAACGGTATACCATTCTTTTTTGTTTTTCTCGCCATAGGCTGGAATACCTTCAGTTGACCCCCACATCGCCATTATGCACTAGGATCACCATATGGGGCCACCTATGCCTCAAGTGAGGCTACAAGTAGAAAAACTCGCGTCAACACTCATCGCACTAGGCCTTATATATGTATCAGTGGATCAGCTAGCCAGATTGTTGGGGGTTTCAACGAAGACCGCTGGACGTATACTTGCCGAGATGCAGAGACGAGGCTTGGTCCAAAAATGGAGCAGGAGAACATATAAGCTTCATATAGCTCAGCTTGTGCCTGGTGAAGAAGAGGCTTGGCAAAGCCGCGCAAACTAATACTAGTTACTGCACCACATCACCCACAGCATAAATTATGGCTACAACTAGTAGATGAGATAGCTAAAGAGAGAAACCTTGAGAAAGAGGTTAGAATAGAAGACTACGTCCTCCTAGTAGAGCACGGCGACACCGACGAACTGGGAATGGCTTGGCTACCCCAATTACTCGTAGAACTAGATAATGGCGAGATAAAGCTACTACTCTCCCGCCTACCCCTCGATGAAAATCTTCAACCAAGCATAGAGCTAGCTAAAAAAGAGATACTGAGAAAGCTAGACGAGCTCAAATAATTAAATAATTACTGAGGATGGATAAAACACTGCGTGGAGATACCATGGTAATACTAGTTCCATTTGTACCAACACCGCTTTTTGTAGTGCGAAAAATGCTTGAACTAGCTGGCGCAGATAGAAACGATACGGTTTACGACCTGGGCTGCGGCGACGGAAGAATACCAATTGTAGCTGTTCGCGAATTTAATGTACGCAAAGCAGTATGCGTTGAGATTAGAGAAGACTTAGCTAAGCAAGCAAAGGAAAACATAAGGAAACTAGGATTACAGGATCGAATCAAAGTCATAAACTATGACATGTTCTATGTAGATGTAAGCGAGGCATCACTAGTTACCCTCTTCTTATTGACAAGCATAAACGATATGCTAGCGAAGAAACTAACAACAGAGCTTAGTGACGGTGCTAGGATAGTTTCGCACGAATTTAAAATAACTAGATGGAGACCTTTAATATTCTCAACCGTAAATGATGGACGGGTATCACATAATATATATGTATATATTAAGGGCTTCTCTGATACTTAATGTCAGCCTTAAAATTTAAAAGGATATAAAATAAAGCTTAATCAATGGTGATTAATATAAGAATTGTCATCCTGCGGGCAGACGAAGGAAAAATAACCAGTAAAGAAGTAGTTGAAAAACCCTACGAGGACGTAGCAAAAGATGTGGCAACAAAGGCGCTCAAAGAATGGAATCCCCAAAACAGCGATTTCACAGCAATACGTACCAAGTTCGAGGCCAGATACAAGCTACCCATAAACCCCGAGTTATATGATGCACTACAAGAGCTTAACTTAGAGATGTTTAGGGAAGGAAATGAACTTGTGGTAAACATACCCGTGCTTACAATAAGTTTCGACAACGCGTGGCTAGGCGACTCCTATTTAGATAAAAGAATGTACCTTATAGCACCCTACATAGACGAAGACTCAGTAAAACAACTTGAAGAATACCTAGCTGACGCTACAAAAGAACCTAAGAAAATAGAACAGCAAGCTCCAGAACTCACACTAGGCGAGGAAGAACTCCAAAGACTAGAAGAAGGCCTTGCCGAGCTAGAAGAGAAGCCAAGAAAAGGAAGAAAACGAAAAAGAAAAAGCAAATAACCCTTCTAAATCACTATTTTAGCCCAAGAAACGCCTCAAGTCTCGAGGCACCAATTACCTCATCCCAGCTCATGTTTATAGCTAACAACAATTGCTCAAATACACCCTTCATGCTTTCAACATACTTCTCGACATCAACCTCCGTTAAACGAGCCAACTGAATAGGCTTTACACCCTCCTTGCCTTTCACTTTTACAAACGATATAATATCGCCTGGAAGAACCTGCACACCCGCCTGGATAAGTTGCCGAGCTGCTTTAACATGTTGCGGAGTATTCTTAGTATATTCGTGGACGTGCTTATTTAGCGCCATTTTTATCGCTAACTCGTCCAAGTTGTATTCTAAGTCCTTGAGCCCCTTGTACATCAATCTGAGCCTTTCCCTAATATAGTTACGAACCTTTATGAAATCCTCTGCTGTTTTCACAGAACTAATTATCTTTATTATCTCACTAAACTCTTTCTTAAGAAACTCTGGTGTATTCCGCTTCTTCGCTACCAAGCCTTTCACATCAACGCTGCCATCCTCATAAACACCTATATAGTTCTTCTTTAGGCCACTAAATGTCACAAACCGGTATATCTTATCCACCTCGAGATCAAGGCCAAAATTCTCCTCAACATACTCCTGCAATCTTCTAAGACTATTATTATCCGGATTCCACAGGAATAACGAATCCGTATCACCATATAGTACTCTGAGCCCGAGCTCGGAAGCCTTCTCTAACGTCTGCTTAATAGTATACCTCCCGATAGCCGTAACACTCTCAGCTACAGGTGGCGCATAAAACGGGAAAGACGACGCGCCAAAAACCCCGTAGCTAGCATTTATATAGACTTTCATTGCAGCTTGAACAGTGTTATACCATTCCCTCTTCTCACTGGGAAGCGACTTATCCTTGGCCTTCTTTTTATATATCTTAACGCGGTAATCTCTTAGAAGACCAACTATCTGAGAAGTTAGACCACGTATACTCATACAAACTCTATGCCCTACACCAGGCACCTCGACAAGATCTGAATTAGGACAGTATACTGGGTTAACAGTCTCGTAACTGAGGTTCCACTTCTTGATTATACTAGGGTATAGACTAGCAAAATCAAGAACAACAACATTGAAGAATACCCCGCTTGCAGGATCCAGGACAATGGCACCTTGGTATTTCTTCCCCTTTATTATAGCCTCGGACTTAGTACTTCCTTTGAGTTTGATTATTTCATCCCTAGTTGGGATAAGGTAGCCACGCCTTCTATGCTCCCAGTAGAACAAACTCTTTATCCACGCAGAGACCTGGCTACGAGTAACATCCTCTATAGGTAGTTTTGATATACGCATCAAGAGGATGATTAGGGTCCATACAAGGTTGTTGTTAAAACGTGTTAAAGCTAGTGTAAGGTAAGCGTCTCTAGCGTTATACCGGATTAGCTCAAGCATGGATAAGTCACTTATGGAAGATTCTACCTCGACCTTGTGCTCGCCGAGCAGCGCTGATGCTATTGCGTCCAAAGTAAACTCCTTGTATGAGTTGCCGAAAGCGTATGCCTGGATGGCTTTTATGTTAAAGAACTGATATAAATCTATATGAACACCGTATTTTAGGGATACATAGTTTTTAGTTATCTTAAAAGGCATATACTCTTTACCTATACCCAGCCGAAGAGCACGCATATATAAATAAGGGAAGTCGAAGTGATCCCCATTAAAACTTATCACTATAGGATAATTAGCTAATATGCGAAAAGTCTCAAGTATTAAGGATCTCTCATCATCAAATATCTCTATGTGCAAATTATCAGGAAGCTTATCCCTAAGAACCCCCGGCTGAAGCCCTGGACGAGCAAGAACAAAAACTGCTTGACTACCATCTTCAAAAGCAAATGCAACACTTATTATAGGATAAGCGGCCGTTTTAGGATCAGGTACACGCCCCTTAAACGGTGTAAAGACCTCAATATCAACAGCTACTCTACGCGGCTTAGGCGGAGCTGACTCGAATATAGGAAGCCACTCTATTGCAAGCTTAATAGTATCTTCATCCTCGTCTCGAAAGACCTCCCGTATCCTGGAGGCATCTCCACCGCTTTCTTCAATAAGCTTGTCTAGGCGATTATTTCTAACCCTATACTTCATTCCAGGTATAAGCCCATAATCATATATGTAGTTATGATGAAACTTTATATTCGCCTCCCAGGCACGTGGCACCTTGTCTCTAAGCACCCTTACTACATCAGGCGTCTTAACAACTATTCGCGTAACCTCCCTTTTCTGCCAACGCAATAAATCAAACTTCTCAACAACCTCGACATGCTCAAAACCCTTATGCCTAATAACCTCAGGTATTTCTCGCAACTTATCGGGCGGGATATCGGTCAGAAAATACGGTTTATACCCGG
>Ga0256833_1002762_pt1 | contig 12179 bp, 9 predicted proteins | sample 356284metaG_FD_190535 | JGI IMG/M metagenome (GOLD analysis project Ga0256833, IMG submission 190535) | Hydrothermal vent microbial communities from Mid Atlantic Ridge, Atlantic Ocean - 356-284 | ecosystem: Environmental > Aquatic > Marine > Hydrothermal vents | place: Atlantic Ocean: Mid...
CGGCTGGGGTGGCGGAATGGAGCATCAAACCGTCTCTTCTATGGGTTCGTTCGGCAGCGGCATTGTTTCACACGAACTTGCTCATCAATGGTTCGGCGATAAAATCACTTGCAAAGATTGGCACCATATCTGGTTGAATGAAGGCTTTGCAACTTACTGCGAATCGTTGTACAAAGAAATGAAATACGGTTACTCGAGTTACAAATCATCCATAGCGTCGGAAATGAGTTATGCCAAAAATGCATTTGGTACCATTTACGTGCAAAACATTAACAGCGTCAGCGAAATTTTCGACGGTTCCCGCAGTTATGCAAAAGGCGCTGTGGTCCTCCACATGTTAAGAGGCGTATTGGGAGATTCAACTTTTTTTGATGTCTTGTATTCTTACATTAACGATCCGCAACTTGCTTACGGAGTAGCAACAACGGAAGATTTTCAAAGAGTGGCGGAAGAAGTTTCCGGGAAAGATTTGGAATATTTTTTCAAAGAATGGATTTACGGAGAAGATTTTCCCGTATACAATATAGATTGGGGTTATTCGAAAATAGACAATGATTCATACCGTTTTAGAATTACGATCGAGCAATCGAATCACAAAAATCCTGTTTTTTTCACAATGCCTGTTCAAGTAAAAGTAACCACAACGGCAGGCGACACTTTATTAACATTTTTCAATAATCAAAAATCACAAACCTTTTACGCCGATGTTACGGGAGAACCTCAAAGCATAAAATTCGACCCGGAAAATTGGATATTGAAAACAGTTCAAAGTATTACAACCAGCGTAAAAACCGGCGGAGATGTACCGGACAAGTTTGCATTGGAGCAAAACTATCCGAATCCGTTTAATCCAACAACAATTATAAAATACTCGATTCCGTATGGAACGGAAGTAAAAGTAAACCTTATTGTTTATGATCTTCTCGGTAAGACCGTGGCAAGGTTAGTCAATGAAAAACAATCGCCGGGAAATTACTCCGTTACGTTTGATGCTTCAAAACTATCGAGCGGATTGTATTTTTACCGTTTGACAGCAGGCGATTTTTCACAAACACGCAAGATGTTGTTACTAAAATAAATTAAAAAAAGTCCGGTATTTACCAGGTACCGGACTTTTAACTCTTCACTTGATTTTTTATTACCCCTTCAATATATTAACGAACGTTCATGGAATTAATTTTAAAATAAAATGAAAAACACAAAAGAAAAAATATTGCAAAAAGCACTCGATTTATTTGTTATCAAAGGTTACTCCGGTTCGTCGATCCGGGATATTGCTAAAGAAGTGGGCATCAGAGAAAGCGGAATTTACAATCATTTTTCATCAAAACAAGCTATTCTCGAAGCCATTATCGAAAAATTGAGTTCCGGACCGGTGGCAAAAGTCATTTTAACAGACGATTTATTGGATAAAATCACTGAACCCGAGATTTTCATAAGGGATTTCGCAAGAAAGATTTTCGAATTTTGGCAAACTGAAAATGAACGGGCGTTAATAAAACTGATTTTAAGCGAACAGTTCCACGCAATCGGTGAAGTTGAAATTTCATTAAATTCCTACTTGGAAGAGTATTTAAATATAACGAAAATGATTTTTACCGAATTGATTAAACACAAACTATTCAAGAAAGGAAATGCCGGAATTTTTGCGGAAAGTTTTATCGGATTTTTATTTTTACTACGCTTGAAATATCTCGATTTCCCTTCGAACAAAGAAGTGTTAAAAAAAATTGATGAACATTCTAAAATATTTTGGGAAAGCGTGAAAAAGTAAACTACACTAACCTGTGCACTTGCCAATTTTCATCCCACCAACCTGTAACTTTAACACTCAATCCCCCGATTTTATATTTCGCACCGCTTCGGAAATTTGCTTTTTATGAGTTTCTCCGTCAACCGGGTTCCCCGCACAATCGTAATGACCTGTAATTGCAATAACCTTTGAAGCAAGTACCCGAATGGAAATTTCGGTTTTTATTTTAAGCCGGTTTATTACCGCGCTCCGCCGGAATTTTCCGCCAATATTTTATCCGGACCGTCCCCGTTTATCGTATCAACAAACTCAACCCAATAAGTCTTTCTCATCCATTCGACAGCCGGAATTTGAGTCCTTCCGTCAAGACAATTTATTACCATACAGTACTTCATAAATTAATTTATTAATATTTTAAATTTTTCAATACTTCATCTTGCAGTTCAAAAACTTTTTCTTTGCCTGCTCCGGAATAATCTGGTAAAAAACCGGCAGTACATTCGTAAAATTTACCTTTCCACGGAAAAACCACAACCCGTGCAACAACCGAACCGTCATCAATAATTTTGTATGCCGCGGAACCGTCAATGTTTTTATTTTCATCAAGGAACTGCCTTTTATTTCCATCCGAAATTTTGTTAACAGCTTTGCTGATTTTAACGGCTTCATGAAGATTGTTTACTTCATCAAAAAAATTAATTGTTTTAAATTGAATGGATGCAGAATAATCCCCGCTTACAATCCAGAGATCCAAAACATTTTTTTCATTATCGTATGCTTGAAACCAACCTCGGGGAATTCTTACCGTAAGACCGGAATTGCCCGTTGCAAATTCATCGCTTAACAATTCACCGGCAGAGTTTGAAAATCTTGAAGTCGAACAGCCGGTTAAAATTATGACGAACAATAATTTTAATAATAACGATTTTGGTTTCATATCACTCAATTTAAAAAAATAGCGCCACAAAAGGCGCCGGATTATAAAAATTTATTTGCCGTTTCCTGTTTAACTTCCACGCATAAATTTAGGTTGTTCGAGAGTAAGAATCAACGATATTCTGTGGGTATCGGGCAAGCGGTCAACTTCACTTTTATTAAATCTTGCGAAAGAATAATCGATATTCAATTTGGGCAATTTGACTCCCGCACCTATTGTAAACTGTTTAACATCATTGTAACCGCCACGGACAGATATCAAATTTTTGTAGTTGATTTCAATTCCCGTGCGTACGTCGAAGCTAACCGGTCCGATATTGAAGTTTGAAGCAAATTGCCGGTTTTCGAACCGGATATCGAAATCAAGGGCAGGAATGAAATTCAATCCCATAAACTTTTGAACATAACCAGCACCGATTTTAGCCGTTGGTGTAATTAATTCTGTACGTCCGGTATTCCACGCAAGAAAGGTGGTTGTAATATCCATTACATTTGCGCCAAGGTAAAAATTATCGTAAGGTGAATAAACCGCACCGATATCAAACCCGATTCCGGTTGCACCGAACTCCGCCAAATCCCTTCTGATGATTTTAACATTTGCTCCCCAGTAAAAATTTTGCGTTTGCCGTTTGGCGAAAGTCAGGTAAACCGCCCAATCGGTATTGTTAAACTCCGTTACCTTGGTCGGATCCAAAACCGAATTGGGATTGTTGATATCGTAAATTACGTTTCCGGTAACCCTGTCAATCAATGCATTTCGTGTATCGGGAATACCATCGACGCTTAAACGGATGACGCTAAGTCCGAAACTCATATCTTTTCCGTAGGGAATTGCAACGGCAGCATAGTTATAATTTACCAAACTTCCGAAATGCTCTTCGTGCATTAACGAAATTTGCGGATAGTTAATTCTTGCAAGCCCGCCGGGATTCCAATAACCTGCGGTAACATCGGAAACCACGGCAACATGTGCGCCGCCCATTCCCAAAGCTCTTCCGCCAACGCCAAGTGTAAGAAATTCGCCTGCATATTTTCCTACCACTATTTGCGCTTGCATTGTAAATTGAAAAACAAGCAAGAAAAACAATACGGGAAATATTCTTTTTATCATAAACGGATCGATTTTGTTTTCTAATTATAAATTGTTACCGAAAATGTAGAAAATCATACATAAAATCAAGGGCAAATAAACAGCTATCGGTTTATATAAGATAATCGGCATACAATCCGGTTTTTTAATTTTTTGCTTTGGTTTGATTTGCAACTGCGTTTATTCTTTTTGCTATTGCTTCCTGATCGCCCAAATAATAATGTTTAACGGGTTTTAGTTCATCGTCCAATTCATAAACCAACGGTACGCCGGTCGGAATATTTAACTTAACAATTTCCTCTTCGCTCATATTGTCCAAGTATTTTACCAAAGCACGCAAGCTGTTTCCGTGTGCGGCAATGATAACTTTTTTCCCGCTTTTAACGGTGGGCACAATTGTGTTTTCCCAATAAGGCACAAACCTTGCAACGGTATCTTTCAAGCTTTCGGTCAAAGGAATTTCCTCTTTTTTCAGTCCGGCATATCTCGGATCTTTTCCTGGATAGCGCTCATCGTTTTCATCGAGAGCCGGCGGCGGAACGTCGTAACTTCTTCTCCAAAGTAAAACTTGTTCGTCACCGAATTTTTTTGCGGTTTCGGCTTTATTCAATCCTTGCAAAGCTCCGTAATGCCGTTCGTTTAGCCTCCACGATTTTACATCGGGAATCCACATTAAATCCATTACGTCCAGCACAATGTTCAGTGTCCGTATTGCCCTTTTCAACACAGAAGTATAAGCAATATCGAAAGTGAAACCGCCTTCCTTAAGTAACCTTCCCGCCTCTGCGGCTTCTTCCTTTCCTTTTCCGGTCAAATCAACATCCGTCCAGCCGGTAAATAAATTCAGTTTGTTCCATTCGCTTTCACCGTGGCGTAATAATACAAGTTTATACATTTCCAAACTCCTTTAGTTAATTGCCAATTTGTCAATTATTTAATTCGTAATTTAGTTAAAAAATTATTTTAACGATGAATGAAATTTGTATGAGTCACTTCCCACCCTAATTTATTATTTTTGAATATTGAATTACAACAATAAGCGGAGAATTGAAATGAAGACAATAGTTAAAATTACAACTGTTATAATTTTAGGATTTTTATTCTTTACTAGTTTACATGCACAGGAGAAGAAAAAAGACAAAGGAATTTTCGTTGAGAAAAAGCCGGGATATTATCAAAACGTAATAATGAAAAGCATTGAAGAATATAATGCTCCGAAAACGGAACCGGCAAAAATTTTCCGCGTTGATGTAAGCAATTACGATTTGCCCGGCTCAATTAACGAATTTAAAACGGTTTGGCATAACAAACCTGTTTCACAAGGAAATACCGGTACGTGCTGGTCGTTTTCCACCACTTCATTTTTCGAATCGGAAGTTTACCGCTTAACGGGCAAAAAAGTTAAACTCTCGGAAATGTACACAGTGTATTGGGAATATGTGGAGAAGGCACGCGAGTTCGTGCGGACAAGGGGCAAATCACTTTTTGCTCAAGGTTCGGAAGCCAATGCAGTAACGAGAATATGGAAGGATTACGGAATCGTCCCGTTACAAGAATACACAGGGTTAAAACCCGGACAAAAATTTCACGACCATTCCAAAATGTTCAGCGAAATGTATTCGTATTTGCAAAGTGTGAAGGAGAGCAATGCTTGGAACGAGGAAGCTGTTTTATCAACAATCAAATCCATTCTGGATAATTACATGGGTGTTCCGCCCAGTGCAATTGAAGTCAATAAAAAATTTTATTCACCGAAAGAATATTTGAAAAAATTCCTCAAACTGAATTTGGACGATTATGTGGATATTCTCTCATACAAACAAGCGCCCTATTTCAAAAGGGTGGAATATAAAGTGCCCGATAACTGGTGGCACAGTAAAGATTACGTTAACGTTCCACTCGGCAAATTCATGGAAATTTTGAATAACGCAATTCAAAACGGTTATTCGCTTTCAATTGGCGGTGATGTTTCCGAACCCGGTAAAATTCCGGAGAAAGATGTTTTTATAGTTCCCACATTCGATATTCCACCGGAATATATTGACGAAGATGCACGGCAATTCCGGTTTGGCAACGGTACAACAACCGATGACCACGGTATTCATCTTGTCGGTTTTACCCGTAAAGGCGGAAAGCTTTGGTATGCAATTAAAGATTCCGGCTCAAGTTCACGGGACGGAAAAAACAAAGGATATTATTTCATGAATGAAGATTACGTTAAACTTAAAATAATGGATTTTATGGTGCACAAAGATGCCGTAGGTGATTTGTTACAAAAAATAAAATGATTCGAATCTCAATTACAATGTGACGGGGAATTTTACTTTCCGGATTATATCTCCCGTGCCCTTGCTGCAAATGTCGCAGTTATGCTGTATTTTTAAAATCAAAGACTCCGGCAATTCCGGCGCCGCACTTGTAACATTTTCCGTCTTTCAATTTGTTCAAACGGACAGAGTGCCAGTCCCGTACAATTAACGGTTCACCGCAATTGGGGCAAAATGTGGTTTGACCTTCAACATTATGCACGTTACCGACGTAACAATATTTTATTCCTTCTTTCAATGCTATGTTCCTGGCCATTGTTAATGTTGAAGGTGGTGTTGGCGGTTTGTCCCTCATTTTAAAATCGGGGTGAAAAGCAGTAAAATGCAACGGAACTTCATCTCCCAAATTTTTCAATATCCAGTTTACCATTTCCTTAATTTCATCCGGAGAATCGTTCTCGCCGGGGATAAGCAAAGTTGTTATTTCAACCCAAACGCCGGTATCCTTTTTTAGCCAAACGAGGGTATCCAAAACATCGTTTAGGTGCGAAAGTGTAAGCTTTCTGTAAAACGTTTCGGTGAAAGCTTTCAAATCCACATTTGCCGCATCGATATATTTGTAAACATCTTTTCTCGCTTCCTTGTCGATATAACCGGCGGTAACCATAACAGATTTGATTCCTTCTTCCCGCGCCAGTTTCGAGATATCGATTACATATTCGCCGAAAATAGTCGGATCGTTATAAGTGTAAGCGATTGATGGCGTGCCGTATTTTTTTGCCAAACGCACAACGTCTTCGGGTGAAGCTTTTATCGAATAGGTTTCATCGAGTTTTGCTTTGCTTATTGTCCAATTTTGGCAGAATTTACAACCCAAATTACAACCTGCGGTTCCGAAACTTAAAATTGAAGTGCCCGGCAAAAAATGATTAAGCGGTTTTTTTTCTACAGGATCGATTGCAAAACCTGTAGGCCTGCCGTAACCGGTTGAATATAGTGTTCCACCGATGTTTTCACGGATAAAACAAAATCCTTTTTGCCCCTCGCCAATAGTGCAATAGCGGGGACACAACGTACACAAAATTTTTCCGTTCGGTAAGGTTTTCCACCAATCCGCTATTTTCAGTCCGTTTGTTTCCATAACAGCCTTTAAACTATATGAAATCGAATCCAGTTCCTTCGCTCTTTATCGGTAATAGGCGCTCCCGATGTAAAAACTATAACATCGTTTTTCTCAACGAACATTTCTTTTTTCAGAATTTCGATTGCACGTGCAATTGATTCTTCTTCGTCCTCAAAATTTTCGAGGTGGTAAGGAATAATTCCCCTGTGAAGATTCAAAATATTAAGCGTGTCGAATTCGTTGGAAATTGCAACAATGGATGCAGCGGGTCGGAATTTTGCCAAGGCTTTTGCCTTTCTTCCGTGATGGGTAAAAACAACAATAACAGAAGCGTTAATTTGATTGGATATTTCCGCAAAACCTTTTGCCGTTGCATCGAATAAATTGTCAATGATATTATGCGGTTTGTCGAAATTAACCGGAGTTTGAAATTGTGTTTGGGATTCTGCGGTTTTTAAAATGTCATCCATAATCTTAACGGTTTCAACCGGATATTTGCCAACGGAAGTTTCGGCGCTGAGCATTACCACATCGGTGCCGTCCAAAACTGCATTTGCCACATCGGACGCTTCGGCACGGGTGGGAACGGAATTGTTAATCATCGATTCCAGCATTTGAGTTGCCGTAATTACAAGTTTTCCGGTTGCATTGCATCTGCGGATAATATTTTTTTGTACAATAGGCACAAGTTGCGGTGCAAGTTCCACCCCCAAATCACCGCGGGCAACCATTATTCCGTCCGATATTTCCAATATTTGCTCGAATCTTTCAACAGCTTCCGGTTTTTCGATTTTCGCAATAACCGGTTTATCATAACCTTTTGCACGAAGCCATTCTTTTAATCCGGTTATATCGTCTTCGTGGCGGACGAACGAAAGAGCAATAAAATCAACACGGTGTTTCAGTGCAAATTCCAGATTCTCTTTATCTTTTTCCGTTAGCGCGGGCGTACTGAGTTTCATTCCCGGAAGGTTCATTCCTTTCTTGGGTTTCAGAGTTCCACCCACAATAATTTTACATTTAACGGATTTTCCGGTCTTATCGATTATTTCCAATTTAATCAAGCCATCGTCTATAAGAACCACATCGCCAATACGTGCATCTTGCGGAAGATTTTTATATGAAGTGGAAATTTTTTTCGCTGTGCCCTTGATCTCCTCGGTTGTTATTTCAATAGTATTGCCGGTAAAAATCTCAATGGAATTTTGTTCAAGCTCTCCAATCCGTATTTTCGGACCCTGCAAATCTATTAAAATGGGAATGGGTAATGAGCTTTCGGTGCAAACATTATGAATTGTTTGAAAAACCTTTTCGAAATAATTGTAATCTCCGTGTGAGAAGTTAAGTCTGAAACCGTCCACACCCGCATTGATTAAATCGACTAATTTTTTCTCCGAATCGGTTGCCGGTCCGATAGTTGCCAAAATTTTTGTTTTTACTTTTCTTGTCATTTTTTCTTTTTCGAATCCTTAAGTTTGTTCTCCTTGCCGTTTCCGGTTTTGTTCGATTTTGCTTCGGGTCTGTAAATTCTTCTCATTTCCCTAAGTTTTTTCTCCACTTCACCGAATACCGTACAAGCTTGGTATCTTCCGCTTTTAAGAAGTTTACCGGCTTTAATTCCGGTTAGAATCTCAATAGCTTCATCAACTGTTTGAACGGGATAAATGTGAAACTGTTTGTTTTTCACTGCCTCAATAACTTCATCATTAAGCATTAAATCTTGAATATTTTGATAAGGAATAATCACACCTTGTTTTTTTGTTAAGCCGCGTTCTTTACAAACATCGAAAAAGCCTTCTATTTTTTCATTCACTCCGCCAATCGGTTGGATATTTCCGTGTTGATCCACCGAGCCGGTGATCGCCAGCGATTGCTTGATGGGAATTTGGGAAATACTCGAAATTAAAGCGGCAATTTCCGTTATGGATGCACTGTCGCCGTCAATTGTACCGTAACCTTGTTCAAACACCAGACTTGCGGTAAAGTTCAGCGGAATTTTTTTACCGAATTTCTGACGGAAATATCCCGTAATAATCAAAACGCCTTTGTTATGAGTTTTACCGCTCAAACCAGCTTCACGTTCAACGTTTATAATATTTCCGGAGCCGAGTGAAACCGAAGCCGTTATGCGCGTGGGTTTACCGAACGAATAAGCGCCGCCGTTATAAACCGCAAGACCGTTTACTTGCCCGACTTTACTTCCTTCCGTTTCAATCCGGATGATATTTTCTTTAATCATCTCCTTCAATTTGGTTTCGTACAATCCGTGTCTTTCCCGCGCCGCTTTATAGGCTTGGACTACATGTGAATCGGTTACAATTTCCGCTCCCACATCCGAAGCCCAAAAACTGCTTTCCCTAACGAGATCGGCTATATAGGCAAAACGGGTTGTCAATTTATTCTTCGAACCGGCATATCTCGAACCGTATTCGATTATCCTGCCCACTGCGGATTTATCGAACTCGAGTAATCCTTCTTGAGCAACCAGTTTTTTTACGAGCTGTGCATACTCAAGCAAAGCTTTTTCAGTCCGTTTCATTTCATAATCGAATTCCGCTTTCACTTTAAATATTTTATTGAAGTCGTCTTCAAACTCGGAAAGCAAATAATAAACATAGTTGTTGCCGATGAAAATAATTTTGGTGTTTATTTCAATCGGTTCGGGCTTAAGTACGCTTGGAGTAAATTGATAAATATTGGTAAGATCCTGTATTTCCAACTTGCCGTAAAGCAAAACACGTTTGAGAGCTTTCCAAACGCCAGGTTCGGAGATTGCATCGGAAGCGTTGATTACCAAATAACCGCCATTAGCTTTGAGCAGTGAACCGGCTTTTATTTTAGTAAAATCGGCATACCACCCACCCGAACCGTCGCTGTATTTTTCAATCAATCCGAATAAGTTACTGTATGTAGGTGAAGTTTCGACAATGACCGGGCACTGTTTTACATGTGAATTATCCAGAATTACATTGACCTCATATTCTTTAAAGTAATCTATTACCGAACCGTCGGGAGTTTGTTCCTCGGCAGGTTTTTGTCCCTTAAACACTTCAAGATTTTGCAGAATATTTTCCTGAACGTTTTCCAGATATTTTAAAACTCTTTTGTATTTATATTTCGATTTCAGCTGATCGATAAATATTTTCAATAATTCCGTAACCACCTTGCTTTCCAACTCGGTAAGTTTTTGTTGGAATTCCTGCGTAAGTTTTAATGTTTGCTTGAACAGCATATGGAGTTCGTCCTGGTAATCGGAATATTTATCAATCAATTTGTTTGCTTCGCGTTTTGATATTTTTTTCTGTTTTACCAGTTCTTCAAGTTGCTGCACCATTACCGGTTGACCGTCAACAACGGCAAGAATATCGGGGCGAACAACATCACCAACGGTTATTTGTCCCAGAGTAAGATTATCTTTTCGTAATTTGTTTTCAAAATCGTCCATTAATTTTCTTTGTTTCGAATCGTATTCGGCGAAAAGTTTTTTTCTTTTGGTAAGAAACGGTTCTTTATCGAGCACTTGCGGAATATTTTCCCGCAACTGTTTTATCGTTTTCGCCATATCTTTTTTGAATGCTTTGCCCTTGCCGGCCGGAAAAGTAAGCAATGCGGGATGATCGGGATCCCTGAAATTATAAACGTAAGCGTAATCGTAAAGTTTAGGTTTACGTGGCAAAATTTCTTCGAGAACTTTTTTTATTGTGGTCAACTTGCCCGTGCCCGAAAGTCCGGTTACAAATATGTTATAACCTTGTCCTTTGATGTTAACACCCAATTTAAGAGCTTTAAGAGCAGTTTGTTGCCCAACTATTCCTTCAATCGGTTGCAGCTTTACCGTCGATTCAAAATCGAAACATTCTACGTTACATGCTTCTTTAAGTTGGTTAGGGAGCAATTCCTTGTGTTTTCGTGATTTGATTAAATCCATTATGTACTTCCTTGTTTTGTAGAACAGGAGAAAACCAAACAAAACTTAAAGAAAAAAAATTTTAAGAAAAAGCCGGAAAAGAAGATATTTTACAATAATGAAGAATTCCGATTTCCCCGGCACGACAAAAGTTACCGGGTATAAATGGGATATTAACGGTAATTTGCCGTTTCTTTTCACATATTATCCAATGGAAAAAACAAGTTGTTCCGGTAATGGATTGCAATAACTGGTTTTTATTTAACGTAAAATATTGTATCCTCCCCGTATTAATTAATTTCCCGATTGTTGTTTATTGACCAGATACTTAAATTTACATTCCAATTACCTTTTCCTTCCCGGGAAAATGGTAAATTGTATATTTGAACAATACTAAAAACTTAAAAAATATAACATTAATGATTAAGAAAATATCGGATTTCTTCTCACGGCTTGAATTTGTGCGGGAAGTTAACGGAAAAATAAAAAGCGGGGATAAAATTATTCCGGTTACCGCATTACCAGAATCGGCCAAATCCATATTCGTTAAACATATTTTCGAAAATGGAAAGAGTGTTTTGCTGTTGCTTCCCGGAAAACAAAAAGTAAACGAATTTTGCGTTGAACTGAATATTTTGGGTTTGAACGGAAATGTAATTTCAATTCCCGAACTCGATTTTGAAACATTACAAGAAAAGCTCACGGATGCCGCATCCCGCGAAAGTGTGATTGTGATTTCAACCTATCAAATTCTGAAAGTAAAACTGCCCCCGAAGGAAGAACTTAAAAACAATACCACGAAAATTGAAATTGGCGGTGAGCTGGCTTACGACGATTTGCTTGGATATTTAAATCTTCTCGATTATGAAAGGGAAAAATTTGTTGTTGAGCCAGGATTTTACTCGGTGCGCGGCTCCATTATCGATTTTTGGTCGTATAGTGAAAAGCAACCGTGCCGATTGGAATTCGACGGCGATTTTATAGAATCAATCCGGTATTTCGATCCGGATACACAACGCTCTTTGGAAAACATCCCCAACGTAACCCTTGCATCCAAAATGGATAGCGATACGAACATTTTCAATTCCGGTATTTTCGATTAT
>Ga0256833_1002763_pt1 | contig 12175 bp, 8 predicted proteins | sample 356284metaG_FD_190535 | JGI IMG/M metagenome (GOLD analysis project Ga0256833, IMG submission 190535) | Hydrothermal vent microbial communities from Mid Atlantic Ridge, Atlantic Ocean - 356-284 | ecosystem: Environmental > Aquatic > Marine > Hydrothermal vents | place: Atlantic Ocean: Mid...
ACCACCTCGATGGGCCGCCTCGTCTCGACCGCCACCTCCCCGCGCTCCACCCTCAAGCCGGGCACCCCCCACCGGGTCCTCCCCCGGCCGGGGGCGCCATTAAACCCCCACACCGGCCCAGCCACCCTGGGGGTGCCACACTCGGGGTTGGCTGCGGGCGAGCCGCTGCACGCCATACTCGCCAGGATACGCCTGGCGGCGTCTCGCACGGGCGAGCTCTCCTGGCTCTACTCGAGGGTCCTCCTGCCGGCCGAGGAGGCGGCTGCCAGGCTGTGGGGGGAGTTCCACGGCCACCCCCGCTGGGAGCCCCTCCTAGCCCGGCTCGCGGCGAGGGCCGCGGGCCTCCTTGAGAGGGTGCGGGGGGACCCCTACGGGGCGTACGACGACGTCAAGAGGCTGGCGGAGGAGATAGTGGCGGTCCACGCGGCAGCCACCGCCGGGGCCTCAGCCAGGCAGGCGCTCGCCGCCGGCGCCGGGGCGGTCTCGGCGCTGCTAGCACTCCTAGCCCCGGGCGGCGGGGGCGCCGTGGCCCTAGCGGCTGGCATAGCAGCTGCCGCCCTGGGCATCGCCGCCGTGCTCCTCTCGAAGTATAGGCCGGGCGCCCCCCTGGCGGTCGCCGCCGCCCTCTCCGCCCTGCTGGCGATGATCGGGGGCGCCCCGGGCCTCTACCACGCTATAGCAGTCGCCGCCGCCCTCTCCGCCCTCGCCGGCTCCCTCATGGAGGTCTCCCCGCCGCCCCGGCTGGGTGAGGAGGGTGGGCCTCCTGCCTAGGAGCTTCTACGAGCGGGACCCGGCCCTTGTGGCGGCTGGCCTCCTCGGCGCCATCCTGAGGAGGGACAGGCGCGGCCCGCCCGCCTCGTGCAGGATAGTCGAGACCGAGGCCTACTACGGCCCCTCAGACCCCGCGAGCAGGGCGGCCAGGACGACGCGGGGGAGGATAGCAGCCCGCCTCCGGGGGCCGCCGGGGGTGGCCCTCGTCTACGGCATCCACAGGCAGTGGCTCCTAAACATAGTTGCCCACCCGGAGCCGGGGTGGGGCGCCGTGCTCATACGCGCCTGCGAGCCCCTCGAGGGCCTGCCGGGGGATGCCAGGACGTCCGGGCCGGGCCTACTAACCAGGGCTCTCGGAATCGACAAGAGTCTCGACGGCGTGCCGGTCTACGAGCCCGGCTCCCCCCTGAGGGTGGAGGCCCCCCTGGAGCCCCCGCCCCCGGGCAGCGTGGGCAGGGGGCGCCGTATAGGGGTGTCGAGGGACCTCCCCGTGCCGCTCCGCTTCTGCCTGGCGGGTAGCAGGCACCTCAGCAGGCCCTGCAGGCCCCCCTAGCCGGCCCCGGCCTCCTGGGCGGGGGCTAGGAGGCCCCTGATCGTGGGGGCTAGGGCCTCCAGCTCGCCCGGGGACGAGACCAGCTCGTCGAACGGCAGCCTGAGGAGGTCCCGGATCCTCCTCCTGATGTACCTCCTGTCGAGGAGCAGGTAGAAGGCCCGGTCCCCGGGGGAGCGGCGGGCCCTGCCCAGGGCCTGCCTCACCTTCACAGTGGCGGAGACGTCGTAGGCGTAGAACCTGGCCTTCCTGCCGCCGAGCCTCTTGGAGAGCTCCGCGAGGTGCCTGCGCGTGAGGGCGTCGGGCTGGGGGTAGGGTATGCCCACGACTATCACGGTGTGGAGGAGGTTCCTCCCCTCGTGGTCCGAGAACTCGACGCCCTCCACCAGCTTGCCGCCGGCCACCGCGTTTATCACCAGCTCGGGGTTCTCGATGACCCTCGACCTGGCCTCCTCGAGCCTGGTGCCCCTCCCCTCGACTAGCACGTCGAGCGTGACCGGCAGCCTCTCCACGACGGCCTCGAGCACCTCGTAGCTGGGGTAGACGACGAGCTTGGCTCCCGGCGCCGCCCGGGCGGCGGCCGCTATGTACTCGGCTATCCTCGAGTACATCCTGCCGCTCCTCTCGCTGTACCTGGTCGTCACGTCGGTGGCCACCACCGTGAAGACGCTCGACCTCGGCGCCTGGGCCCCCACGTGTATCTCCGCGTCGAACACCCTCCTCTCCCTCCCGACGCCGAGGAGCTCCTCCACGAAGCCGCTGGAGGGTATCGTGCCGCTCATCAGCACGGCGGCCCTCGCCCTCTCGAGGGGCTCCCTCGCGACCACCGCCGGGTCGACGGGGGTGGCGGTGTAGTAGACCCTGTCACCCTCCCTCTGGGCGAATATGAAGGCCCACTCCTCCCTGGCGAGGGAGATCCACGAGGCCACCCTGTAGGTGGGGCTCCGGACTGACACGGAGGCGGACCCGCTGGCTAGCGCCTCCGCCATCTTCCTCTCGTGTATCGACTCGGCCAGGTCGACTATGACCTCGGCCTGCCCGAGCACGGCCTCTAGGGAGGACTTGTCAACCTCCACCGGATCCCTGCCGGGCCTCCACCGGGAGAGGCTGGAGCGTAGCGCCTCCAGGGCCTCGATCGCGGCGGTGGCGCCGGGCTCGTGCGCCCTGACCTCGGCCACCGCCGCCTCCACGTCCGCGAGGGTTATGCGGCTCTCCAGGAGGGTGTGGGCCCACATGAGGCTGTGGGCCTCGTCCACAACCACCACGAAGTCCTCGTAGCTATACGGGTCCATGACGCCCTCGAATATGTCCCTCCGGAAGAGGTAGGGGTACGTCGCGACCACGAACCTGCTCTCATCGAGGAGCCCCCGGAGGGCGAAGAAGGGGCAGACGCCCAGGTGCCTGGCCAGGTCGGCGGCCAGCCTGGTGGCGTGTATGGAGTAGTGCCCCATCACGTACTCCCAGACCTCCCCGGGGCCGACGCTGCGGAGGTTGGAGTAGAACGGGCAGGCCCCCCGGAGCCTGGCCAGCCTGCAGTTCGCCCAGAACTCCTCCCCCGTGAGGCCCTCCCCCTCGCCGGGCCTCAGGAGGGGGCAGCTCCTACGGGCGCTGAAGAGGAAGGTGAAGCGGGCCCCCATAGCCTTCAACTCCCTGACAACCGGGTCTATCTCGTTGACCGTCCTAACAACCCAGAGGACCCTCTCAGCGCCACCCTCCACCAGCCCATAGGCCACCGCAGCCGTCTTACCGAAGCCCGTGGGAGCGTTCACCACAAGCAGGCCGCCATCCCTAACGGTCTCAGCCACAGCCTCGGCGAGCTCCCTCTGACCCCTACGCCACGACCCGTACGGCCACCTCGCACCCTCCAAAACGCGGCACGCCCCCCGGGGACACCCCGCCGCCCACACCGCCGCGGCGCCACACTATAACCTGGAGTCCACACCGCCGCGGGGGGCTGTGAGGAGCACCTACGACCAGCGAGGCCCCACGCAACGCGGGGCCTGTGGGCTCGTGGCGGCTGGCCGAGCCCCTCCCAGGCCAGAATCGTAGATTAGGCTGGAACGCAGCCGCACACGGGCGGGCGGGCCGCGGTGGCCGGAGCCCACAGGGCCGAGGCCGCGGCTAGGGTGCCGGGGCTCGCCGCGCTGGCGGCCTCCGCGGCGTTGCTAGCCCACGCGGCACTACGCCAGAGCCCCGAGGCGGCAGAGCTGGGAGCCTGGGTGGGGCTGGCCCACATCGCCTGGTGTAGCCTAGTCTACCTAGCCACCGCCCCCAGGCGGGGCGCCTGGTGGGCCCCGCTGGCGGTCTCAGCCCTCACGGCCCCAGCTCTCGCCCTGGCGGCCCACAGGCCGCTCGCCGCCCTCTCAGCCCTCCTCGGGGGAGGCGCGGCCTCGCACGAGGCCGTCGTAAGGGTTACGGGCCGTGACCCGCTGGAGGGCATACTTGAGGCCATAGGCCTCCGGGGCCCCGCTGGAGCGGGGGGCCGGGCTAGGCGGGGCTCCCCGGGTGGGGGGAAAGAGTGGGCCGGGTAGGGGGCTAGGGCCTTATGAACAGGAGGTAGGCGGCCGCGGCCACGACAACGACGACCGCCACGGCGGCTGCTATGGTCTTAGCGCTTACTCCCCCTGCCTTCCCCGTCGCTGTGGCCGGGGGCTGCTGGCCTCCAGCCTGGCCGGCGGGGGGCTGGCCGGGCTGGGTGGTGCTGGTGTTCGTTGGTGTCCGGGTGCTGCTGGTCTCGGTCTCGCTGGTGGTTGTCGTGTTGCCTGGGAGGGTGCTCGTGGCAGTTGTCTGAGTCGTGCTGGTCTCGGTTGCGGTCTCGCTGGTAGTTGTGGTTATGACTACTGGAGTGGTCGTGCTGGTCTCCTCCTGGGTCGTGGTCGTTGTGGCGGGGGGCTGGGTCTCCTGCGGTGTCGTGGTTGTCTCTGTCGGCGTGGGCGACGTCGTGGTCTCCGTTGTGGTTATAGGGCTACTGGTGTTCGTTGGGGTTCCGGTTGTGGTCGTGGTTGGCGTCCCCGGGTTCTGGTTTATCTCCACCCAGTGAACCGCCCAGAGTATCATGTTTGACACGAACGTCGGCCCGTCGAGCTCCGTGCCGTACCAGTTCCACGTCCAGAGGGGGGCGTAGCCGCCGTAGGGGGTCTCGCCGCTCACTATTATCAGGTCGTCCCCAACGACCTCGGCGGCGGCCACGACGTGCGGGCCCTCGACGCCCTCCTGGTAGCAGGCGAGCGGAGGCTCGGACGTGTCCTCGAGGTAGCTCGTGTTGTAGGCCCAGAGTATCCTGGCTATCGTGTCGAGCGTCTCGTTCGCCAGGTCGTGGCAGGCGCCCTGGTCGTCGACCCAGTACACCGCGGTGCCGCCGTGCACCAGTATCGGGAGGCTGACGTTGTTGGAGATCAGCCCCGTGTCGAGTGCGGGGTTGTCGGGGGCCACGTAGGCTAGGGGCTGGTAGGTCCTGCCAGCGTTGTGCTCCGAGTCCATCAGCTCGCCGGTCTCGAGGCGCAGGTGCGAGCCCACCGCCTCGAGGAGACCGTTGACTATCGCCTGGGTGACGTTGCCCCAGTGGCTCCTGGCCAGGTAGTCGGAGTCGCCGCCGAGCCAGAGGACGCGGGGGCCGCTGGATAGCCAGTCGAGGATGGCCTGTATCTCCGAGTCGTTGAGGGGCTCGTCGGGCTGGCCCAGGATGAGGACGCTCACGTTGGCCAGGGCGTCGGGGGTTATGCTGCCGTTCAGGGTTACCCAGGAGGCGAAGCCCGACGTGTTACCCATAAGGTAGCCGAGGTACTTGTCGTTCTCCCCGTGGCCGAGGTCCGCGGCCACGACGACCGTGGCGTTGCCCTCCTGCGCCGTCACAGTGCCAGGGCCCCCCACGGGCGCCAGAGGGGTGACCGCCGCAAGGGCGAGGACCAGCAGGACACCAGCCGCCACCGCGAGCCTGAGACCCATAGGCATCCCGGGCTCCACTCCGCCGGCACGCGCTGGGGGCTCCCCATTTATGGGGTGAACGCTCCCGCCGGGTAGCCTGGCGTAATACTGGGGCTCCACCCACTACTCCCCACAGCGTCTACCCGGCGCCCCGGGAGGGCGTGGGGGCGCCGGGTGTAGCTGGGATGCCTGTCGAGCCGGTGTACAGGTGGGCGTGCCCGAACTGCGGGGGACCGATAGAGGCGTCGAGGCTCGCGCGGGGGCTGCCCTGCAGGGCCTGCCTCCCCGAGGAGCCCGGGGAGGCCAGCGTGGAGGCTGTGGCGGCTGCCCTCGAGGCGAGGGGCGCCCTGCGGGGCTACCTCTGGCTGCGCGAGCTGTGGAGGGAGTACGGGGAGTTCGAGGCCTACTTCGAGTCTAAGACTGGCAGCGGGCTCTGGAGCGCCCAGAGGAGCTGGGCCCGGCGCCTCCTCGCCCTGGACAGCATCGAGATAGTGGCCCCCACGGGCGTCGGTAAGACCACGCTCCTCAGCGTCTACGCCGCCTTCAGGGCGGAGAGGGACGGGTGGCGCGTGCTCTACCTGGTGCCCACCGAGAACCTGGTAGCGCAGACGGCGGCGAGGCTGGAGGGGCTGGCGCCCGGGCTAGTGGTGTCCTATAGGAGCAGCGGGGGGAGGATGGCGAGGCTGGAGGCGCTCGGGAGGATCGAGCGGGGCGACTTCCGGGTAGCTGTGGTTACGACGGGGTTCCTGCAGAGGAGGTTCGAGCTGCTGGCGAGGCACGCCCCCTACGACCTGGTGATAGTGGACGACGTTGACAGCCTCCTGAGGGGGAGCAGGAACGTCGAGAGGGTGCTAGCCCTCCTCGGCTACCCGGAGGAGGCCGTGGCGGCCGCCCTCGAGCTCGTCGAGGCCAGGGTGAAGCTCTACGCCGCCCTGGCCGCTGGCAGGGAGGAGAGGGCGGGGAGGCTCCAGGAGAGGATAGCGGAGCTCGAGTCGAGGCTCCGCAGCCTGGCCCCGGAGCCTATGGGGCAGCTCGTCATAGCCAGCGCGACCGGGAGGCCCAGGGGGCTCAAGCACCTCGTGTTCAGGGAGCTGCTGGGCTTCGAGGTGGGCGGGGGCAGCGACTACATGAGGAACGTCGTGGACTCCTACACCATAACCGGGGACATAGCCGGGGAGGTGGCGAGGCTCGCCAAGAGGCTCGGGAGGGGCGGCATAGTCTTCGTGAGCCAGAGCCTCGGCCGCGCCTGGGCGAGGGCTCTAGTGGAGAGGCTCAACAGGGAGGGCGTCAGGGCGGCGGCTGCTCTCGCCGGGAGCAGGAGGGCCGTCGAGAGGCTCGCCAGGGGCGAGGTCGACGTGGTAGTGGGGGTGGCGTCGAGGTACGGGGTGGTGGTCAGGGGGATAGACCTCCCGGAGGTGGTGAGGTACGCCATCTTCGCCGGCGCCCCGGCTAGGAGGCTCGACGCCGGGGAGGCGCTCCTCAGCCCCGGGCGGCTCCTGCGCCTCCTGCTGGCCCTGGCCGACGAGGGCGACCGGCACGCTGCGGCCCTCGCGGACAGGCTGAGGAGGGCCCTCGACAGGCTCCCCGACCCGAGCCTCGCGGGGCTGGCTGCTAGGGGTAGGATAGACGCTGGGGAGGGCCCCCTGGCGGAGGCCGCGGCCGCCCTGCTCGAGGCCAGGGAGTACGCCCTGGCCAGGCTGGCGGAGAGGCTCGCCGGCGGTGGGGTGGAGTACCTGGGTGGCACGGTCTACTCTATGGAGGCCGGGGGGCTCTACGCCTACATCGTCGACGCGCCCACGTACCTCCAGGCCAGCGGGCGCACGAGCAGGCTCCTGAGGGGCGCCATGACGCTCGGCCTCAGCGTCGTGGTCGAGTCGCGGGCTGAGATGGTTAGGGCGCTCGAGGACAAGCTCCGCTGGTACGCGAGGGCCCGCTTCGAGCCGCTGGAGAGGCTGGACCTGGACTCGCTGCTGGAGGCGGTCGAGGAGAGCAGAAGGGGCGGGGGCAGGAGGGTGAGGGTGCGGACCGTGCTGCTGGTTGTGGAGTCCCCCACCAAGGCTAGGACCATAGCGTGGTTCTGGGGGAGGCCCGGCAAGAGGAGGGTGGCGGGCCTCACGGTCTACGAGACCGCCGCCTACGACGAGGAGGAGGGCGCCGTGTACCTGCTAACAATAACGGCCACCAGGGGGCACATCTACGACCTGGCAGTCGACGAGGAGGGGAGCATACACGGGGTCAGGGTTGAGGGCGGCCTCTACAAGCCCGTCTACACCACCGTGAAGAGGTGCCTCTCCTGCGGCTACCAGTTCACCGACGAGTCGAGCGTGTGCCCGAGGTGCGGCTCGGCCGCGGTGGTGGACTCGAGGAGGGTCGTAGAGGCCCTGAGGAAGCTCGCCACCGAGGTGGACGAGGTCATAGTGGCTACCGACCCCGACAGGGAGGGCGAGAAGATAGGCTGGGACGTCGCCCTGGCAGTGGCCCCATTCAACCGCAACGTGCGGAGGGGCCGCTTCCACGAGGTCACCAGGGAGGCCGTGATGGAGGCCCTCAGGGGCGCCGGGGGCTTCGACGAGAGGCTGGTGGAGGCCCAGCTCGTGAGGAGGGTGGTCGACAGGTGGGTGGGCTTCACCCTGAGCGGCCACCTCCGCGAGAGGTACGGGAGGCCCTGGCTCGGAGCTGGCAGGGTCCAGACGCCGGTGCTCGGCTGGATCGTGGAGAGGTACAGGCAGTGGGAGGAGGGCAGGGGCTACAGGGTCTACGCCAGGCTCCGCGGCGGGGGCCGCCTGAGCCTCTACACCAGGAGCCCCGAGGAGGCGAGGGAGGCCGCCGCCAGCCCGTGGGCCCTCGTGGTCGAGGCCAGCTACTGGGAGGCGGCAAGGCAGCCCCCGCCCCCCTACACTACCGACTCCCTACTCTACGACGCCAGCAGGAGGCTCGGCCTCCCAGCCGGGCTCACAATGAGGCTGGCGCAGGACCTCTTCGAGAGCGGCCTGATAACCTACCATAGGACCGACTCCACCCGGGTCTCCCCCGCCGGCATGGGCGTGGCTAGGGCCTACCTGGAGAAGCGCGGCCTCGGAGGCCTCTACAGGCCGAGGCAGTGGGGCGAGGGCGGGGCGCACGAGGCGATAAGGCCGACCCGGCCCCTCGACGCTGGCGAGCTGGAGAGGGCGGTGCTGGAGGGCAGCCTGAGGGTGCCGATAAGGCTCACCAGGCTCCACCTTCGCCTCTACCAGATGATATTCGAGCGCTTCATAGCAAGCCAGATGGCGGAGGCCAGGGTGGTCATGGGCAGGGTGACCCTCAGGCTCGCCAGGCTCGAGCAGACCCTCGAGAGGCCCGTGAAGGCGGTCGACCCGGGCTTCATGGCCGTCTACCAGGGGGACCTAGCCGGGTGGCTCTGCTGCCTCAAGCCCGGCGACAGGCTGGAGGTCGAGGAGGCCAGGCTGGCCCGCGGTAGCAGTGTCTCGCTACTGAGGAGCGGCGACGTGGTGAGGCTCATGAAGGAGCACGGCATAGGGAGGCCCAGCACCTACGCGAAGGCCGTGGAGGCCAACAAGAGGCACGGCTACGTGGTGGAGAGCAAGAGGAGGTCGTACCTCATACCAACCAGGAGGGGCAGGGAGGTCTACAGCTACCTCTCCACGAGCTTCCCCGAGCTCGTGAGCGTCGAGGCGACGAGGGAGCTAGAGGAGACCCTAGACAAGGTGGCCGAGGGCGTGCTGCCGGCCGACCAGGCGCTCGAGAGGGCGTGGGCCGAGATAGAGTCGCTGCTAGCCCGCGCCGCAGGCGAGCCCGCGGGCCCCGGGGAGGGCGTGGCGGGCGCCGCCTAGCCCCTCCGGGTCTATGCATAGCATATATACACTGGGCGCCCCCCACCTCCCCCGGTGCAGAGGGTTTGACAATAGACTCGAGGGGCCTAGCGGCCTCCATCCTGCTAGCCCTGATGGCGCTAGTCAGCGCCTCCGCCGCTGTAGCCCCAGCCTCGGAGGGCGGCGGGGCCCAGCTGGCGGTCCAGGCGGGCGTTGGGCCCGAGGGGTTCAACGCCAGCTTCACGGTTGTGGTGCCCCTGCCGCCTAACGCCACGAGCCCCCAGAGCCTCGGGGGCGGCGTGGACTTCTACTTCGACAGGGGCTCCTGCAGCGCGGGCCTGAACGGCAGCCTCGAGCTCTCGAGCCCCAGCCTGGAGAACATAACGCTCACCGCGCTGGCCAGCGGCTCGGTTGAGGGCGCCGCGAACCTGTCGAACGCCACGGTCGAGTACGCCTACAACACGACCTCCACCCTAGCGCTGGACCTCCAGACGGTCGACAGCGGGGGGAACCCGGTCGAGGCCTCGCTCGAGGCCAACCTCGCCAGGAGCGTGCAGGGCGAGGCCTCCAGGGCCGGGGGCGGAGAGTCGAGCAGCCAGTCCAGCTACCAGGCGACCGTGAACCTCTACCTCGACACGCCCAACGGGACGATGCTCGGGAGCCTCCAGGTGTGGGGCTCAAGCCAGAGCGGCGCCGCCGCGAACTCCAGCTGGGGGAGCGGCGACTACTCGGGCATCCTGAACCTAAACTACGGGGGCTACTCCCTCAACGTCGAGTTCGACGGTAACTACTCCTACCTGCTGAACCTCACCAGCGGCGAGGGGGAGAACGCCACCCTACTGGTGGCTGTCAACTCCACGACGTACTTCCACTTCAACAACTACCTCTACGCACTAGCCTTCTACAACGCGCTCGAGGCCATCGTGGAGAACCTCAGCCTCCAGGACTACGTGACCCTAACGCCCCCCAGCCTCTTCAACCCCACGGTGGGCGTGATAGTCGAGTACGAGGGCGAGGTGGGCCTGGAGAACCTAACCAACGCCACCCTACCCGGAGCCCCCGGGTGGGCGTGGGGCAACGCCACCACCCCCACCCCGCCGGGCTGGCTCAGGGGGCTGCTGCCCAGCCTGGAGGGCTCCATCTCGGGTAGCCTGACCTACAACGCCAGCGTCTCCGTGGAGAACTCCACGCTGGAGGCGGCGGTCGAGGCGTCCGCCTCGCTCTCGGGCTCGCCGTGCAACTCCAGCTACGGCCTCGAGAGGGCCTGGCTAGACGTCGGCCTCGACGATAGCAGCGGGAGCCTCGTGGTCAGCGGCGGCGCCGAGGGCTACTCGGCCGAGCCGTTCACCAGCGGCCTCCTGGCCGCTAGGAGCCTCCACAGGCTCCTGGAGGGACTCGAGGGCAACCTGTCCAACGCCAGCATAGCCCTCACCGGCTGCTGTGGCGTCGAGTTCGACGTCAACGGCACCAGGAGCCCGAGCCTCACATTCGACCTCGGCAACTACAGCGTGCTCGGCGAGGTGGGGGTCTACTACCAGGGTGCGCTCCTCCGCGAGCCGGGCGGCCTCCTCCAGGTAGGCCCCGATGCTCCGGGCAACATAACGCTGCCCCCCATAGCAGGCGGCGTGGAGGCCTCCGGGGTCTACAGCCTCAACGTATCAGTGCCGATGCCAGCCCCAGCCACGGTTGAGAGGGCGCTGAGGATAACGTTCTACAACGACGTGGCGGACAACGCCACACTACTCATAAGGAGGGGCGCCCAGCTATCGGGGGCGCTACACCTGGCAACCACCGCCGAGCCGCCAGCCGAGGCCTCCAGCTACGGCGAGGCGGCCGGGCCAACGCTCGTCGTCGACGGTGTAAGCGGTAACGTAACCATAGTGCTGCCCTACAACGGCGACCCCGATAGGGCGGCGCTGCTTGTGGTGCACAGCAACGGCCAGGTCGAGGTTGTATCCAACGTTACCGTAGAGGGAGGCTACATCATAGCCAACACCACCGCCAGCAGCACCTACACGCCCATAGAGCTCTACAGCGGCGGACAGCCGCCGTCGAACACGACCACCACAACCACGGGAACCACGGGTACCAGCCCCGAGACCACCACGACACCACAGGAGACCCAGCCGCCCACCACGACTACAGGCGAAACTGGAACCACAACAACCTCCACGGCCCCGGCCACCACAACAGGCGGGGGAGGCCAAACCACCACACCCACGCAGGCCCCGACGCGGACCCAGACCTCCACCTCGACCACTGGAGGCGGAGGGCAGAGCTCGAGCAGCCAGTCCAGCGCCCCGCCAGCGGGAGGCTCGCCCACGACAACCGGGAAGACCGGCCACGGAGCCGCTCTAGCGGCGGCGGTAGTGGCCATCATCGTAATAGTAGCGGCAGCAGCGGTGCTGCTGAGGAGGTAGCCTGGGGGGGCAGGCTAGCCGGGGGCCGCTCTAAGGCGGCCCCGTATGCACTCCGGCGGCACTTTTTCTACGACGTACACCCTCTCCGAGGCCTTGTAAACCCTAATGCCCCTACCCCTGAGGCAGGCGGTGTCAACCACGAGCACCACAACGTCGGGCCCGTGCCTCCTGCCCGTCTCCAGGGCGTCCTCGACGCTGGCCGAGAGGTGTACCCAGAGCCTCCTGCCGGGGAGTATGCCCCTAGCCATTATCCCGGGGAGGCTGCGCTCCACGGTTCCATGGTAGAGTAGCGGGGGCGGCTCCGGGGGCTCGGGGTACTCCACGCGTACCCTGACGCTGTGGCCGTACCTGGCCCTGACCCTGCCCCCGCGCAGCTCGTAGCGGCCCTTCGGGTCCCTCCGTATTACCTCGAGGACGTGGTGGGCCTCGACCCACTCGAAGCCGGGTATCCTGCGGAGGGCCGCGACCAGGTCCTCCAGGGTTGCCCAGCCCTCCTCGTCGAGGCGGAGCCCGTAGCGGTCAGGGTAGTGGCGGAGCAGCCCCGCCATCTTCTTGCTCAGCCTCACCCTCAGGTGATCCGGCAGCTCCACCCCCGCCACCCTCCCGGGGTTTGGCGAGGAGTATCCATATCCACACCCTCCTCTTGGAGCCCTTCCTCCTCTTCCCAACCCTCACCTGGGGTATGCTGAGCCCGAACC
>Ga0256833_1002764_pt1 | contig 12174 bp, 12 predicted proteins | sample 356284metaG_FD_190535 | JGI IMG/M metagenome (GOLD analysis project Ga0256833, IMG submission 190535) | Hydrothermal vent microbial communities from Mid Atlantic Ridge, Atlantic Ocean - 356-284 | ecosystem: Environmental > Aquatic > Marine > Hydrothermal vents | place: Atlantic Ocean: Mid...
GTGCGAAATCATCTTGGTGGATTCCGGCTCGACCGACGCCACCGTGGCCATCGCCCGCCGTTACCCGGTCACCGTGGTGCACATCCGCCCGGAGGAATTCACCTTCGGCAGATCGCTCAACCTCGGCATCCGCCACGCGCGCGGCGAGTTCATCGTGATGGCCAGCGCGCACGTCTACCCGGTTTACCCCGACTGGCTGGAGCGCCTGCTGGAGCCGTTTGCCGACCCCGCGGTGGCGCTCACCTATGGCAAACAGCGCGGTGACCACCGCACCAAATTCTCCGAGCACCAGATCTTCGCCCGCTGGTTTCCTGAGGAATCCAACCCGCGGCAGACGCACCCCTTCTGCAACAACGCCAACGCCGCCATCCGTCGCGCTTTGTGGGAAGAGCACCCCTACGACGAGACCCTCACCGGCCTGGAAGACCTGGCGTGGGCGCGCTGGGCGCTGGAACAGGGGCATGTGCTCGCCTACGTGGCCGAGGCCGAAATCATCCACGTGCACGAAGAGACGCCCCGCAAGGTGTTCAACCGCTACCGGCGCGAGGCGATGGCCTTCAAGCGCATCTACCCCGAGGCGCGCTTCTCGCTGTGGGATTTCATCCGCCTGTTCACCGGCAACGTCGCCAGCGATTTGTACCATGCCACCCGCCAGGGGGTGCTGTGGCGCAACCTGGGCAGCATTTTCTGGTTCCGGTGGATGCAGTTCTGGGGCACTTATCGCGGCTACCGCACCGCTGGCGCCCCGCTGACCGACCAATTGCGGCAGACGTTCTATTACCCGCGCGGCTTCCAAAGCGAAGCCCCGACGCCGCGCGACGGCGTGGAGCCCATCCGCTATGAATAAATCCCGTTGGGTACTTCCTTTGTCGTGGTTGCTGGCGGCTGCCATCCTGCTGACAGGCTGCCACACCCAAGGCAGCGCGTCCCCTTCGCCTTCGCCCAGCGCGTCGCCCTCGGCCACGCCGTTCCCCCCATCCCCTACCCCCATACCGCTGGCTGCCGTGGTGAACGGCACGCCCATCCCCCTGAGCGCCTTTCAAGCCGAATATGCACGCTTTCGCGCTGCCCAAAGCGCACTTGGCACGGAAATCGCACCCCAGGAAAACGCACCCCAATGGGTGCTGAACGACCTCATCGACCAAATGTTGCTGGCCGATGGCGCTTACCGCAACGGCTACACTCCACCGGACGATGCCACCCTCTGGCAGCAGGCCACGCAAGAGGCAGGCGGCGAGCAAGCACTGACCGATTTCCTCGCCCGCCAGGGCTATAGCCGAAAATCGTTCCTCGCCGCCCTGCGGCAAGCGCGAGCAGCCGCCTGGATGGTGCAGCACATCGCCGCTCAGGTGCCTTCCGAAACCGAGCAGGTGCATGTCTATCAAATTTTGGTATATAATGAGGAAGAGGCCAAGAACATTCTACGGCGCTTGCAACAAGGCGAAAAGTTTCAGGCGCTGGCTGCAGCCTACGACCCGCAGGGGCGGGGAGATTTGGGCTGGTTCCCCCGTGGCTACTTGAGCCAACCGGCGATCGAACAGGCTGCTTTTGCGCTCAAGGTCGGAGAGGTGAGCAACATCATCCATACATCCTGGGGCTATCACATCATCCAGGTGGCTGGCCGTGAAGAGCGCCCCCTCTCGCCGACCATCCGTCGGCGGCTCCAGATGCAAGCCGTACAGCGCTGGTTGAAACAGCAACGAACCCACAGCACCATCCAGATCCTGCTTACCCCCACCCCGTAGTGGAGAGGATGCCATCATGTCCTTAGATTTCATCGACGAACCCAAAAAGAAAAAACGCACCAACCCCGGCGTAGTGTGGAACTTGCTGACAGCCTTGGTGCTTTTGAGCACACTTTGCCTGGTGGGGGCTTTCATGCTGGTTTTCATCAACCCCTATGTCGGCTTCAACCCCTTCCCCCCGCCCACCCTGCCGCCGGTCATCGGCTTTCCCACGCCAACGGCCACTTTGCCGGTGGTCACCTTGCCCCCCACGTGGACGCCCTCCCCCACCAGCCCCCCCCTCGCCTCAGCCACCCCCTCACCTTCGCCAACGCCGCCAGCCACCCCAACCCCCACGCCCAACGTCACCCCCACCCCTTTCCCCTATGAACTGCAACCCGGCACCCCTTCTTACACCACCAGCAAGATCTTCCACAGCGCCCAGGGATGCAACTGGCTCAGCGTAGCGGGGCAAGTGCTGGATGCGTCCGGCAAAGCGGTGGTCGTCAACGTCATCGTGCGCGGTGAACTGGCAGACACGCCGGTCGAACTGGTCACCATCAGCGGCACCGCGCCGCAATTCGGCCCCGGCGGCTTCGAATTGCAACTGGCCGACCACCCCATCGCCAGCCAGCACACGCTCTACATCCAACTGGCCGACCCCAACGGTCTCCCCATCTCTCCAAAAGTGTATTTCGACACCCACGAATCCTGCGACGAGAACATCACCCTCATCAACTTCCGCCTGAAACCATAGCCCAGCAAGCCAACACGCGCAGCGCCCATCGGAAAGTTCCGATGGGCGCTTTTGGTTTCGGCGCCTCTTCTCACGCCAGCAGGGCAGCCACAAACGCGCCCACCACCGAAGCGAGGAAATTCACGACGTCGTTGTCCATCCACCGCCAGCCACGCAGGTGATGGGTGAGCGCGCCGCAAGTGTGGCGCGGCGTGTGTTCGGTTTCCTTTTCACAACGGGGGCAGAAGTAAACAGCCTGGACGGTAGCGCCCAGCACCGAATCCAACAGCGCACCGCCGAACCCACCAACCGCCACCGCCCACAGCGTGCGCCAATTCAACGTGTGCATACCGCCACACCAGCCTATCAGCAGCGCGCCGCCCAACGCAGCCGCAAAACCGAGCAACGACACGCCGCCCGAGGTGCCACGGGGCACGGTTTTCCCGCTGAGGATATGGCGCGGCGCTCGGCGGGAGAGCACACCGATCTCCGTGCTCCAGGTATCGGCGTTGACGGCAGCCAGCGCGCCCGCAAAGGCAGACCATGCCCAGGCGGCGTGAGGATGCCAGGCATGCCAGGAGGCCAATGCAGCCGCCACCCCGCCGTTGGCCAGCACCTGCGCCCAATCCCGGCGGCTGCCTTTGGCAAATTTCTCCCCCAACACACGCTTGCGAGCCACCGCCAGGCGTGAAAGGGCGCTGGAAGAAAAGAAAAACACCAACAACAAGCACGCCCACCACCAACCACCCAGTCCGAAAATGAGCGCGCCGACGCCGAAGGCCGCCCACGCGCCGCTGCGTGCCAGCGCGCCGGCGCGCCACGCCCCCCATGCCACCCCCGCCGCCGCCACCACGCCAAGCAGCAATTGTGCCCCCATGCTCATCCCCCACCCCCGCGCAACACCACACCCACCGAGGCCAAAAAGCCGGCCCCGGCCACCGCACCCGCCAACCAGACGAGATAAGCCATTGCCCGCCGCCGAGGGCTTTGATAGGCAAACAGCCCCAGCCCCAGGTTCAACCCTTGGAACAACCACGCCGCCACTGCCAGCAGCACCGCTCGGTCGAGCGCGTTGCCATCGCCCCCACCGACGCCGGCCAGCCCCGAGGCAGCCAGGTTACTCCACACCAACGCGCCCAGCGCCGTTGCCCAGCCCACAGCCAGCAGGGCGCGCGCCAGGCGATCGCGCCACACGGCAGCCAGCCACCCGATGGGGTGCTGCGAGCGCGCCGCCACCGGCTCCAGCGAGCCCTCTTCCGCCGCCCGGCGAAAGGCCTCCAAAAAGCCCTCCACATCCGCCGGTGAGATGACAAACCAGCCCCCCTCGGTGGCAACCACCACCAGCGCGCGGGCCTCGGAAGCCATGAACTCCAGCACCACCTCCCCCCGCCGACGGCGGCCAAGCAACATCCCCGGCCAACGCAGGCGGGGTAGCGGCAGAGGTGCGTCCAGCGCCGCCGCCGGTTGTACCCATGCCACCGCAGGCATGGGGATTTCCTCCACCCGCCACCCCCATCGAAGGACCACGCGGTCGCGGTCGAGAGCATATTCCGCCCGACGCAGCGCGTACGCCCCATAGAGCAAAAAGGGAATCGGCACCGTCAGCGCCAGCGCAGCGGCCAGGAAGCCCAAAAACGCACCGCCCACCGGCAGCAGCGCAGCGCGATAGTACAACGCCCCCGCTGCGGCCAGCAGCCCCAACGCCAGCCCCACTTGAAAGAAAAACCCGCGTTGCCGCGGCGGAACGAAAACCCGACGCTCTGACGGCATGGCTGCCTCAAACGCTCCTCCAAACAAGTATCTCGTACTCGCCCCATTATATCAGCCGCGGGCGAGGTATAATTACGCCATCTCACCCTCTTCCCCACCGTGTAAGGAGGCGCATCATGGCTCTGCCCAAATTTGCTTATTTCGAGGGGAAAATCGTCCCGTATTCCGAAGCCAAAGTAGGCGTGATGACCCATGCCCTGAACTACGGCACCGCGGCCTTTGGCGGTGTACGGGCTTACTGGAACGACGAAGAGCGGCAACTGTTCCTCTTCCGCCCTTACGACCACTTCAAGCGCCTGCTGCGCTCGGCGCGGTTGCTGTGCATGGAATTCGACCACACGCCGGAAAGCCTCACCGAGGTGCTCAAAGAACTGCTGCGCGCCGAGGACGCTCACGAAGACATGTACATCCGCCCCTTGATTTACAAAGCGGATGAGATGATCGGCGTCAAATGCCACGACATGACCGACGAAATCACCATCTTCACCGTGCCCTTTGGCCGTTATGTCAGCAACGACACTGGCGCGCACGTCACCATCTCCGGCTGGCGGCGGATCGACGACAACACCATCCCGGCCCGCGGCAAGATCTCAGGCGCCTACGTCAACTCGGCGCTCATCAAGACCGACGCCCTGCGCGCCGGGTTCGACGAGGCCTTGGTGCTCACCCAAGACGGCCATCTCTCCGAAGGGAGCGCCGAAAACATCTTCATGGTACGGGATGGCGTGCTGATTACCCCGCCGGTGTACGAAAACATCCTCGAAGGCATCACCCGCCGCACCATCATCCAACTGGCCAAAGAAGAACTCGGCATCGAGGTCGTGGAACGCCCCATCGACCGCACCGAGGTGTACATCTGCGACGAACTGTTCCTCACCGGCACCGCGGCGCAGGTCACTGCCGTGACCAAGGTGGATCACCGCCCGATTGGCGATGGCCAGATGGGGCCAATTACCGCCAAACTGAAGGATCTTTACGACGCCGTCGTGCGCGGCAAAGTGGCCAAATATCGGGAATGGAACGTACCGGTGTACGATTAACCCCCTTCCGGCAACCGTCGAAGCCGCAGCCATACGCTGCGGCTTTTTCGTTTCCCCTCATTCTTCCAAGCGGGCATGCAGCGCTTCCCACTCGGCGTAACGGCCTTCGAGTTCGGCCTGTTTGGCGGCGTAGGCTTCGCCCAGGCGGCGCACCTCGGCAGGGTCGGCGGGCGGCTCGGCCAGGCGGGCTTCCAGCGCGGCCAGGTCGGCTTCCAGGGTGGCGATTTTCTCTTCCACCCGGCTGATTTCTCGCTCGATGCGCCGCCGCTGGTTCTTGGAAAGCCCCTGAGGGGCAGCGGATGGGGTACGGGCGGCCTTTGGGGGCGCGATCTTGGCCGCAGAGGCGGCCTGGCGTTCACGGGCGGCGAGGTAGGCATCGTAGCCGCCGGGGTACACGCCCAGCACCGCCGCCTGCGGGCGGATTTCCCACACCTGCGAAGCCAACGCCCGGATGAGGTAGCGGTCGTGGGAGACCAGCAAAATGGTGCCGTCGTAATCGGCCAGCAGGGTTTGCAACGCCTCTTGGGCGGGGATATCCAGGTGATTTGTTGGCTCGTCGAGCAGGAGGAAGTTCGCGCCACTGAGGGCAAGTTGCGCCAGCACCAAACGGCTGCGCTCGCCGCCGGAAAGGGCACCCACGCGCCGGGAAGCCGCGTCGCCGCCAAAGTGATAACGCCCCAGATGCTGACGCGCCTCCGCGGGCGTGAGATGCGGCGCGGCGCGCAGCAGAGCCTGGAGCACGGTGTCCTCCGGGCGCAGTTGGGCGGCAGCCTGGGCAAAATAGCCGATGCGGAGCGAAGCACCCAGCACCACCTCGCCGGCATAGGGCGGCTGCTCGCCGAGGATGGTCCTGAGGAAAGTGGTCTTGCCTGCCCCGTTGGGGCCGATGAGCGCCACACACTCACCCCGCCGCAGCATCAAGTCGGGCACGCGAAAGAGCGGTTGGGCGGCGTCGGCATAGCCCACAGCCAGGCCGCGGGTGCGCAGCACAATGTCGCCGGAACGACGGGCGCTTTCCAGCCGCAGGTGCAGTTCCGGCGGGCGCGCCTCGGGGAAACGCAACGCCTTCAAGCGCCGCTCGGCCTCGGCCACCGGGAGCACCGTGGCGTGGACGTCCAGTTCGGCGCTCAGGCGGCTCCATGAAGCCGCGTTCAGGGCTTGCAGGCCGCCTTTTTCCAGCGCCAGAACCGCCCGGCTCAGGCGGCGCAGGCGGCCTTTGGCCTGTGCCGTGTTCTGCCCGGCGATGTTGCGCTTGATGTAGGCCAGGTCTTTGTGCAGTCGCTCCAGTTCGGCCTCCCACCGCTGGCGGCGTTCAGCCCAGCGGCGTTGGCGCTCGGCCACGTAGGCGCTGTAATTGCCGCGGTAGGCTTCCAACCCCGAGGGGCTGAGTTCCCAGATGACCTGGGCGACCTGGTCGAGAAAGTAGCGGTCATGGGACACGAACAACACCGCCCCCGGATACTGCTTCAGAAAACCCTCCAGGAAGGCCACGGCCTGGATGTCGAGATGGTTGGTCGGTTCGTCGAGCACCAATAGGTCGGGGGAAAGCAACAGCAAGCGGGCCAGGTAAGCCCGCGTACGCTGCCCGCCGGAGAGTTGGCGCAGGGGGCGACGGGCTTCGTCGCCCCGAAAGCCCATCCCCTGGAGCACGCGCTTCAGGGTGGCCTGATAGGTATAGCCGCCGCGGCGCTCGAATTCGGTCTGGAGGGCACCATAGCGGCGCAGGGCCTCGGCATCGTCGTCCAGATGGGCGGCCAGATGGTGCAGGCGCGCTTCCAGCGCCCGCAGATCGGCCAGCGCCTCGGCCACAAAGTCGTAGACGGCGACTTCCCCGGTGGTTTCGTCAAGCAACGCCTCGGGGTTCTGCGGCAGGTAGCCGATGCGCAGCCCCTTCGCCCGCTGCACCCGCCCCTCGGTGGGCTCCTCCTCGCCGATGAGGATGCGCAGCAGCGTCGTCTTGCCCACGCCGTTGGGGCCAACAATGCCGATGCGCGCGCCCTGCGGCACGCTCAGGCGGACGTTTTGGAAGAGATCACGCGCGCCATAGGCTTTCGCGAGGGGGGAAGGGGTGGAGAGGAGCATCGCAAAGGAAATGGCGAATGACGAATTAGGGGGAGCGGTGATATTTGGTTACGCCGCCGGCCTCTACCTCAGTCAGCAGGTCGGCAATGGAACGCTGCAAAACGGGGTGAACGAGGTCCGGCGCGATTTCGGCCAGCGGTACGAGCACGAAAGCCCGCCGATGCAGGCGCGGGTGGGGGATGGTGAGGTGCGGCGTTTCCAGCACCAAGTCGCCATAGAGCAAAATGTCCAGATCGATGATGCGCGGTCCGTATCGAAAGGTGGGCTTACGTCCCAGGGCTGTCTCGATGGCTTTGAGGAAGGTCAACAAAGCGTGGGGCGGAATGGCGGTTTCGACGGCCAGCACCTGGTTGAGGAAAGCAGGCTGCTCGGCATAGCCCCACGGTTCGGTTTCGTACAAGGAGGAAGCCGCGACCACCTGCAAACGTGTGGCAATGGCCTCGCGTGCCCATCGGAGATGGGCAAGCCGGTCGCCAAGATTGGAGCCAAGACCAAGGTAAACGCGTGTCATCGGCGTTCTCCCACAAGTACGCCTGCTTTCGCTTACCAAGAACGGGTGCCCCACGCCCAGCGCAGCAAACCGGGTCCCATCGCCAAGCGGGTGGCGCGCAGGCGCAGGCCGGCGCGGGCAAAAAGGGCGCCCAAATCGGCAGCACTCCAGCGGTAACGGGCTTCCGCTCGCGCGGCCAGGTTGAGCAAAGTTTCCCGCGCCAGGCCGCTCAGCCCGCGCTCGTCGGCCAAAGCCGTTGCCGCCGCCACGCTCATGCGTTCGGAAGGGTTGAGCACCGCCACCCGCCCGCCGGGCGCCGTCACCCGGGCCATTTCCCGCAAGGCAGGCAAAGGCGTATCCAGCAAATAGAGCACGTTGGCCGCCAAGGTGAGGCCAAAAGCGCCATCGGGAAAGGGCAACGCCTCGGCCACGGCCTGCACGCCCGGCGGATGCAGGCGCTGCGCTAACATAGCCGCGTCACTATCCAACCCGACGGCAAAGTGGCCTGCTTGCGCCGCCAGCGCAGGGGCCAATGCCGGCCCGGTGCCCACATCCAGGATGCGCGTGGGGGCGGGCGGCAGGCTCCAGGCCACAAAGCGGGCCAAGGTGCGCCCCCAGCCGGTGCGGGTTTGGAGGGCCAGGAAGTAGGCGTGGTCTTCGGCAGGAAGGGGCATGAGGGGTTAGCGGTTGAGTTCCCAGATGATGACCAGGCCGTCCAAGGTGAGCCAGGGGTTGATGATGTCGATGACGGCGGTTTCTTCGGCAATGACTTCGGCCAGCCCACCGGTGGCGATGACTTTCATTTGCGGCCCGAGTTCGCGGCGGAAGCGCGCCACCAGCCCTTCCACCAGGCCGACGTAGCCAAAGAGCAAGCCCGATTGTATCGCGTGGACGGTGTTGCGTCCAATCGCGCTGGGGGGACGGCGCAGATCGACGCGCGGCAATTTGGCGGCGCGCATGAACAGCGCCTCCGAAGCAATGCCGATACCCGGCGCAATGGCTCCTCCGAGATAATCGCCCTCGGGCGAGATGGCGTCGAAGGTGGTCGCGGTGCCAAAATCGACCACACAGGCCGGCCCGCCGTACAGTTTTTGCACCGCAGCGGCGTCCACGATGCGGTCTGCGCCAACGGCGCGCGGGTCGTCATAACGAATGCGCACGCCGGTGCGCACACCGGCTTCGACCACCAAGGGCTCCTGGCCGAGATAGCGGCGGCAGGCTTCGGCCACCCGGCTGGTGAGCGGCGGCACCACCGAGGCCATGCACACGCCGGTGAGGTCGCGAGGGGCTATGCCGGCGTGATTCAGCAGGCCCAGAAACTGCAAGCCGTATTCGTCAGGCATGCGGCGGTGGTCGGTGGCCAAGCGCCAGCGGGGCCCCGCTTGCCCCTCACGATACACCCCCAGCGTGATATTCGTATTGCCAATATCAATCACCAAAAGCATCGTAGCCTCAAAAAGTTTCCTTGCCGGTGCCCAGCAACATGTTGTCGATCAGGCGGGTCTTGCCCACGAAAACCGCCATCGAAAGCAACGCCTGTTCCACTTCACCGTGCAGTTCTTCCAACGTCTCCGGATCGGCGCAGGACACATACTGCAAGCGCGCCAGCGGCTCGGCACGAATGATGTCTTCCATGATTTGGCGCAAGCGGTCGGCATCGCGCTCGCCCTGCTCGAAAGCGGCTTTGGCCGCGCTCAAGGCGCGATAGAGCACCGTAGCGGCCTTCCGCTCCTGGGGGTTGAGGTAAGTATTGCGGCTGGACATCGCGAGGCCATCCGGCTCGCGGCGGATGGGACACACCACCACCTCGATCGGGTAGTTGAGATCCCGCACCATTTGCTGGATGACGCGCGCCTGCTGGGCGTCTTTCTGACCAAAATAAGCCCGCTGGGGCTGCACGCCGTTGAACAGTTTGGCCACCACCGTGGTCACCCCACGAAAATGCCCCGGACGGCGAGCGCCCTCCAACACCTGCGTGATTTTCTCCACCACCACCCAGGTCTGGAAACCCGGCGGATACATCACCTCAGCGGTGGGCGTCCACACCAGATCGACCCCCTCCGCCTCCAACAGCGCCAGGTCTCGCTCCAAGTCCCGGGGGTAACTTTCCAGGTCTTCATTGGGGCCAAACTGGGTGGGGTTGACGAAAATGCTCACGGCCACACTGCGGTTGTCGCGTTTCGCACAACGCACCAACGAGAGATGGCCATCGTGCAAATAGCCCATCGTGGGCACGAAACCAAGCGGCTCGGGCAAGGCCGCGCGAGCCTGCCACAGTTCTTCCAGCGTCGTTACGACATCCATGAGAAAAACCTCCTGAGGTGTTTTGGACGAACGATGCACAATGACGGCTGGTATAATGAAGAGAGAACGCAGGATTTCATCAAGTCAGGATCGTTGCCTGCTCCTTGGCATGCATAAGGAGAAGCAAGATGCCTATCAGTGCAACTTTGGTGCGGAAATTGACCACTTTGGATCCGGCGCTGCGTGACGTCCTGTTGTCGTTCATCGAAGAAATGGAGCGGCAACGGGAACAACTGGCCCAGCAAGTCACCCAGGCGGAATTCGCCGAACTCACAGCCATTGTCGCCAAGTTAGGGCATACGGTGGCCGAGTTGGCCGAAGCGCAAAAGCGCACTGAGCAACGGGTCAACGAACTCGCCGAAGCGCAAAAGCGTACTGAGCAACGGGTCAACGAACTTGCCGAAGCGCAAAAGCGCACTGAAGAGCGCCTGACGCGCCTCGAAACCACTGTGGCCGAGTTGATCGAAGCGCAAAAGCGCACCGAAGAAGAGATCCGCCTGTTGAGCCGAGAAGTGCGGACGCTGCGGGAACGGGTGGAAGGCGTTTCCAACGCCGTGGGGTACACCCTGGAAGACCGGGCTTTCCGATCCCTCCCCGCACGGCTGAGCGAGGAAGGGATCGAAGTGGTCGGCAGGCTGGTTCGCCGCTACGTCCGGGTGGGTGGTAAAGAGCGGCAAATCAACATTTACGGCCACGGCAGGCACAACAGCAGCGAGGTGCTCATCCTCGGCGAAGTCAAAGTAAGGCCATCCCGCAAGGAAGTGGACCGCTTTTTGCGCTTAGCGCGGCGGCTGGCGGAGGCGGAAGGGCGGGAAGCGTTTTTGCTTTTCGTGGCTTACGATTTCCCGCCGGCAACCGAGGCATACATCCGCGAGCAAGGCATCCTGCCCATCTGGTCGTACGAATTGGCGGTGTAAGCACGAGGGTGGACAACAGACCTCAGCCCTCACGAGGCGCAACCGAGCGTTGGCGTACTGCTTCCCGCACCATTGCCCACAACGCCCGATTGAGCGGCGCGGGCACCCCCACCGCCTCGCCACGGCGGGCAACTTCGCCGCAGATGGCATCGATCTCGGTAGGTGCGCCGCGGCGGAGATCTTGCAGCATGGACGAAAGGTTGTGCGCCGTGCGGCGGGCGACTTCTTCCGCCGCGGCAGGGGCGTCAGGATACGGCAGCGCGATACCCTGCGCCGCCGCGACGGCAGCCACCTCTTCGGCAGCACGACGCATGAACAAACGCGCCGCCGGGTCGTCCAGCAAAGCACCGTTGGGCACTTCGAGCAATGCCGTGAGGGGGTTGATGGCAGCGTTGACCGCCAGTTTTCCCCACAACACACTGCGCACATCCGACACGGTCTCGACCGAAAAGCCAGCGGCTCGCAGCGCCGCCGCGAGGGACACCACGCTCGGATGCTCCCCCAGTGTGACCGTGCCCTCCCCGCCGGGGCGCACCACCCCTGGCGCGTCCACCGCCGCGCCTGTGGTCGTCGCGCCCACGGCTACCCGCTCCGCTCCCAACGCCTCGGCCAGCACCTCGGCGTTGCCCAGCCCGTTTTGCAGCGTCAGCGCCACCCCCTCCGGCAGCAGGCACTCGGCCAGCCAACGGGCCGCCCGGCGGGTTTGCCAGGCTTTGACCAGCACCAGCACATAACGGGACGGCGGCGCTTCCTGCGGCCCGGCGGCGACGTTCACCCGATAGGTCTGCCTCTCGCCAACCACCCGAACGCCCTCGCGCCGCAGGGCAGCCAGTCCTTCAGGCCAGGCGCCCATCAGCGTGACGGCATAGCCCGCGGCGCTCAGCCGCGCCCCGAAGAGCATCGCCAGCGCGCCTGTGCCCACGATGCAGATGGAACTCATCCCGTCGCCCACGCGCGGCATCGCCTCGACCATCACGCTTCCAACATTTCCAGCAGCGCTTCCCATTCTTCAGGCTTCATCGTGACCGTATGCTCCTCGGCAGGGAACCGCCGCGCCCGGACGTCCGCGTTGTAAGCCGCCAACGCCTCGCCAATGACCTCGTGGAGCCGC
>Ga0256833_1002765_pt1 | contig 12174 bp, 11 predicted proteins | sample 356284metaG_FD_190535 | JGI IMG/M metagenome (GOLD analysis project Ga0256833, IMG submission 190535) | Hydrothermal vent microbial communities from Mid Atlantic Ridge, Atlantic Ocean - 356-284 | ecosystem: Environmental > Aquatic > Marine > Hydrothermal vents | place: Atlantic Ocean: Mid...
TATATTTATCGTGTCATTGGTTATCGCATTTTTAATTAATAGAGTAAGGTCAAATTAGTTGTAATATACCAACACTTAAACTTTTAGAATATTAATTGGTATAGTAATAAATTAATAATTACTAACATTGTAAAAAATATCATAATTAAATTTTATTATAAATAAGTTATAGAGAAATAAATATGTAATTAAACTTGTAGTATAGATGTATTATAAAAATAGATATTAGCCCCTGTTGGGACTAATAGGTATTAATTAGTGGCTAACATTTCTACAGTTAACTGTTTGCCAAGTATAGTAACCGTTAGATACTTTAACTCTTTTAGTTACTGTGCTGTATCTTGGTGGTGTTTTAAGTTGAACAGTTCTAGCTGGTTCAACAACTGTTTTAACTTGAACAGTTCTGTATTGTGCTGGAATTGGCACTTTAACAGTTTCTGCTGGTTTTACAAGAACTTTTTTAGTTACAGTTTTGTATTGTGCTGGAATTGCCACTCTTTTTGTTGTTGGAGGAGTTACCATAACTCTTTTAGTTACAGTTTTATATTTAGCTGGAACTTTTACAAGACAGTTGATATCTGTAACTCTACCACCTACTGCATTAATAGAACTTCTACTTGATGCACTAAGACCACTACCTCTTCTCCACTCAGTTGTTGCAGGAGATACTAAAACTCTTTTAGTTACAGTTTTGTATTGTGCTGGAACTGGAATTAATTTATAACTCTCAGGTTTAACTAAAACTCTCTCAGTTACAGTTTTATATACTGGTGGCTTACAAATTAATTTATAACCTGGCTCTCTAACTAATTTTTTCTCAGTTTTATAACCATATTTTGGAGGAATAACTTTTAATTTTGCTCCACCTTCATCAACTACAACTTTTTCAGTTTTTGTAGCATATTTAGGTTTGATATATACTTTTGCATAACACTCACCTGGTCTTGCATTTGGCGGATATAAACCTAAATCTGCTGGTGCTGCTGCTTTAACTGTTGCAGAACCTGTTGATACGCTTACTTTACTTCCTGAAGCTGCCGCTTGTTGTGTACATCCACTAAAACCTAATGCAAATGCTGCAGTAGCTGCTAGTAAAATGCCATTTTTCGATAATTTCATCATCTTCTCCTTGTTTTTCAACTAATTAAAGTTGTTTGTGTTTTCTTAAAGTAAGTATCTCCTGATAACCTACCCCAATAGATAACACTTTACCTATTGGGGTAGGTTAAACAAGAACTTACTTAAACTCTAAAAGCCATAGTGTAATAGTAATACAAATATTTCATATTACCATATAAATATTTCATTTTGTCATATTTTTAAAATATAAAAAATACAAAACTTCAACTGTTATGATATACAAAAAAAGATTAAATGTCAATAGTATTAAAGATAATTATGGTGGCCACGACAGGACTTGAACCTGTGACCACTACCATGTCAAGGTAGTGCTCTACCAACTGAGCTACGCGACCAATTAATAGTTAAAATTATACTAAAAATATACTTTAACTATTAAAAATATAGGTATATTCTACATAAAATATACCTATTATAAAGGGATGGAGTTGTTATTTTAACTAATTAAAAGTTACTTAATCTATTGTAAACGGTATTGTTAAAAGCAAATCAGCTATAAAAATTTTGCTAACTCTACCACCAAATTTATATTTTCCTTCATCGAATTCCATATACAACTCCTCACCACTCTTTGGAAATACTGGAGTAACATCTTTTACTTTCTCTTCGCTATGAGCTTTTACAAAAGATGCCATAATACCTGTGCCACAAGCTAGTGTTTCATCCTCTACGCCCCTCTCATAGGTTCTTACACGCATAAAATTATCATCTACAAAATATACATTTACATTTGCATCATACTTCTTTCTAAGCTCTCTTGCCTCTTCTAGTGAAAAATCTTCAATTTTTTCAAGCTGTGTTACCAAATGTGGCACTCCAGTATCAATTAACCACCAATTTTTATCAAATTCCACGATTTCTCTATTTTTTATATTTGGCTCTAGCATATCTGTAACTACATAATCTCCATTTACAGTTGCTCTAATTACTCCAGCTCCTGTTAGAAACTCTGCTGTTGAGTTTATACTTATACCATGCTCTATTGCATAGTGGGCTACGGCTCTTGTTGCATTTCCGCACATTTTAGCTTCACTTCCGTCACTATTGTAAAATTCCCATTCAAAATCATAATCTTTGTGTGGAACCAAAACCACCATGCCATCAGCCCCAACACCTTCGTGTCTATTACATAAAAGTTTTGCCAACTCCCCACGACTCTTTTTTTGGCTATCGTGATAGATTATAAAATCATTTCCACTTGCGTTATATTTAGTCACTTCCATTTAAAATCTCCTCTTTTACTCTTTCGCACTCTCTTTGAAGATGTGCTAAATCTTTGCTATTATCTATTAGGTGGGTTGCTCTTTCTCTTTTACTATCTATTGGTATTTGTGCATTAATTCTATCTAAAGCCTCTTTTTTGCTAAAGCCTTCTCGTTTTATTAATCTATCTAGCTGTATCTCTTTTGGAGTATATACAACTAAGACTCTATCTATATTATAAGAGCCCTCTCTCTCGAAAAAGAGAGGGATATCTATAAAGTAGGGTTTATTAAAGCTCTCTTGTTTTTTTGCTTCACTTAAAATTTGTTCTCTTATCTTTGGATGCACAATCTCTTCTAATATTAGGCGTTTTTGGATATTTGCAAAAATTAAGCTACCTAGAGCTTTTCTATCTACTTTGCCATCTTTAATATATTCACTTCCAAAAGCATTCTCAATCTCTTTAGATTGATTGTCTAATACACTATGAGCAATTTTATCGGCATCTATAACCCTAAAACCATATAATTGCATAAGTGCCGTTACAGTGCTTTTGCCACTAGCTATACCACCTGTTAAGACAATAGCATTTTTTAGCATTATCTTTTAATTAACCCTAAATAGTCTCTATTTACAAATGTTGGTGTTACAAAAGATGCAATAGCAATATCACTATTGTAGTATGCAAAACCATCTGTAAGGTCTGCTCTTTGCAAGTTAATATCTGCTGTTGGATGATAAAATCTACTTGCCAACATTAGATACTCGCTTGTTACTCCATCATCTGTTAAGGCTCTCTCGAATCTGTATGGCATAACAATTGGATATATTGCACCTGCAATTTTGAACTCTTTTTTTGCATCTTCTACTTTTGTAATAATATTACTCATCTCTATTGAAACAACACCTTTTGCATCTAAAAGCTTTGTAAGCTCTATCCAAAACTCTCTACTATTTGTATATTTTGGCGTTGAAACAATAGCAATATCAAACTTTTTAGCTCCAAGAGCTTTTAATTTTGCTACCGTGTCGATATCATCAATATGAGTTACCTCATCTATTGCTCCATACTTCTCTAACTCTCTGCCAACTCTTTTTGCTCCATTTATTACCAAAACTCTCTTTGGTTGAGCGTGGGTATTAAAAGGTATATGTGTAAGCATTTCGCTCTTTATAAAATCTAAATTTTCCATATTTTGTTCCTAACTTTTAAATATTATAGTAGCTACTATAATCAAAAAATATAAAAGTAATCTAAAAATTGTGATTAGAGTATCTTTATCTCCTCTTTTAGTAACACTCCAAACTTCTCTTTTACTCTCTCTTTTGCCATCTCTATTAGAGTAATAGCATCTTTATAACTGCCATCGCCTAAATTTACTAAAAAGTTTGCATGAACTTCACTCCAAGCCATACCACCAACTCTTTTGCCCTTTAATCCAACTGCTTCTATTAACCTACCTGCATAATCACCCTCTGGGTTTTTAAATGCACTACCAGCACTTGGCTCTTTTGGCTGATTATCTCTTAATTTAAGCAATTCATCTTTTAACTCTTGATTATATCCATACTCAACTTTAAATCTTACCCTAGTAGCCACTCCACCTAAATTTGCAAATCTATATCCATACTCAATATTCTCTTTTTTAATCCATTTGCCATTAATCTCTACAGATTCAACCAAATTAAATATCTCATAACTTTTAACTCCTGCATTCATAGCCAACATTCCCCCAATTGTTCCAGGGAGTTTAGATACAAATTCAAACCCAGCCAAATTATTTTTTTTTGCGAAACTAAGCAACCTGCCTGTCTTTAAGGCACAACCTAGCTCCAGAGTATTGCCATCTATCTTTGCATAATCATAACTCTTGCCAAGTATCATAAGTTTTGGTGGATTATCCGACAATAAAAGGTTATTTGCTCCACCTATTAGATAGTAATCTTTTGGTATATCATCTCCTGCTTCGATTACTTTAACATTTAGGGTTGGTCCTATTTTTATACTGCTATATCTGCTAAAATCTATAACTCTACTACTCAATATCGCAACCTCTTATGTATCTTAAAAATATTAAAGCACCAGTAACTACTAATATTAAATTGCCTCCAATATCGTGTATGTAGTAGAAGTATTCTGAGCCATACCTCTTTACAACAACAGCTACAATATATAATCTAAATATATTTACTACAAAAAATATAGCAGCAGATGCTAATATCCATATAACTTTTCTTTTTAAACTACACGAAAAGGCTATAATTGCAGCAGATATCATTAAAAATGGAATTAAGCCGTTACACTCGGGGGTAATTACAACTTTGTAGTGTGGATTAATAATAATATCATAGCCAATTATAGGAGAGTCTAAAAGTGCATCTAGTATTGGCATAATTATAGAGCGTAATTGTGAATCTAAATACTCTCCAATAGGCGAGAGCGACCAAAATCTACCCCAATAAAACAGTCCAAATAGAATTAAAAGCCATATAGGAAATGCAATTAAAAATCTATTAGAAGCATCAAGCTTTCTATATTTATCAATTATTGACAACCTACACACTCCATACTTCTATCTTCTGTATAGTTTTGCTCTTCAAGGGCTTCTGGAGATTGTGAGCGTAAATAGTATGTTGATTTAAGTCCCAATTTCCACCCTAACATATATATATCATTTAGATACTTTCCACTAGCTTTATCCAGACGAATAAATATATTTAAGCTCTGTCCTTGGTCTATCCACTTTTGCCTAATTGCACCAGCTTTAATTATTACTCTTTGGTCTAAGTCGTAACTGCTTACATAGTAACTCCATGTATCTGCACTCAAATTTGGTGCAGTTACTGGTATCTCTCCACTTAAATTAACTTCATACCATTTTCTTTTAAATATTGGCTCTATTGCCTGAGTTGTTCCTGTTAGTATTGATATAGAGCTAGTTGGTGCAACAGCCATCAAGTAGCCATTTCTCATACCATCTTTTTTAACTTTCTCTTTTAGGGATGCCCAGTCGTAGTGATAACCAAAAATTCCACCTCTATTTACTAATTTACAAGCCTCTTCATTTGCTTTATCTATAGGAAATAACCCTTTTTGCCAATCTGAACCCTCATATTGAGGATAACTGCTCTTCTCTAGGGCTATATCACTAGAGGCTTTAATTGCATTATAGCTAACAGCTTCCATAACTTCATCTATCTTTCTAAAGTGCTCATCGCTACCCCACTCAATCTTGGCTTCAGCCAACATTTGAGCCTCGCCCATTACGCCAAGTCCAATAGCTCTTGTTTTTAGGTTTGTCTTTTTGACTTTCTCTAATGGATAGAAGTTTAAGTCAATCACATTGTCAAGCATTCTTATTGCAACTGGCACGACTCTTTCTATATCTTCTCGAGTATTTATTTTAGATAGATTAATTGAAGCAAGGTTGCATACAGCAGTATCTCCATCTACCATCTCTTTATCAACTATATATATATCTTTCCCATCTATCCTATCAAGTGCAGTTATTTTTTTTGCCTTTTTGACAATGCCACTATCAACCTCTACACTCTCTTCTTCTTCATATAGTTTTATGCTTCCATCAACAAACTTTACACGAATTTTATAGTGGTTTGGGTTGGTATTTTGAAAAATCTCGGTGCATAAATTAGAACTTCTAATTACTCCTGAGTGCCTATTTGGGTTTGCTCTATTTGCATTATCTTTAAAGCAAAGAAAAGGATTACCTGTTTCGAAATAGTTTCTTAGCACCTCTTTCCATAAATCCTTGGCTGATACAAGCTCTTTTGTTAAATCTTCTCTTCTCTCATACTCTTCATACTTCTTTTTAAAATCATCCCCATAAAGCTCAGCTAAATCTGTAACTTCGTATGGGTCAAATAGAGTCCACATCTCATTATTTTCAACTCTTTGCATAAATAAGTCATTTATCCAAAGAGCAGGAAATAGGTCATGAGCACGGCGACGCTCTTCACCTGAATTCTTTTTAAGCTCTAAAAAGTCTCTTATATCTATATGCCAAGGCTCTATATATACTGCAATTGCTCCTTTTCTTGTGCCTAATTGATCTACTGCTATTGCTACATCATTTGCTATCTTTAAAAATGGCACAATACCACCAGCTGCGTGTTTGTGTCCATCGATATAGCTTCCCATACCACGAACTAAGCTCCAATCCCAGCCTATACCACCACCAAACTTACTTAAAAGTGCCATCTCTTTATATGCATCAAAGATACCCTCTATATTATCGGGAGTTGAACCTATATAACAACTGCTTAATTGGTGCCTTGTTGTTCGAGCATTACTTAGTGTTGGTGTTGCTGCCATAACTTCAAATTTACTTAAAATATCATAAAACCTTTTTGCCCATGTTTGAGAGTCAAACTCATTTTGAGCTAAGAACATTGCAACACCCATAAACATATGTTGTGGCAACTCTATTGGCTTACCACTGCTATCTTTAAGCAGATATCTATCATATAGCGTCTTTAATCCAAGATATGTAAATTGTAAATCTCTCTCTGGCTTTATATACTCATTTAAATCATCTAAATCATACTTTTGTTTAAGACCAGGTAAAATTCGCCCCTCTTCTTCTCCTCTTTCAAAATAGTCTCTAAGGTGTGGATAGCCTGTAAAACCAGATACTGTATGGTATATATCGTATAGAAATAGTCTTGCTGCTACAAAAGTCCAATTTGGTCTATCTATATCTATTTTATCAACTGCTGTTTTGATTAGTGTTTCTTGAATCTCTTGGGTTGTTATCATATCTCTAAAGAGAAGTTTTGCATCAACTTCTAATTCACTCTGATTAACCCCTTTTAAGCCCTCAGTAGCCGCTGAGGTATATTTTTGAATTTTAGTTACATCTAGGGACTCTACTCTTCCATTTCTTTTTACAACTCTTATCATAATATATGCTCTCCATTATTTATATACTAAATTTTTACCTTATTATACTAATATATTTTTAAGAGTCGTGAAAAAATCTACTATTTTAAAATAGTCTAAATTCTAATTACACCTATAAAACGGAACTATTAAGCTATTTATGTGTAACAAAAAGTAACAAATAATTTTTTTTTACATAAAAAAATATTAATTAATATAATAAATATTTTTTTTTATATCCATTTTATGGTAAACCTCTCTAAAATGCCCTTTTTATGGTATATTTTGCTACTTGATTTATAAATATAATAGTGCTAATATATCAAAACAATTACTAAATACAAACAAACAGGAGCATTTATGAAAAAGTCAGTGTTAATTAATGAAGTGTCAGAAAAGACAGGTCTATCAAGAGCAGAGACAGAGGTGGTGGTAAATACAATGCTAGATACAATTACAGATTGTTTAAAAAATAGAGAATCTGTTTCATTTTTAGGTTTTGGTTCATTTGAGCCGGTTAAAAAGAATGCAAGAGAGATATATATTCCTGGGACAACTACTAAAGTTCAAGTAGCAGAGAAGTATGGTGTTCGTTTTAAGCCTGGTAAAACTTTAAAAAAGCAAATTCAAGATTAACTAACTCTACTAAATTATAGTTTCAAAGTTTGGACAGTGCTTTGAGCTATAACTACAATTTAGCACTTATTGTGCTAAAATTTCTCTTTTATTATCTACTTTTAGGTAAAATTTCTAAAATTTTTTTATTATAAGGATTATAAGTGAATTTAAATGTTGAAAAGTTAGACTCTTCTAACTATAAAGTTACTGCCACTATTGAGAATAGTGATATAGAGAGTAAATTGGAAAAAGTTGCCAAGGAGGCAAGTAAAACAGTTAAAGTTGATGGTTTTAGAAAAGGTAAAGTTCCTGTTGCTGTTGTAAAAAAGATGTATGGTGATAAACTTAAAGAGGATGCTGAAGGAGAAGCTATAAGAGAAGTTTTAGAAGCTGCATATAAAGAGGCTGATATTAAAATTGAAGATGTAATAGGTAACCCGATTTTTGAAAAGTTTGAAGATAAAGGCGATACAAAAGAGATGGAAATTGTAATCTCTTTAAGACCAAATATCGATTTAGGCGATTATAGCGATATTACTCCAGATTTTAAAAAACCAGAAGCTACTGATGAAGAGATTCAAGAGGAGATTGACAATATAGCTTCAAGATTTGCAAAAGCTAAGAGTATAGAAGAGGATAGAGCTTTAGAGAATGGTGATATTGCACTATTTGACTTTAAAGGTATTTTAGATGGCGAAGCTTTCGAGGGTGGAAGTGCTCAAAATTACGAATTGCTAATTGGCTCTAACCAATTTATACCAGGCTTTGAAGAGCAAATGGTAGGTATGAAAAAGGGTGAAGAGAAAACTATTAAAGTTACATTCCCAGATGATTACCAAGCAGAGAATCTAAAGGGCAAAGAGGTAGATTTTGAGTTAAAACTTCACGATATTAAAAAAGACCAAAAGCCAGAAATCGATGATGAATTGGCTAAAAAAGCTTTAGCAAAAGAGGATGCCACTCTTGAAGAGTTGAAAGAACATGCTAAAAAGATTGTAGAAGATAATAAAGTAAGAAAAGTTTACGAAGATGAGCTTAAACCAAAAATTTTAGAGAATATTATAGAGAAGTATGATGTTGATTTACCAAAAAATATTGTTGAACAAGAGATAGATAACTTAACAAACCAAAAAGCTCAAACTTTAAGCGAAGATGAGATTAAAGAGATTAGAGAGTCTAAAGAGAAATTGGATGAGTTAAGAGATAGCGTAAGAGAAGATGCAACTAAGAGTGTAAAAGCTACATTTATTGTAGATGCTCTTGCAAAAGCAGAAGATATCGAAGTTAGCGATGGCGAAATTAGTCAAGTTTTATATTATGAAGCATTAATGAATGGGCAAGACCCACAAGAGTTAATTCAATATTATCAAACAAATAACCTTATACCTGTTGTTAAGATGGGAATGATGGAGGATAAGCTATTTGCTAAACTTCTTGGTCTTTATGAAGATGAAGAGGCTAACGAGGAGGATAAGTAGGAGGTATTATTCTTCCTTTTTCTCTACTAGTTAAACAATCTACACTAAATATACCAAATACTATTTAAATCATCAACTTAATTTTGATATAATAGCCTTTAATTTATAAAATTTAAGGATTAATTATATGTATATTCCATATGTTATTGAACAAACAGGTCGCGGTGAGAGAAGTTACGATATCTACTCAAGATTATTAAAAGATAGAATTATTATGTTAAGTGGAGAGATAAATGACTCTGTTGCATCTTCTATTGTTTCTCAACTACTATTTTTAGAGGCACAAGACCCAGATAAAGATATCTACTTTTATATTAACTCTCCAGGTGGGGTAATTACGAGTGGATTTAGTATTTATGATACAATGAATTATATTAAGCCAGATATTCATACAATATGTATAGGTCAAGCCGCATCTATGGGTGCATTTTTGCTAAGTAGTGGAACAAAGGGAAAGAGATATGCTCTTCCAAATGCTAGAATTATGATACATCAACCACTTGGTGGTGCTCAAGGTCAAGCAACAGATATTGCAATACAGGCTCAAGAGATTTTAAGAATGAAAGAGCAGTTAAATAAGATAATGGCTGCAAATTGTGGGATAACACCTAAAAAAATAGAAAAAGATACAGAGAGAGATAACTTTATGAGTTCAAAAGAGGCTGTAGAGTATGGTCTTATTGATGAGGTTTTAGAAAAGAGTTTGTAAGATGATAAGAGATATTGTAATCTATCCGGATAAAAAATTAAAAGAGAAATCTAAAGAGGTTGAAGAGTTTAATGAAGAGCTTCATCAACTTTTAGATGATATGTATGAGACAATGGTAGCAAAAAATGGCGTAGGTTTAGCAGCTATTCAAGTTGCTGTTGCACTTAGAGTATTGATTATAAATATTCCACAAGAAGATAATGATGGAGCACAACCAAAAGAGAATACCCTAGAGGTTATAAATCCTGTTTTTTTAGAGATGGATGGAAGCACAAAGTTTCAAGAGGGTTGTCTGTCGGTTCCTGGATATTATGAAGATGTAAATAGATACAAATCTATAAAGTTAAAGTATCAAGATAGATATGGAAAAGAGCATATAATAGAAGATGATGACTTTTTAGCAATAGCGCTTCAACATGAAATTGACCATTTAGATGGAAAAGTTTTTATAGAGAAGCTATCTATAATAAAGAGAAAAAAGTTTGAAAAAGAGTGGAAGAAAAAGCAGAAAAAATAAAAAAGAGTTAAAAAAATGTTTCAATTTGAAAATAGTTCCATAATTTGGGTATTTTTATGATATACTTTTAAAGATAAAGTTACATATGGAGAATATTATGGAATATAACAGTGAAACAAAAAAGAGAAAAAAAGGCTCTAAATCAAGCTCTAGCGAAGTATCTTCTACAATTGAGATGGCAAAAAAGCTTGGAATTACTAAGAGTAAAGATAAATCAAAAGAAGAAAAACATAATAATGACATTTTAAGATTAGAATCCCTTTTAGATAAAAAAGAGTCCAAAAAGAAGAAAAAGAGTAAAAAATCTAATAAAAAAGTAAAAAAAGATAAAAATAGTGTTGTTAAGTTAGATAGTGATGATTTAACAAGATTAGTAGAACTTCTATTAGATAACAGTAACAAAGAGTTAGTGCAAAAAATAGTAAAAGAGAAGCTATGTATAGATGAAAGTGGGAATAGAAGCAGAGATAAAAAAGTTCAAGAGTTTTTAGATTATATTGAAGATGATAGTTTAGAATCATCAGATGAGAATAGAGCTAATACTCCTGATTCCATAGAAAATTTAAACAATACAAATGAGAATAAGCAAGAAGAGTCTTTAATTGATGATAGTGAATTAGAGGCACTTATCCAAGCTAGTAGAAAAGAGGTTGAAGAAGAGTTTGCGAGAAAAAAGGCCCAAGAAGAGCAAAAAGAGTTAGCTAGAAGAAGAGAAGAAGAGGAGCAAAGAGCAAAAGAGCCTGTCACTAAAGATAATTTAGACAAAGAGGGTATTGATAGTCCCAAAGAAGATGTGTCAAATTTAACTCAAGAGCAAAATAATATAAAAGAGGTAGCTACAAGCAGCAGTGAAATTGCAGAATTAAACTCTATAATATCTGAAAATAGAGTAATAAGTGAAAATAGCAAAGAAGATAATCAAAATTTAAAAGATGACGAGCTTCAAAAAAGCCAAGAGTTTAATGAAGAGGAAAAAATTGAACTTGAAGCTACTAAAGAAGAAGCATCCACTCAAAAGCCTGAAGAAAGTAAAGAGGAGACAAGTAGTGAAAATGCTGAACTTTTAGCAATATTAGAGGGTGTTGATAGTAGCGATAACAAAGAAGAGAAACAAAAGTTAAATTTAAAAGATGAAGAGCTCCAAAAAAGCCAAGAGTTTAATGAAGAGGAACAAATTGAACTTGAAGCTACTAAAGAAGAAGCATCCACTCAAAAGCCTGAAGAAAGTAAAGAGGAGACAAGTAGTGAAAATGCTGAACTTTTAGCAATATTAGAGGGTATTGATAGTAACGATAGCAAAGAAGAGGATACTCTTAAAGAGAGTGAAGAGGTAGATAGTTCAGAGTTACTCTCTTTAATGGGAACTTATGAGGGCAAGGAGAAAGAGGTTGTTAGTAGCAAAAAAAATGAAAAAGATAATAGTATAGATAAAGATACAGAAGAGTTATTAAGTTTAATTCAAAGCGATGATGATAAGAGTATAAATGAAGAAGAACTTGATAATGCAATAGTAGATGATAGTAGCATATCAACTAAAGAGGTTTTTATTGGGGATAGTTACAACGAGTCATCAAAATATTTTGATGATGAAGATGAAGAGATAGAGAAG
>Ga0256833_1002766_pt1 | contig 12167 bp, 8 predicted proteins | sample 356284metaG_FD_190535 | JGI IMG/M metagenome (GOLD analysis project Ga0256833, IMG submission 190535) | Hydrothermal vent microbial communities from Mid Atlantic Ridge, Atlantic Ocean - 356-284 | ecosystem: Environmental > Aquatic > Marine > Hydrothermal vents | place: Atlantic Ocean: Mid...
CTTTCCAGAAATGCAAGTTTTGACCTTGTTTCAGTAATTTCTTTTTCCATTTTTTCAAGATCACTCTTGATATTTTCAATATTCCTCTGGAGCGATTGAATTTCTATCTCAATTTCTTTAATGTTTTCTTCAAGCTCCCTCCTTTCCGGAAAAGCTTCCTCAACCGGTAGATTTATCCTGTTCTCTATTCTTTTCTTCAATTCCGAGAGTTTTGCTTCCTGTTTTGTGAAGGTAAAAAGATTGAAACCACCATAAAGCATGAGACCCAGCATTATCAGAAAAATCACTATATTCAGAACAATCGAGAAGGTGGATGTGGTAGTTACAACTGTGAGTATTCCTGAGGCAACCGATCCAGCTGCACCAGTAAAGAAAAGTAGTTTCATTAGCTTTTCTTCTGCTCTATTACCTGATAACTCCTCACTCTCATTCACATACTGTTTGAGGTCTTCATCTATCTGTTCAAATTTTCTGAACTCTTTCTGAAGCCTCTTCTTCTCATTTTCCAGTTCATTGACTCTGGTTTCATATTCGTTAAGCTGTAATTTTCTATCCTCAAAATCCTCTGTAATTTTTTTCAGTCGTTCCTTTATGGTAAGGATCTGTTCCTCCAGTGAGGATAGCTTCTTCCCATTGTTTTCGGTAAATTTTTCAAGATCTTCCAGTCTTTTTTCCATCTCTTTTAATTCTCTGAGCAGTTTACGGATCTGTAAAAGATTGTTCTTTTTTCTGGCAAGTGTTAACCTTTCCTCTTCCCTTTTCAGCTCTTCGACTCTTTTTCTCAATAAAAGTAGCTGTTTGCTCCTTTGAAAGGTTTCCCAGCTTTTTTTATCCATAAGTATGGTATTGATCTCGTTTATAAGTTCTTTGCTCTTCGTTATCCTGTCCTTGAGCCTGTAATCCTTCGTATTTACATATTGTCCTGTTGGGGTCAGACCTGCAAGATTTCTTATTTGCTCTTCTTTTTTTTCAATCTCTGATAAATGGAGATTTGAGAGTCTCTGAGAAAGGTCTGGATAATATCTGTCGTCAATATTGAGGTCGCTGTTTCTTATGATAAAGATGTTTATAAAATCCTCCGGTGTTAACTCTGAAAATTCCTTCTGGTTCGTAAGAACTTTCCGACTGGTGATGGTCAGCTTTCTACCATTGTGTTGCAGGATAATCCTTCCCTGAGGTTGTTCATCAACTCTGTTGAATTCACTGTTATGTTTGATCAGATTCTTAGAAGGAACGAGAAATTTTACGATGCCTTCCAGCAAAAGGGTTTTCCCGGCTTCGTTGGGACCGTAAATTAGATTGAAACCATCATACAAAGTGTGATTAATATTTGAAAGGGGACCATAGTTAGTAATTTCAATTCTTTTGAGTTTCATTCTTCTGTTACACCGGTTACCGCTTTGAGGTAAAATTCTGTAAGTTCCTTTGAGTCCTTTCTGTACTCATTATTAATAATCTCAATTACCTTCTGGACAATGGGATCTTCCAAAACATGGGAGAGATCCCGGACCAGAAATAAAAACTCTGTAATTTGTTCTTCATAGGGTTGGATTAATTTTTTTATTTCATTTTCCAGAGCTTCTGGTGAATATTCCGAATTTGTAAAACCAGTTACCTTGAGAATAATTTTGGTATTGCTATCAGGATTGAGAGTAGAAAGTTTTTTGAGAACACTCTCTGGATTTTTATCTATTTCAAATTTTATTTCTATTTCTTCAAAATGGAAGGTATCCAGTGGTATGGTTGTCACCTCTTCATCTGTAAGGAGAATTGCAGATCTTTTTCCAGTTTCTTTGCGAGTGATTGAAACAGGTGAACCGGGATAAATGAAAAACCTGTTTTCTGATCCTGGAATTGCCTTAATGTGAGTTTTGGTGTGAAAATGCCCTGCAAGAACATGGGAAAAGGGGAGCTCTTTGAAGTAATCAAGATAAACTGGAAAGTATCTTTCATCCCCTTCTGTACCTCTATCTTCAAAGTCACCAGATATATCCAGAAGGTCGCAATGAATCATGAGAAGATTTTTATGGTGTGGATCAATATCACGTGAAATTTTCAGCAGCTCAGTAACGTGGTCAACTTCTGAAGAGTAGGGTAGTCCTTTTACCACAAAGTCCTTTACCCTGTATTTTTCTTCAGGAGAGGTTATGATCTTTACATTTTTACCAAGATAGATTCCGCTCCTGTAGGCTTTTTCATCATGGTTGCCAGGTATAAGAAACACTGGAAAATTAATTTCACTGAATATTTTTCTAATTTCAGGTTCGAGATTCACAACATCATTTTCGTTATCAAGAAAATCTCCCGCGATTGTGAGTGCATCAACATCATATTTTCTGGCTGTTGAGACAAGGGCTTTAAGAGCTTCGACCCGTTCAGTATGACCTGAAGCAAGATGAATATCAGATGTGTGCAGTATTTTCACACTATTTATTATATTGCAATTTTTAACTTCTGCAATGACTTAATGTCAGAGAAAGGAAAATGTGTGACAGATTGTCAAAGTTGTGTAAAGAAAATCAATTTTAATTTCAGTATGTTATGCTCATAAAAGGTTTTTAAGCTGGTATAAGACTTGAAGGAGAGGAAGCAGGAGGTGGATTATGAAGAGAAAAATTGCAGTTCTGGTCATTGCCTTCTCTTTGCCTGTTCTCCTTTTCGGATATTATCATATGAAAGTTGAGGGAACTATTACAAGAATCTACAAGCAGAAAAGAACGAGGGGAAAAATCTTCTGGCTGGCCGCTATTGAAAATGAGGGGAGGGTTTATATTTTAAAACTTCTGCCAGTGGATATCTGTACCCGGCCCGCTTTTAAAGTAGGTGACCGGGTTGTTGCAGAAGGAGTTGTACCACGCATTTTTCTCTCACAGAGGGTTCCTTTGATTCTTGTGTACAGAATATTTATCAAAACTACTGGTGAGGAATTTGTACTTCGAAACAGATATGGCAGGATTAACTGGGTTCCAGCCAGGATGGTGGAGTTTTATGGTAGAGTGAAAAAAATTATTCTTGAAAGAGGAAGTTTTTCAGTGGATGTTAAGTGGGTTACTCTTTTGGTGCAGAAAAAAGGTGACAGAGCAATGGTGAGGGTAAGACTCTGTCCCTATTTCACATGTTCAGATCCCGGGGTTAAAGAGGGTGACCTCGTGAAAGTAAGGGGATATTTCCCCCCATATCCTGAAGGACAGGAAAAACCACCAGTGATGGCCTGCACTGTGGAGGATAAAACAAGCAGGAAAATTCTCAAAGTGAGAGATTGTAAGACGAGAAGGCCTTTCTGGTTGAGGGAAATGAGATAGTTTGCTTTTTTTCAATTTTTTGATAATATTATAACAATCTTAAATTCTGAATGGGAGGAAAACCACATGGTGAGAAAAAGTAAAGCTCTCATTGGTTCTTTGCTGATTTTGTCCCTGCTTTTTACTCCTGCTTTGTTTGGAAAGAAGAAAAAGAGTTTTGCAGACAGGCATGAACTTTCAAAGGTCAGAAAAATTGCAGTTATTCCCTTTTGTCCGGTAAAAAAGAAAATGAAATCAAAGAAGTACAGGCAACTTGCCCGGGCTGCATCTTTTTTTACCAATCATTATCTTGACAGGGAGGTATTTGATTCAGATATTGATGTGAAGGTGTTGAGTTACAGAAAGTTGAGGAAGAGATTAAAGAAATTGGGGTATAAATATAAATGTAGAAAGATTTACGATTATAAGAGACTGGCTGAAAGACTTGGGGTTGACACCATTGTTACGGGAAAGCTTCTTAAAGCGGTGGCGAGAAATGAATCTGGTGCAGAGGATGCCATACTCTCTCCTTTAGATGCGTTGACCGAGCAGACTGTCAAGGTAAAGATAAGATTCTATGTTTACAGAAAGGGTAAGTTAATCGCAAAAAAGCAGGTAACAACTATTATGGAAGGAGATATAATTTCCAATGCACTTGCAGGTGGGATTGTGGCAGATGCCTTTGATATACTCAGAATAAGGGAAAAGTATAAGAAGTACCTCCCGCCTCTTGCAAAAGCAGCTTCACGTTTTGCCAGATGGCTTGTGGATAAGTTCCCTGAAGATTAAGTTTGAATGGCAGAGCGGTTCTCCGCTCTCCACCTTTTTACCCTGTATACGAAGGCTTCAACCCTGTTCTTTACGTGTGTATCTTCCTGGTCTTCAAAGACTAAATTCATGATAGGTATGTTTCCATTTTCTTCCGATATTCTCTTAATGACCGCACTGGTAGCAGTTCCGACCATACAGTTGAGACAGAATGCGTTTATGATGCCGTCTGCTCCTTTGAAAATGAAATCATATATTTCACCCACATTCAATCGGGTTAAGATGTCAACCTGACCTGTAAGAATGTGATCCGTGTATCTTAGCATTTCCTTCCCGCTTAAGTTGCCGTAATTTCTTATTCTGCTTTTAAACATCCTTATAATTCTTTTCTGGTCAAGGTCCTGCAGGAGAGTTCTGACAAAGTTCAGCCCTGCATCAAAAATTTTTCTATCTCTCCAGTAGTACAGCGTTGCAATTTCTGTGCCCTGATCTGTAACATCAATTATGGTTGGTGCTGGCCACACTTCGACCCCCAGGTCGTTCAGGATATTAAAGAGATTCTTATTGCCGACAGGATTGATTCTGGTGTATTCATCTCCAACAAGGGCGATAACAGGTTTGCTCCATCTGTTTTCAACTGGAATTCTGTCAAAGGCATCTATTATGTGATTCAGGGTGGAAATAATTTCCCCTTTTCTTAGACCTTCTCTCATAATTTCCAGTGAGGTTTCAAATACATAGTCTGTTAAACCTTTTACTGTTTCGTACGGCCTTGTCTCTGCCCATAGCCTCAGAAGATAGTCTATCGCTATGAGTCCACCGTGAAGAATGAGAAGATCCTGAACATCCAGTATCTTTGTAAGATCATCTCTGGTGGTGGTTCCCATTACCAGAATATCCTTTCTTCCAAGTTCTTCAGCAACTTTCTGAACAAAGGGAACATACTGGGTTATGAGGCACTGACTTGTAACTGTGGGAAAAATATACACGGAGTTTTCTGACATTTCACCTTTTTTGATTAGTTTGACAAGATCCCCCAGAATGAGATAAAATGGGTGGCATTGTCGTCCTCCGCTGTGAATTTTGCCAAGTTCTTCAGACTCTGCATCAGGTAGTGGTAAAACTTCAGTGTCATATCCAGCATGTTCAAAGGCTCCTGCAAAGGCGTAGGCATGAGGTGAAAAGTAGGGTATGTAAAATTTAGTGTATTTTCTTTCCGCTGATGGAAGGAGTGCAGGGGTTTCCCTGAATTTTATTTTTCGCTTTTCCAGGAACTGATCCACAGCGTAACTGAAGGCTTCTATTCTCGTTTCAATACCAGCATCACCTCTGTGTTCATCAATTTCAAGTATCAGAAGCGGCTTATCTCGATAAAGATCTTTGATAAACTCAAGGACAAAGGAGTCCGGTCCACATCCAAAGTTGGTTACTACAACCAGGAAGATGTTGTTTTTATTCTTTGCCCAGATTGCCCCTTTGAGCATCCTTCTTGAAAACTGCCATGTAACTGAAGAGTATTTTTCAGGAAGGAGTATCTCTTCAATTTCCTTTAACTGCTGTACAAGAACCACAGAAAATCCTCTGGATGCCAGTTTGCTCGTCAGTGACAGGTTGAGGAATTTGTCCCATGTGTTGTAAGGCTTCCCAAGAATCAGAGCAACTTTTTCACTCTTTTCAATTTCATCCAGGTCGACACTTACTATTTGTTTGAATACACTGAAAGATTCTTCGGCTTTCTGAAGAGCATTTTCAACTGTTTCCTGCTTGAGATTAAAGGCCTGTGATATTTCTTCGATAAGCTTTTTACGTTTTGAACCTTCTGTGTATGGCATCAGTGGAAAAGCAAGGATATCAACTTCATCTTTAAAGGAAGCTTTGATCATATTTGAAATGTTCTGAACATTGGGACACATCAGACCATCTGTACCTTCATAGGCGTTGCCAATGAAAATTTTTGAAATCCCTTTACTTACGAGAGCTTTTACCTCTCCGAACATGATTTTCACAGGAAGACAGGTTTCCGCTGGAAGATATGGAAGTCCACCATACAGTTTCTTCTGATTGGGATTTCCAGAGGTTACAACTTTTATGTTAAGTTGATTGAAAAATTCCAGGTAGAATGGATAGTATTCTCTGTACAGGAGGGCTGATGGTATCCCGATAACATCCCCGCTTTTGACAGTGCTTTTAAATGATTCATAAAACTTTTCGAGTCGCTCAGAGTAATCAGTGCCTCTTCTTACTCTTCCTCCTCTCTCCGAATACATTCCACATAGGTCACCAATATAGTATTTTTCACCTCCAAACCTGTAGACTCTAACTTCACAGAAATTTTCACAAACTTTACACTCAAAGGTGGTGAAATCTTTTTCAAGAGGAATGTCAAATCCCCTGAACCCCGTTACTTTTACCCTTTTTTCCTTTAAAATAGCAGTTACTCCCAGAGCCCCTGATAATCCCGGTTCAGGGTGTACGAGAATAGTTGCTCCAGGGAATTTTTCTTTAAATGCGTTTACGACAGCCCTGTTTTTTGCAACTCCACCCTGAAAAACTATTTTTTTCCCCACCTTGGTCAGATCTGCCACAGTCTCCACATAGTTGTTGACAATGGCGGAGGCAAGCCCTTTAACAATGTCTTCCAGAGGGTATCCATTGTTGGCATAATGAACCAGGTCACTTTCCATAAAGACTGTACAGCGGGAGGACATTTTTAGAGGATTCCTGGATTTCTCTGCCTGCTGTGCAAATTCTTTTTTTATGTCGATGCCCAGCCTGTAAGCCTGTTCCTGGAGAAAGGAACCTGTTCCCGCTGCACATGCTCTGTTCATAAAGAAATCTTTTACATCTCCATTCTCAACAGAGATAAACTTTGAATCCTGACCTCCTATCTCAAAAATGGTGTCAACATCTGGAAAGAAGTGAGCAGCTCCCTTTGTCTGAGCAGTTATTTCATCTATAACGATATCTGCACCTATATATGCACCGACAAGTTTCCTCCCGCTTCCTGTAACCCCCACTCCAAGAACATTTTCTCTTGATACTTTTCCTCCAAGGAATTTTAATCCCCTGTTCACAGCTGTAATAGGATCACCCCTTGTCATCAGATATGCTTCGCCAACTATTTCCAGATTTTCGTTTACTGCTACAAGATCAGTACTTGTGGAACCAACGTCAATACCAATGTAAAATTTTTCTCCTGGTAGGGGATCTCTACGCCATTTAAGTTCCTCAACAGAGGTATCCTCAGAAGTTAATCCATGCCTTATGGTAACTGTTCCTGATACTTTTTGTCCTTTTATACCTGTATCAGGCAGGCTTCTGAATTCTTTTCCCTGTTCCGGTGCAAGAAGGGCTGCCCCTATGGCTCCCATCAATCCAGGTTCTTCAGGTATGATATATTCCCCTTCTTTAAGATTAAGTAGCTCTCTAAATGCTCTGATAATTCCTCTGTTTTTAGCTACACCTCCCTGAAAAATAACAGGTCTGTAAATTGGTCTTCCCCTTACGAGAGATGAAAGGTAATTTCTTGCAAGGGCGTAGCATAGACCTGCAGCGATTTCATCCGCAGGTACCCCCTTTTGCTGGAGGTGGATGATGTCAGATTTTGCAAAAACACTGCATCTCCCCGCAATTGAGGGAACATCTTTTGCTTCAGCTGCCATTTCTGCAAATTTTTCTATGGGAATCCCCATCCTTTCTGCCTGGACATCAAGAAATGATCCTGTACCTGCTGCACATAATTCATTCATCACATAGTCAACCGGTCCCCTTTCATCAATGATTATATACTTTGAATCCTGCCCCCCTATTTCTATGATACTTGCCCTTTCAATCTCTCCAGGCTTGAAGAGTTTTGTTGCGGCAAATCCATGAGCAATGATCTCATTGACAGTTTCTATTCCTGCAAGGGATTTTACAATTTCTTTTCCGCTTCCAGTAACAAGGGCATGGTCAAATCCTTCCGGAAATTTTTCCAGCAATTCCCTCAGAATTTCTTCAGATTTCTGCTTCGCCCTGCCATTTGTTCTCCTGTATGTTGAGTAAAGAATTTTTCCGCTTTCGCTTTCTATGACAACTGCGTCTAAACTCACTGAACCTAAATCAAGACCAAGGAGTAGCATTGTTTCCCCCTCTCAGGATTTAATTTTATTTTAGAAAAAGAACAGCTTTATTCAAGACTTTTCTCCCTGAAAAATCTGACCAGTGTGTAGAAAATTCCAAGATGGGAAAGAATACCTGTTAAAAGGAGAGTGTATAGCATTATTTCTTTAGATAACGGAGTTAGTAACCCCCCCAGCATGATGAGGAATAATCTTGCATCCCTTGTAATGAATTTTGGACGGATCCCAGTCATGTGAGAGATGTAACTAACAAGTATCGTACCTGTTACTGCAAGGAAAAAGGAGATTTTACCGGTTATTGAAGAGGAAAAGGGGAGAAATATTCCGAACATAATAAAAATGTCAACATATCTGTCAAGAAGTGAATCCAGTACGGCGCCTTTACGGGATGAGAGTTTCTTTATTCTTGCAACCTCACCGTCACAGCCATCTATAATTGAAGCTATCTGAGTAAAAATTCCTCCTGCCACGAATTTCCCGAAGGCAAAAAAGATGAAGGGAATCAATCCAATTAGAGTAGAAATAATGGTAATTCTGTTGGGGGTAAGAAAATCATATTTTACCAGCAGCCTGGAGATGGGGGTGGAGAATTTTCTGTTTATCTTTTTTGAAATATATCCGTCACTTTCTTTTGATAGGGATCCTGAAATATATTTTTCTGCCTTTTTTAATTCCTCTGGAGTATCTATGTCTATCCAGAAGCCATCCACAGATTTCCATTTCAATCTGTTTTCATCTGCTATTTTCTGAAAGACCTCTGCAAGTTTTATCTTTTCCTTTTCGGATGAGAGTTTTTCTATGTAGTTGAAGATGTCGGGTTTACAGTAGAAGAAACCTGTGTCAAAATAATCATATTTTTCCAGCCTCTTACCTATTTTTCTAACCAGATCCCCCTCGACGCTGACTTTTGTTGCCTCATCGGGATCGTCACAGTAACTGCTAACAAAAGCTGTATGGGTCTCTTCAGAAGAGATGGAGGAAAAAAATGAATCTTCGAAGAAGTGATCAGCCATCAGCAGTATAAAGTCGTCTTTTACATCGTTTCTGGCGAAGTACAGGCTGTATCCATTTTCTCGCTCGGGTGCATTGTTGTAAACGAAGTTCAGATTTCTGAATTTACTCTCAAGATAGTCTTTGATCCTTTCATCATGGTAAACAATTGTGATCTTATTAATTTTGCTGGTAAGAAGTTTCCTGATGTTATGTTCCACTATGGGAATTCCAAAAAGGGGGAGAAGAGGTTTGGGTTTTTCTCCCCCCATTCTCGTTCCGAAGCCGGCTGCAAGTATAACGGCTTCCATTTTTTATTTCTCTTTCAATCTGTTAAACCATTCCACCAGAAGCTGGTACTGTTCATGGGTGTTATACACATCTGTGTCCATGGGGCTCTTGAAAAAGAAGGCCAGTTCTTTTACCACTCCAGATTCTCCTTTCTTCTTCGCGTAGAGTATAAATCTTGCAAGATCAATTACAAGTGGAGCGGCAAGAATTGCATCTATTCCGTCCCAGATGAAGTAAAATTTCATTTTCCTTCCCATAAATCCCTCGTAGTGTATGAAATCAAATGCAGTTTTGTTGTCCTGAAGAGAGGGGAAGTAGTTGATTTCTGTTATTGTAAAGGGTGAATATCCCAGAATTTTTTCCAGAACTCCATCCTTTGAAATTATCTTGCTTTCTTTGTTGTCAGCGTGATTCAGGACCACACCGTCTAAATCCCCCAGAATGTTGTATCCCATCCATCCCAGTACCTTTAAGTTCCTGTATTTGAACATCGGTACTATTGTTGTTTTTGCAAGAGTTTCACCGGTCTTACCGTCGTTTCCCGCATGGGGGACTTTATTTTTCTCTGCAAGTTCTTTTAATGCGGGAAGTGATGCACCGGAACTGGGTGTAAAGTTTATGTATGGTATTCCATTTTTAAGGGCAACATATGCATAGAGAGAACTGGCCGTTATGAGCTCCTTTTTGTTTTCTTTAATCAGTTTTTCAAAGTCATTCAGTCTGTCATGATACTGTTTATCATACTTTATGACTGGCTCAGTTGAGGCAACATTTACGGCTACCGTATCTTCGTCAGCAAATTCCTTGATATCTTTCTCTATTGCATCGACAATATCTGAAAGTGTTAATTTTTCATTCTTTTCGAGATAATCAATTTCTCCAAGATCCTCCATAGCACTTCCACAGTTGAGTGCCGTTCCTTTTTTTGCCCTTATTTCGGATAGATCATCTTTTACTGCATCCAGAAACTCCCTGTCAAAATGTCTGTTCAGATTCCAGTGGTAGAGGGTTGCTTCATATCCGTTCTTATCAAGTTGCCTGATTTCGTGGCCACCAAATTTGAATTTAAAAGGAATTGTTTTGTTAATCTCTTCAGAAAATTCTGGAAGTTCGGTAACAAGTCCAGTCTTTGGTGCTTTCCCTTTCTCAATTGCCTTTGCGCCTGTCATGGCAGTTGTTGAGACAATCCCATATAATCCGAATACCCATATTTTCATTGTATCACCTCCCTTCCAGAATTTTTTTAATAGTGGCTTCACTATGAATTTAATCATGAGGGTGCGATTTTCAACCTTATTTAAATAGTTGATAAATTTAATAATGATTGATATACTATAACTTGTGAAGATATCAACACGTGGCAGATACGCAATAAGGGCTCTTATTTACCTTGTGAATCATATGGATAAGGGCCCAGTGTCTCTTCAGGATATTTCAGAGAATGAGAATATCTCAATAACCTATCTGGGGCAGATTTTCTTTCATTTGAAGCAGTTCAACATAGTTAAGAGTGTAAGGGGGCCAGGAGGAGGTTATCTTCTGGCAAGAGATCCCGAAGATATCAAGCTTTCTGAAATAGTAAAAGCTGCCGAGGAGTCAATCAATGTCAGTGAGTGCGTTGAACATCCAGAAGAGTGTGACAGGAGTGCCAATTGTCTCACGAGAATATTATGGCTCTATCTTAACAGGCTTATTATGAATTTTTTTGACACAATTACTCTCGCTGATTTGAAAGATACAGATATCGTTGGCCTAACCCGGAAGTTAGCGGAAAAACTTGGTAAAATGCAAATTTCATAGGGTATGTTTTCTCTTTCAACTCACATTTTTGCCTTTTACAGACTTGGTGAATCAGAGATAAAAAGTGTTGCAGAGTATGGGTTTAATATAGTTGAACTCTGGGGTGCGCCTCCACATTTTGATTACAGGGACAGGAAGTATGTTGGGAGAGTGAAGGAATTTTTTGAAAAGTATGGTGTCTCCATTGCGAGTGTTCATTCTCCTTTTTATCAAAGGCTCGTAAATAAGAAGCCTGCAGATTATTTTTCGCTTTCCAGTTGCGAAGACAGAGTAAGAAATAGGGCCATTGATGAAACTCTGTTTCTTCTTGATTCTCTTGACGGGTTTTCATTGATGGCACCGGTCCCGGTTGTGATTCACACGGGCATAGAATCGGAAGATGAGGATGATATCGTAAAGTGCAAATGGGATAACCTTGCAGAGTCAGTGGAGAAGCTTCTGAAAAAGATTATCGGCTCACCATTTATCCTTGCCCTTGAAAATGGTAGTGGAGGAAAGGATCGACCTCGTGATGTGGCTTTTTTCGTTTCCGGGTTTTCGTCGCCATATTTGAGATTATGTTTTGATGTGGGTCACGCCAGTATCACTGACAGGGATTGGATCGATGTTTTAGAGGAAATAAAAAAAATGGTTGTTGATTATCACATTCATGATAATTCCGGTTTCAAAGATGAACATCTCCCACCCGGTGAAGGTTCGATCGATTTTGATAAATTTTTCAAAGTGGCTGGTGAAAATTCTCTTTTCACCCTTGAATTGATGGATTACAGTAGAGGTGAGGATAAACATAGTGCCCTTGTGCCTGTGGGGAAGTCCATCAAATTTTTGGGAAGGAGGGGGTTATGGAATCTCTCTTTAAAAAAATAATTGTTGCTCTTCTTGCCGCAGGTTTTCCCGAACCAGAGGCCATAAATAG
>Ga0256833_1002767_pt1 | contig 12161 bp, 11 predicted proteins | sample 356284metaG_FD_190535 | JGI IMG/M metagenome (GOLD analysis project Ga0256833, IMG submission 190535) | Hydrothermal vent microbial communities from Mid Atlantic Ridge, Atlantic Ocean - 356-284 | ecosystem: Environmental > Aquatic > Marine > Hydrothermal vents | place: Atlantic Ocean: Mid...
CGGTTACACCTGATTATTTTAATATGCCTGCTACTTCTTGTATTATTTTAGATAAATTGGGAATTAAAAATGTTCAAGCATTTGATATATCTGCTGCATGTTCGGGTTTTGTTTATGCTCTTTCTGTGGCGAAAGCTTTTGTTGAATCGGGCATGAAAAAACATGTACTTATTATTGGTGCTGAAAAATTTTCTTCTATTGTGGATTATACTGATCGAACAACTTGTATTTTATTTGGTGATGGTGCAGGAGCAGCTGTTATCTCTGCGACTGAAGATAAATCTGAAGCATTTATAGATGTTCACGCTTCTGCTGATGGATCATATGCTGACTTTTTGATGACTCCTGCTCCTGGTTCTGTTAATCCTATATCTCAAAAGGTTATTGATGAGGGTTTAAATTTTGTTTCTATGAAAGGAAATGAAACCTTTAAATTGGCAGTTAAAACCTTAACAAAAGATGTTAAAGATATTTTAGCTAAAAATAAAATAGCCTCTGAAGATATTCCTCATTTTGTTCCTCATCAAGCCAATTATAGAATTATTAAAGCAGTAGGTGATGCACTTAAAATGAAAGAGGAACAAGTGGTATTAACAGTCAATAAATACGGTAATACTTCAGCTGCTTCTATTCCTATGGCAATAAATGAAATTTGGGAATCGGGTCGCCTTAAAAAAGGTGAGCTGATGTTGCTTGACACTTTTGGAGGTGGACTTACTTGGGCTTCGGCACTACTTCCTTTTGCAGGAGAAAGCAAGTAGGGTACAATTTATTGCACCAAATAATCTTTTAAATAATGGTGCATTAAAATGACATCCTATAAGTTATGGAATTTTTTTAAACTTTCTATTTTTTGACAACTTTTATTAAATAATTCAAACTCTTCAATCTCCTCATTCAATAAATGTTTATGGCGTTCAAAAGATTTTAAAACGGTAGTGGCTTTACGGTGGGCATCTTTTCTATTTCGTTTTAGATGCTCAAAGCAAATAGCACCATTAATCAATCCTTTGGCTAAGTTCTTTAGGGAATGATTACTTTTACGAAGTGGATGCCAAGCTTCTTCGAGTGCTTCATGTGCTTCAAAATATGCTTCTGCTTCTAAGAGATTTAAAAAATCTTTTAATGCCTTTTTTAAATCATGGTTTTCTTTTATCAATTTTTTTTATCCTTTTGTTCTATCAAATTTATGAATATTTGTTATTAATTATTTATTTTAACGAAAAAGTGAGTTTTATCTTCTTATTTAGAAGATAAATATTGAAAAATAATCTGTTTAATGATAAAATTTTATAAAAAATGCTATTATATATTTATTATTTAGTCTTATCTCTAAATATAATAATTGTTATCAAAAAATTAGGAGGAAACATGAAGTTAGGTTTTTTAGTCGATCTTAATCTTTGCATGGGTTGTAAAGCTTGTGAGATTGCCTGTAAAGTTGAAAATGAAGTGCCATTAAGCTCATGGCGTTTACGTGTAAAATATATAGATATAGGGACATTTCCTGATACATCACGTTCGTTTACACCATTGAGATGTAATCACTGTGAAAGTGCACCATGTGAGAGAATTTGTCCAGTATCGGCACTGCATTATCTTGATAATGGAATTGTTAATATTGATAGTTCTCGATGTATTGGGTGTGCAGGATGTATGATGGCATGTCCTTATGGAGCAATTTATATGGATCCAGAGTCTAACACTGCTGACAAATGTACTTATTGTGCTCACCGAATTGAAGGTGGATTAATGCCAGCTTGTGTTGTTGCTTGTCCTGTTGAAGCAAATATTTTTGGAGATATTGAAGATGAAACTTCACAAATATCTCATTATATTATGGAGCATCAAGGTGATGTTCAGGTTCGAAAACCAGAGAAACACACTGACCCTAAACACTTCTATGTAGGTGGTGGAAATCAAACTTTAAATCCTTTAGCTCACGAGAGAATCGAAGGTTACGGATTATTTAATAATATTACGCATTTAAAAGAGATTGGTGATACACATCACTCTATGTTAGATAGATTTTTAAACCCAATTTTTGGAGGTCATAATGACCATTTAAAAAATGAGAGTTTTGTAGATATGCCAAATGATGCATCACATGAAGAAGGAGGTCACTAATGGATCACGTTAGTACAATTGAAGCTACTAAAGCTGTTGTAACACTTGATGTTCCACTTCCAGGAATTATCTGGGGTTGGATGATTACACTAAATATGTGGGCTAAAAGTATTGGTACAGGAGTTATTCTTGTTGGTGCTTATTTACTCTATAGACATAAAAAAGAGGATATGCCTAATTTAAGATGGATGATGCCACTTATCTCTTTTATTGCATTAAATGTATTTTTACTTTTTACATTATTAGATTTACATCAACCACTTAGAATGGTAAATATATTCTTTCACCCACATTGGACTTCAGCAATTACTGTTGGTGCGTGGATGGCTTCACTCTTTACAGGCTTGGTGACATTAATGCTAGCCATAGGTCTTTTAGACGCTTTCCCTGAAGTAGGTCGTCACCTTGGTATTGCTAAAACAATTAGAGGAAAAACTGCATTGTATGAAAAAGTTTTTCCATTTGTAGTATTTTTAGCATTTCCAGTTACGATGTACACAGCAATTATTATGGCAGAAGCAAGTGCTAGAGAGTTATGGGCAGCACCAGCTGAAGTTATTCAGATGTTATTAGCAGCCTTTATGGTTGGTTCTGCATCATTTATTTTAATTGCAGGAAAATGGTCAGAGAGTGTAAGAAAAGATCTGTCTTGGATTTTAATGTTATCGGTTCTGTTCTCATTCTTAATGTACATGGGAGAGTATTTCTTCTCATTTAAAGCTTCAGAAGTTGAGGCAACATTAGCGTATGTCCATTCAGGTGGTGAGTACTTTGTTCAGTTTTGGTCAGCGATGATTATGGGGTACATTATTCCATTCTTTATTGCATTTTCATCACTTAAAAATGAAAACAGAACAATGATGAGATTTGCAGCAGTATTGACTTTTATTGGTCTTTATCTCGCGAAGAGTACGTGGTTAGAAATTCCACAAATGTTATCATTAAGTTAAGGAGATACATATGGTTAAGAAAATGAATAAAAATGACTCTTCTTTCTTTGAAAGTAGAAGAACGTTCCTTAAAGGAACAGCATATACAGTAGCAGGTGCAACACTTGCTAAAGGTGTTTTTTCAACAGTAATTGACACCCCTGCTATGGCAGATGAACTTAAATCTATTCCTCTAAGTAATGGTACACCTCTTCATTACCCACCATTAGAAGAGTGGGACTCTTTTAAAGAGTTAGATGGAGATGATTGGAAACGTGGTGGAACAGGTCGAAATGGTGTTGAATCAGAAGAGAATGCTAATGGAATTAAAGTAAATGAATTTATGCTTGTTCCAACAGCTTGTTCAAACTGTGAAGCAGCATGTGGATTGACTGCATGGGTAGAGGTTGGAAAGTATAAAAAGACAGGAAATCCAAAAGATTTATTTGTTAGAAAATACATGGGTAACCCACTTCACGCAGGTTCAAGAGGACGTAACTGTGCCAAAGGGTATGCTGTACAATCGCAAATGTATGACCCAGATAGAATTCCTTTCCCTTTAAAAAGAGCTCCTGGAAGTAAAAGAGGAGAAGGTAAATGGATTAGAAGTTCATGGGACGATGCCATGAAAGAGATTGGGGCAAAACTTGCAAAACTTGTAAAAAGTGACTCTCCAACAGCTAAAAAAGAGTTCATCTACCATGTTGGACGACCAAATGAGAATGGTTTTGGACCTCGTGTTCCTCAATCATTAGGATTAGATGGTTGGGATTCACATACAAACATCTGTTCAGCAGGTGCAAGAGAGGCTACTATCCAATGGGCGAATGATGATAGAAACTCTCCAGATTTTGCTGGTTCAAAACTGATATTTCTTCAATCATCTCATGCAGGAGATGCAGGACACTACTTCCAACAAGCTGCTGGACGTATTGCTGATGCTAGAAAAAAAGGTGCTAAACTTGTTGTTATGGATCCAAGACTCTCTAACTCTGCTGGTATGGCTGACCTTTGGGTTCCTGTTTATCCAGGTACTGAAGCAGCGTTGTATCTCTATCTTACCAATAGAATTTTAAATGAGAAAGATATTAATGGTGATGACCTTGTAAACCACAATTTTGTAAAAAATTGGGTAAACTGGGATAGACTCATGGCAAACAAAGAGTATTTAGCGCTTCTTGTTGAGAAAAAATATATTAAAGCCGTACCAGAGGGTGATAGCTATGAAGATTTCATTAAAATGATTTCTGAAATGTACTCTCATTATACCCTTGACTTTGTTGTTAAAGAGTGTCGTGTAGAGGCTAGAACTATTGAAAAACTATACGATATGTTTATCGATGCAGGTGCTAGAATTAGTACTTATATCTGGAGAGCAGGTACAATTGCACACCGTGGTGGTTGGATGAATGGTCGTACAGCTTTCTTACCATTGGTTCTTCGTGGTGCAATGGCTGGAGATATTGGTGGGGTTAGTATGCACCACTGGCATGAGATTTCGGTAAATGGTCGTGGAGAGAAAGCAACTGTTGCAGGTAAACAACCAGCAAAAGTAGATGCGTGGAATGATCTCGCTTGGCCTCCTGAGTACCCATTAAGTACTTATGAGATGAGTCACATGCTTCCTCATATGTTACTTGATGATGAGTGGAGAAATAATTGGAATAGTAAAGGGCTTAATATTCCTGAAAAAATTTCTGTCTATGTTCCAAGAATGTACAATCCTGTTTGGATTAACCCAGATGGATTTAGATGGATTGAAGCGTTAAAAAGAGAAGATAAAATTGAGTTATCGTTTAACCTCTCTCCAACATGGTCAGAGACAAACTGGTATTGTGATTATGTTTTACCTGTAGGACTAGCAGGAGAGCGTCATGACCAACACTCATCACCAACACAACCATCAAGATGGTTAGCATTTAGACAACCAGCACTTAGAGTTGCATTAGAGAAACTTGGGTGGGAAGCAAAACAACCATCAAGAGGAACACTTGAAGCACATATGGCAGCAGGTCTTGGAGAAATTTGGGAAGAAGTTGAGTTTTGGGCAACAATGATGGTTGAATATGTTGATCCAGATGGTTCATTGGGTGTTCGTGAATCTTGGGCTTCTAAAAAAGATCCAAAAAGAGCGGTAACGATTGCTGAATGGTATGATGCTGCTTTTGACAATTTACCAAACTTGAAAAAAACAGCATCTGAACATCCTAAATATAAGGAAAAACCTTACCCTAATTATGAGATGATGAGAGATATGGGAACATGGCTTGAAGAGGACAATATTTATAGACCTCAAGAGAAAGCACTTCGTAAAGAGGGCGACGCTTATATTGCTCATGGACACAAATACTCTGTTGATGAAGTAGAAAAAGACCAATTTGGAACACTTCTTGTAGAGCATGAAGGAGAGAAAAAAGCGATTGGTGTAGAAGTTGATGGAGAGCTTATGCAAGGTTTCCATACTTTAAGTAAGAAATTAGAGTTCTTCTCAGAGTGGTTTGCAGAGTGGAAATGGCCTGAATATGCTGTGCCAATCTATCCAAAAAACAAAGAAGAGCGTAAAACAATGATTCACCTTGTAACGCAAGTGCATCATGACTATATGGAAAAAGAGAATGAGTTTGCTCTAAATACAGTATTTAGATTGCCATACAACATTCATACACGTTCCGTGAACTCTAAACACCTTATGGAGATTTCTCAAAACCATAACCCTGTTTGGATTAATACTGAAGATGCAAAACGTATGAATATTAAACAAGGTGATGCAATTAAAGTAAATGTTACCGATACTGTGACAGGACTTGACTCTGGTTATTTTATTGCTATGGCTGTACCAACAGAGGCTACAATGCCTGGTGTTTTAGCAAACTCTCACCACGCAGGTCGATGGAAGCTTAAAAATGCTGTTGATATTCCAGGATTTTCTCATCAATTAGGAGTTATGGGATTGGGTGCGCCACTTTATGACATGACTATGGACGGTAAAATTGGGACACTTAAACCAAAAGAAGGTCTAAAAGATGCGATGTATGAACGTCGTGATAGTTGGCAGTTTAAAGAGTTCAACAAAGACCTTGACAATATCTGGTGGGACGGACTAAGTGGTGCGTGGCAAAATGCTGTTGCCCCTTCTCACCCTGACCCAATTGCAGGTAACCATGCTTGGCACTTAAAAGTAGCCATTGAACCAGCAGGTGCAGAGGATACTATTGGGGATATTTATGTAAACTATGAGAACAATATGAAAGTAATGCAAGGTTGGAGAGATAAACTAACACGCCCTCTTCAAGTTGGAGATACAATCAGAAGACCTAGACACATGAAACGTACAGGTCCTGCTCTTTCACATGAAGCTTATAATGTAGAGATTAAAGGATAAAAACCTTTTTTCTACCTACCTAAAAAGAGAGTTTAAACTCTCTTTTTAGTACTACTATTTTCATAATCAATATTTTTTAGATATATTTATTTTGAAAGTGGTATGATGCGTACCCCAATTAGTAAAAGAGGAAAAAATGGATATTAAATTAGAAGATATAGAGATGAGAAGAGACATCTATGCACTTATATCAAGACTTATGATAACAGAAGTAGATGAAGAATTTTTAGAGATAATAGAAAAAAATAGCGAGATGTTAAATCTTCTTCCTAATTACAAAGCGTGGGGTAAACGTAAAGAGTTCTCTAATAAAATTTTAAAAGAGCGTTATTACGATGTAGATTTTACCAATCTATCACTGCTTCATCTTGTACCATATGAGACCTTTTATACCAGAGATGACCAAATGATAGAGAGTGGTGCAGAGAATCCAATATTAGAGATTTATGATGCATTAAACTTTACCGTAAGATTGGAAGAAGCCAGAGTAATTAGTGGTGACCATATTGGGGTAGAGTTAGAGTTTATGTACTCTTTATGTGACACCATGCTAAAAGCTTTTGAAGAAAAGGATAATGACGCAATTCATGAGATACTACTCATTCAAAGAGGATTTTTAAAAGACCATCTTCTAAATTGGTCGCCTATGTATCTGATTAATATGAAAAAAGAGTCAAGAACGCCACTCTATCATGATGGTGCAGAATTAACTTTACAGTTTATATTAGAAGATTATGAGTATCTTAATCATCAATTAAAAATACCATTAGTAGAGAAGATATAATATGAATCTATTGTTTGATGTATCGACATGTGTTCGAGCTACTTCAAAGTTTTCAGAGTGTACTAAGTGTCTTGATATTTGTCCTGTAGATACAATTGAATTTGTTGAAAATATTCCTGCTTTTACCCCATCAGCATGTATTACTTGTGGTGGTTGTGTGGGAGTTTGTCCTACTGAATCTTTTTCTCTTTCAGGTTTTTCTACGATTGAGTTCTTTTTTAAATTTTTAGAAGAGAAATCCAATACGCTAACATGTCAGAAAGACCTCTACTGTTGTCTTTCTGTGTTAAGTGTGGAGCATTTAATCTCTATGGCAATTGCTTCAGATGAAGCAGTGGTTATGGATGTAGAAGGGTGTAGTTGTGGAGGAGAGAGTGATAATCTTCAAAATCAGTTACGTGAAAATATAGAAGAGGCGAACTTTATTTTGTCTTCTTTTTCACAAAAAGAGATTCTTATTAAATCATTGGAAAATGAGGCTATTGTAAAAGAAGAAGCAGTAAAGGTTGCAAGCAGACGTTCACTGTTTACCTTAAAAGGTGCGATTAAAAGCAAACAAGAGTTTGATGAAGCCGTTGATGCTGATGAACTTAAAGCTTTTGGTATTGATGTGGGGGATATTTCTAAAATTAGAAATAAAGTGATTCCAGATAAGAGAAAATTACTTTTTTCTGTATTGAAACGCCTAGACAAACCAGAGCGTTATGAGATTATTCCTACTGAAGAGATTAATTTTACGTCGCAAAAGTTTGTCGATGAAAGTTGTACTAACTGTCAAATTTGTTATAGAATTTGTCCAACAGGTGCATTAAATTCAAACAGTAAATTCTCTCTAATTAATTTTGACTCTATGTTATGTGTGAAGTGTCATCTTTGTCATGATGTTTGTGAACCTAATGCCATTCAACTCCAAGCAGGTTATGAAATAAAAGAGATGTTTGAACCACAACAGCGAACCTTGGCAACTTTTGATGTACAGCGTTGTAATGAATGTGGTAATTATTTTACTTATACAGGTGGTGTAAAAGAGTGTCTTCGTTGTAAAATTGAAGAGGAAGAGGCGAAAGAACTTCATGATTTAGCACGTCAAAGGAGAAGTTAATGAGACCTGAAGAGATTAAGCCTGATACGGAGCTTTGTACGATTTTAGGTTATAACGCCCAAACAGGAAAATGTAGAAAATATTTTAACCGATGTTTAAAAGAAAATGGGCTTAATGCTACGGCAATTGCTTTGAACATCAAAGAGGAACATTTTGAATACATTATGACAAATTTAGCTGAATCTAAAGTTCAAAAAATGATTATAGAACAAGAGTTTTCTCAAAATATTATAGCTTTTTGTGATACATTAGATGAATGTGCGAAAGTAAAAAAAAATGTAGATTTTGTAGAAGTTATTGATGGTAAAATCATAGGATATTGTCTTGATAATGCCATAGAAACGTACATAGAAAATCCAAAATTTGTAGATGCAAACATACGTCTAGCGATGAAAATGATGTTACTGGCTAACCGTTGGTACAAAGCAAAAATAGAGATGGATTTAATTCCGACCATGATATAGAGGAGATGAAATGAAAAAATTTGAAGATTTAGAGAATTTAAGAGCAGAATTTGATGCGATGAGTAACATGAGTGATGAGTATTGTAATGATGGTTCTTGTCCTACCGATGAAGAGGCAGATTTAAAGGATTATCCTTCCTATACAGAAGCACTCTATGCGAAGATTGTTGCTCCAAATGTCAGTGGTATTTATTTGTCACGTTGGGATATTAAAGAGATAGCAGGCAAAGCAGGGGATTCGATGGCAATCCACCCAAGAAAGCGTATGTTTGAGCTACTGATGAAATTTGCTGTAAGCCAAGAACGAATGTCATTGGTCTTAGACGCGTTAGAAGAACATATGCTTGACAAGATAAATATTTATCAAGAGATAGCCGATAATTACCCTTATTCAGCACCAATTTTTGAGGAGAAAATCACTAAGGCAGAAGCAACCATTAAGCTCTTTCCACAGATATTGAAAGAGTATTTTAACTAATGCCTCTGAATGATATATTATTTAAAATAACCAAAGCCCTCTCTTTAGAACATAATCAGATAATCGAAGCATATAAGCTAGCTAATTTTGAGATGAGTGAAGAGAGATTGGTCAGTATTTTAAAACGCAGACAAGATAAAGGGTATGAGGAAGCAAGTTTTGAAGAGTTAGGCGTATTTCTTGATGGTTTAGTGCTTTTAAAGCGAGGAACTTCTAATAAACCCAGTCATGAAGAGGAAGTTCTTGAACTCACTAATAATTTAATTTTAAAGAAAATCCGTGTGGCGATGGAGCTAAAAGAGACTGAATTAGTGATTCTTTTTGCTTTAGCTGAAGTCTCCATTACAAAAAGACAAATAGGCTCTCTTTTTAGAAAAGAGGGAAATAAAAACTTTAAAGCTTGTTCCGATGAATTATTAATGGCATTCTTAGACGGACTTGATGAATTTTATTATGATGGAGAAGAGATATAATTTAGCTATACTTATAGTATGAAACATATTTCAAAGTTATACTTTATTATTATTGCTATTATTTTACTTGTACTCTCTATTTCTATTTTATTTTTTTTAAAAGAGAGTAAAAATGATAAACTTCAAGAGTTAAGTCGTTATATTATTGATGATTTTCAAAAAGGCTTAGCTTATGAAAATGCCGATTTACTCTCTTTCTCCTTAGCACTCTCTGAAAATGGTGCTTTGAAAAATGCCATTACGTCAGACAATGAACAACAAGCGTATGAAATTTTAAGTGAAATTAGCAAACGTTTTAAAAAATATACCTCAATCAAAACCCTTCGTTTACAAGTTTTTGATAATGATTTTTTCATTTTTGCACAGAGTTGGGGAAACGCTTCAGCAGGTATGCCTATGTGGTGGTTTCGAGATGATTTAAAAAAATTAAGGTACAATAAACGACCAAAAGTTGGGGTAGAAAGAGGAAGAAGATTAACCTTTAAAGCGACAATTCCTATTAGAAATGGAAAAGAAAATATTGGTTATTTGGAAGTAATTAAATTTATTGATGAATTTGCTAAAAAACTACATCAACAAGGCATTGAACTTTTTGCGTTGATGGATACAAAATATCTTGAAGATTCTCCATTGATGAGAGATTTTCCATTTTTAAATAAGTATGTAATTGCTAACAGTAATTTTAATAAAAAATTAAAATTTAAAGCAGATTTACTTGATTGGGAGGAGTTAGAGAGTATGGGATATTTTTATAGAGACAAAATACTCTATATTTTAGAGCCTATGTATAATGGGCAAAGAGAGGAGATTGGTAAATATTTGATGGTTTTACCCCCTAAATCTGTTGAGTATTATCAAAAAAGTTATCAAAATGTTGCTCCTTTTACCCGACTTAGTGATAAAGATGTTTACAAAGTTGTAAAACTTTGGGAAAATCCATCGGGAAGTTACCGAAATAGAAAAGATAAAAATCTAATAGAGTGGCTATCTAAACTTCACGAAGAAGATAAAGTGAGCTTAAAAAAAGAGGCAAAAGCGATGTTAGAAAATTATAATAAAGATGAATTAATAGATATTATTATACAAAATGAACATCAAAATAAAAAAATAGGGACAATAGAGTGAGAATACTTATTTTAGAAGATGAGAGTATCTTAGCAATCTCTATGCAAGAGTTTTTAGAAGATTCTGGTTATGAAGTGGTACATTATATAAATTCTGAACAAGCTTTTGATGCTATTTATGATAAACCTTTTGATTTGTTACTGCTTGATGTGCAGGTAGCAGGAGAACAAAATGGTTTTGAGCTTTTGTCTTCTTTGCGTAAGGCAGATATTTGTACGCCTGCTATTTTTATCACCTCTTTGACAGACATAGGACATCTTACCAAGGGGTATGCTTGTGGTGGGTGTGACTATATTCGTAAACCATTTGATTTAGCCGAGCTCAAACTCAGAGTAGAACAAGCCATACAATTACACTGTTTTAACACCTCTGACAATTTAATTGATTTGGCATTTAATTATAAATTTGATACAAAAAAAATACAACTTACTCTAAACGATGAAGTGGTTACTTTGGGTAAAACAGAGGGTAAACTTTTGGAGCTTCTTGTAAAACATAGAGGTTCGGTAGTAACCTATGAGATGTTTTGGGAAGAAGTTTGGGGAGAGTGGATAGAGCCTACAAACATTCGTGTACAGGTAGGTAACTTACGTAAAAAGCTTAAAGAAGATTTTATAAAAAATGTTCGTGGTATAGGATATAGTATTGACCTTTAATTCCAAAAAATTTGCTTTTAAATATGCCAGTATCTATACCTCTATTTTGGCTGTTATCTTAATCACACCTCTTGTTATCTATGTGATGTTGCTTTTACAGATAGACAAAGCTAAAGTAGAACTCTCTTTAGAAGAGCAGTCAAAACGGGTTATCTCTTCGATGCAAGGCTACAACAACAAAGAAAAAGTTTATCACTTCCCACGATATAAAGACTATAGTACGGCGTTATACACCAATCAATACCAAGAACTTTTTTCCACACTCAATTTTGAACCTAATGCTTTTACTAATGGCTTTTACATACAAGGAGATAATTATTATCTAATCTATTCATTACCTGATGAATATTATTTTGGGGCTAAGTATTTATTGGTTTCAACAAAACATACAGCCAATGAGATTTACTTTTTTTCACTTTTAACGGTATTGGGTATTTTATTGATGCTTTTTATTTTTTCTCTTTTACTTCTGAAAAATTTTTCTGCTCCTTTTGAAATGATGAATAAAAAATTGGATAATTTTATAAAAGATTCGATGCACGAGATTAATACCCCTTTAAGTATTATTAATCTTAATACCGATCTTTTTGCCAATAAATATGGTGATAATAAATATCTACAACGTATTAAGTCTGCATCAA